>JGI24158J21664_10003191_pt1 | contig 20426 bp, 11 predicted proteins | sample Ectturendosymbi3_FD_21664 | JGI IMG/M metagenome (IMG submission 21664) | reverse complement strand
GTACTTCTACGCTTGTTGAAAAGTTTTTTTTTAACGGCGTTAATTGGTGTAAGCCTGAAATTACAACTGGAAGAAACGTTAGAAATAATTGTTGTAAGCCGTAGTAAAGGACTAGTTTTTAATACATAATGATTCTGACAAAAGCTTAACTATCTTTCCTCACAGGCTTACTTGTACCACAAACTATTCCTAAGAGGAAAAAGAGCTTGATGAGCTTCTTTTTTCTGCAAATGCTGCAGATAAACAAATTTTGATAATCTGCTTTAGCTTTGTAAACTCGTTTACCCTGAAAAAATAAGTGTTCTGCTCAATCACTGGTGGATTAAGACTAAAAACATTTAATGAGCAGTTAAAAAGTGAAAACTACATTGCCACATCTAAAAAAGCATTGCAAAGATTTTTTAAAACAAAAACACAACCATTTCTAAGCTGATCCAGCAATTTCGAAGTTGCCAAACGTTTCGTAATTCGTTCCTAACAATAACCACTAAATCGTTTACTTTTGCTCGGACCGAGTCAAGTCAAGGCAATGTTTAAAACGTTTGCACCGTTCCACTGTCTGCCTGATTTTTCTTCTCTTGCCTTGATCTTTCACAATCAACGTCACTATCGGTGTGTAATCATGGCCGGGGCAACTTGTTCGTCCTGTACGACCATGACCGTACTTGTTTTATGACTCACAATACGTTTCAGTTTTAAAAGCTTGTACAAAACTGCTGATATAAATCGGAAAGCCCAGAAAAACTCCTTTCTGCTGCACTCCATCAATTCACCGCCCACTGAAGTTAAATCCATCGATCATGCATGGATATTGAATACTGAATTAGGAACAGGGTTGGAAATCTACAAAGACGATCTTTCGAAGCTTGAACTCGAAGTAGGCTACAGCTCCCATTCTGAAACCAAACTGTAGATGTTTGTAACGAGTTGGCTACTGATTTCTCCATTCAAAATGCCATGAACATTTTGTCGAAACTGTCAGTCCCTGAGAGTGCGAGTATTGCATTTTCCAGTGTCTGGAAAGTTTTGGGTTTACTTTTGGTTTTACCTGTCACACCTGAGAGGTATTTTATATCAATGAAACGGTTTAAAAACTTATTTACATACAACCAGGGTCTACGAGAGGAGTTTGTTGCTGGTGCCCGGGTGAATGGAAATACGCACGCTAAATTGTTTTGTAATCAAGCCCAAAAGTACTACCATAAGCCAGTTGCCAGTACAAGCATTAATCCATTTCTAAATCTAAGCGTGATAGCTGTTTTTTATATAATACGATTTCTTACTAACAAGGTATATAACTTTAGAGGAGGGAACGGGAAGCTCGCAAAGACAGTATCGGACTTGTGCTCCCTGGTAAAATTTCCCTCAGACGCCCTGCATGCAACCATGACTTGACGAAGATTAAACGATTTGATGATATTACATGTTTACAAAGAACGAGTGGACAGACTTGATTTGGAAAAAAGTGCTGAAAATTGTGCCTTTGGTACAAAGGCGCACTGAGAAAGTTGGGTTGATGTTTGTAAACGGTTTGAGAATTTTGTTGGATCGTAACATTGCTTGAACTTACTGACAGGCACGTTTTTGTTTTTGTCGTGGTGAAGAGTTAGTGCAAAAACTTTGTGGTGTGCATTGCAGACAATCGTTTTTAATTTTCAGAATTCGAGATGTAGAATATGTAGAATAGTGGAAGTCAATGCCCCTGCAATTTTTTAGAACTCGAAGGGAATGGATAGCCTTTAAGCAGTAAATTTAGTTTACGGTAGTATTCAAGTTTTCAGATCAGGTTGGATTTTGGAATTGCTTCCACAATTGCGCTGTGGCAGAAAGTGATTACGGAGCATCGCTTACTATGAATGGTTAAAAAGGACATCTTGTCCTAGGGAGCACTGGTGTAGGAGGGGGTTGCAGGGGGTGCAATCCCACCCTCAAAAGTATTGATTTGTCGAAAATCCGGGTAAAATCCCTAAAAACCTTCGCAAAATCCCTGAAAATCTGGGCAAAACTCTAATAACCGGGCAAAAATGGCGCCTAACCTTGTTTGATTTCACAAAATAGCGCCCAACGTGTGCAGAAAAACACACGAATAACTTTGTTCGGAGGTCATACCAAAAATTTTTACCTAGAAAAAAGTTTGGTAAAAGGTTGGTGACAGAGGCGTTTTTGTAGCAACAGGCTTACTAATAAACAAACTTGTGAAACTGCTTGGAAAATAACAAATAATTCTAATAGTGGCCTGAGTACGGACCTACTCTTTGATACCTGCACTCTAACACTTGCACTGCAGTAAATAAGTAAATCTGGTGAAAAAAGTTATCAGAGATTCCTTTAAAAGTTAAAGATATTCATAAAAATCTGGAACCTTTAGTTTGTATAAAATTTGAAAAATGTGTGAGGATAGTTTCTTGCTCATGAAAAAAATGTTGCGGAAACACAACGCCAGTGACTGCTTCAACGAAAAAAACTCCAACACTTTCCTGGTTTCTCAAAAGATGTGTCTACAACATTAAGATCTGGAATGATACTTCAACAAGGTTTATAGATTCTTTTCTAGCGAAGGTCCACCGGATTGAAGGGCATTCTCTTTTAGAGGTTTGCCTTTTGTTGAACACCCTTTACTCTCATGTCGTATTGGTGTGCCATTTACTTGATCAATGTATAACCCATGTTTCAAACTAACAAAGTGCCTGACACAGTCTTCACAGGTGAAATATTTATCTGTTTTCAGTTTGCATTCAATTTCACAACAAAAAAAACAACACCAAACAAATGAAGAGATTGTCAATTCGAAAATAGAATTCTTAAAACTGTCGTGTATAAACATTACGTTACGAATAGAGCCCAATACAAAAAGCTTCTGCATTGAAAAAGTTGAATTTGCCAAAGTGACATTGTGGGTAACTTTAACTTCATATGATAAGTTTGCATATGTGGGTTTAATGCTGATTTTGAGTGTACCTTAAATTCAAAACTTTTAGAATTAAAAGCAAAAACCAACTTGTTAGGAAGCAAAACATTGTTCAGCATTAAATCGAACAAGCTAATCAAAAAGCTTTGCAGTTAGCAATAATTAAACTTAGGTTATTCGACCTATTCCTCTAAATCACTTTCAAAGCTGGTACAACCCTATATTTATTTCATTTGCCTGGAAACGTACTTCAAACAAAAGGAACTGGTACAAATTTTTCTCAATTAACCTTTGCTTTTTCCTGCTGCTATTGTTGCAGAGCAACAAGGATTCCATTGTGATGCATCAGCTCTCAAACTTCATTCGCTTGGCAGATCAAAACTATCCAACTTTACTTCAACTGAAAACTCAACAAAACTTCTAGAATTCAAAAGTCAAGCTTCAAAATCAGACATATGTTGCTAAGACGAAGATGGACGCTTGCAAATTGCTGCCTAGTAGCTGGTTTTCAACGCTAACGAAGCTTTGAAATGTGATTATCCAAAACAACTTCCTGATTAGGTACAGCAGCTACAGGCAAATCGTGAATGCAGTAGCAATCCAAATTTATGACGAAAAGAACGTAATATGTTATTGTTGAATGGAAAGAACCAATGTTTACAAATCTTGTGACAGTAATCTTAGTTGCAACAAACCCTAATCTAATATTCAGAAACAACTTTGTGTTTCTACTGCACTCTCAAAAGGATGAACTGTAGGCGCACTACTTTTTTTTAGTGACCGTTGAGATAAGTGACTGGTAAGCTGCCAGCTTTCAAAGTATGTTTTACCAAAGGAAAGCTACCCACTCAATGGCTTCGGCTTTATGCTTTGAAAGGTTGCTGTGGGAAGCTTAGTAAAAGTTATTGTTGTTGTTTTCTTCCCCCGCTTTTCAGCTGAGAATCACGAGTTACAACGAAAGAATGCAGTGCATTTAAAGTACAATGCTCCTGTTGTGACTTCAATGCAAAAGGAATTAGGCCTAAAGCCAACGTTGAACCTCGAGGCAAAGCAATTATGAACAGGAAAGCCGTGTATGAGTGTTTCTACTTGAAACCCTAAGCACAAATCCTGGACTATGCTAACCTTAAAAAAACTCGAAGAGGTGAGCTCTACCTCTATTTGAATAAGAACTGAAGATGCGTAAATGACGCGACATCCTTTTCCCAGTAAACCACTTGATGTAGCTGCATCGCCATTGCGGTGTCTTGTTACTGAAACGTGAATAGGTGCAAGTTCGAATCATTGCAAAGAAATGGAAGCAGTGTACGGCAGGTAGATTCCTCGAAGGCTCAACAGCACACCTCGAGCTTTCTCATCGACACGGAGAGGGAATCCCTGGTAAAGCAGCTTTCAAAAAACGTTGGAAATGTGCCGAAACAAAGGAAAAACTTAAGCAGTTCCTAACTGTACGGCCACATGCGCCGAACAAAGCTAGCGTGACTCATTCACAGCGGCTGCTGGAAGTCAGCCGCTAGCAGATTTGCGGGTAAAGCGTGTGTTTGAAACTACAGTTCGCGTACTTTCTCCAAGTCTTGCTTTAGTTTTTTCATCAATTCACCCGTAAACTTTTGCTTACAATTTATAGGACTGCACATGCGTAAATAACGCGATATCGAATTCTTTCCAAAACACTGCGAGCGGATTTAGCTGAAAAGAGCACGTAAAAGCTCTCATCAAGTCGCCACTCCAGAACGAGAAAATCAGTGCATGTATCACAAGCATTTATCAGCCAAATGTATTTTGACTTAAAGGTATTGTGATGTCACACGTCTTGATATATTGCGCGCGCGAAGAAATATATGCAGTCCCGTCGCCACGGGGGTCTTTGTTGGGCTTAGTCTCCTAAACAAAGCTCCAAGCCCCACCAAATTGAAATATGAAACACTATAAATTAGTGGAATTTTTATCAAATTTGAATGTCAAGCCCCCCTGCACAAACGAAAAGCCCCATTATTGAACACTTTCTGGCGACGGTTCTGAATACATGCCCAAGGCCTCTTCATGAGTAAGACCAATACTCGACGATTGTATTACAGTGTCGAATACAAAAGACAGGTGGTGCATCATTTGCCTTGATTTCATGAACAAGATTCTGATAGCTATAGTTTTTACCTTTAGTTACTTAACGCTATGCTGTAATTACTTTTCTTCCAAGAAGAATTATCCTTTTTATCGGAGTACGGTTTTGCCATATTTGCAGGAACTAAAGTACACAGTAAATCATATTTCAAAGTGCACTGCAAAACCCTTTCAGCTAAACAATATATTCCTACAATTTTGTCGTTAAAACTCATGTTTATGAAATTTTACTGTTTTACAGTTGTTGCTCCTGACACACCAACAATAATACCATAGAAACAAATAGCAAAAACGAAAAGTTTTGATCAACTCACCAATGTTTCACGGAAAGATTTAAAATTGCAATGGCGAACTTTGGTAAAACAGACAATGTATTTTTCTTGGTGTTGAGATATATCAAAAAAGTATTTTGTGTAGTATCAAGGAAGACAATACGTTTATAGCTTTGAATCTTTCATTGGTTTGAAGCTGTACTTCCCGCTTTAGTAAAAATAAATATAAAGCATTACAGCCTAAAGGCTAGAGTGAATCAAATTTTTTACACCAGGGGCAGGGAACCTACGGGCCGCGTGAATATTTGATATGACCCGCAACAGAATTTTCGTTACTCAATTTAGAGTAGCCTACAACATCGCGTCAAAATGAAGCTCCATGATAAGCAGGTACTTGGACAGTAAGCCAGAAGCCTCTATCCCTTAAGATAGTATGTCATAAGAAGCCTCTATCCCTCGTAGTAAGACAAAGGTAGAATTTTAGGATACAATCTGTTGTTACATGTGGACCGCCAGCGATATAACCCACACATTATGCGGCCCCTGATAGTAAATATGCTCCCGACTCCCGGTTTACACCAATATTCGGCAAACAGTGTACTGCCTTGAAAACCCTTAGGACCACAAGACACTTGAGTGGGTTTATTTTTGTCCAGTCAATAACTTGCCGAGCAACAGAGCTAGAGAGCTGTTCATACTCTCTGTAGATGCGGAAAGTCTTCTAGTTTCGATTTAAAAAAAGTTGGGAAGTTTTGGATTTAAGTTTTTTGTGGGTTACATCACAATTGGCGTTGGTTTAGGTCTTTTTGGCCCGCTTGATCTGGCCTTGAGCCTCAACCGCAAGAGAGAGTTTTGTGCTTCTTTAAAAAAACTAGTCGAAAATCCGCATCTTTTGAGCCATTGATTGGCTTTCCAAGTTTGGAGTCAGCAGGTCATGAAAAAAATACAAAATAAGCATTTCAAATTGTTTATTTCCTAGTGGATTCATTGTTTATTTTTTGGTTTTGAATGCCATAGGTTACAAACAAAAAAATAAAATCATTCATTACAAAGGCCAAGCATTGTGCAGGCTGAGCAGCATACACACGACTGACACTGCACTCGACCGACAGAAACCCGGAAAACAAAAGCAGAAAAACAGGAAAAATGAAAAAACACACAGTTCGTCCTCACAGCTTGGACCTGGACTTTGTAGAAGAGCAAATCAGTTGCAATACAAAATTGCCTTCATGTCAGTATCACAGAGTTCTGTGTTTTTCTGTAATCTGTACACATCAGATTATCAGATTACTGTTCTTCTTACCATGCCACTTTTATTAATGAACCTTACTGATGACAGAAAGTTGTTGCAATTTAGAAATCTGTTACAACGCCACAAACAGCAGGGAAACACATTATAGCATCTGTCGATGAAATGCCACCTCAAGAATGATTTTTTTCTCTATAAACGCGAACTTAGCAATAAAGAAACACGATATACATTGCCATAGCTTTGTGCTGATCTTATGTGCACTGACAAAAATAACGTTGATTTAAACTGCACGATCTTTGCCAAGCTTTCCAATAATCAGAGGTGGAGGAACTGTGCAGGCGCATGGGCAAAGACCCCCACTTTTAAACCTCGAATTTTTCTCAAATAAGTTTAAGCAACACAATTAGTAATGCCTCTATTGATGAAGCAAATCGTTTATGAAAAAATTTGGCATAATTTTGGCAGTATTTTGGCAATATTATTTGTAATTTGGCAGAATTTCGTAAATGATTGGCAGAATAAACCGTGAACAATCTGATCACCCTGGTCGGGCTTGCTTAATTACCGCAATGGTGTTGTCGAACAGTGTTACCAGTAATTTTATATGCTTGTGCATAGGACAAATTTCGTACTACACCATCGAAAAATTGGTGTAATTCAAGCGTTTTAACACCATTCCAAATAGTGAAATTTTGCTGAATCTTATACGCAAAATGAAATATTTGACATACCAATTTTAATTGTGCTTTTGTATTTGCATTGGCAGCACTATATAACTATATTTTATTTTTGCAGTGGCAACACAATTGGCATCTACAGACAACTAGCCACTGTATATATGCTATGTCTTGTCTTTGCATACCGGTGTCTAATGCAGTTACAGAGTGAACTAAAACTACTGAAAAACGTACCATGGTCTTTGTACCTTATGCCTTCGAAACTGTACTTGATGTCAGCAAACCTCTCGCCGTTGCTCTAAGGGAAATTTACAGGAGTGCTGCACGAATGTTACGGCTGTGGTTGGGAGTACCAATGTCCAGTGGCGTGAAAAGGGGGGAGGGGGCCTTAGGCCCCGGACGGAACCTTCTGGGGGGGCGGCATTTTGTTGATAAACATGCATTATGAATGGAGCTAAAAAGTTGTAACTCTTCTTTATTACTTTTAAATAAGGTTTTAAACGGTTTAATTCTTTTTCAGTTTTTGTCTTTAGAAGCTCTAGACTGGTAGGCTAGCCTAAGAAACACATCTGGCTGTGGAATGAGCAAATTGATGAAAAGTTTACTCAAAAATCTGGGTCAAATCCAACGTGCTAAAGTACCCCGGTGTTTATCTTGAAATCTGGGTTTTTTGACGCACTTACTTGGGGAGCAATTGTGCCCCAGTCCTTACACCTTCCTCTCCAGACAAAACCGTTTCTCCCATCCCAGTCAAAAGTCGTTTGAACAAAGGAAAGAGATAACATTTGACAGCAGATTACCAAACATTACTGATCTGGTATTTCAAGGTTTATATTGCCCCTCCTCTGAAAATCTGATGAAAAAGGCCTTGCATGAAATCACGGCAAATAGTCAAGGACATCTTAATCCTTTTTCTCCTATCGTTGGTTCCTTAGCAACGCCCCAACGGCACATCATAACATCACCTGACACCTAGGCATTGGCGACGAACGATTCGATGGGGCGGCGATGGCTAGTCCGCCTCTCAATCGGGGGGTTGAGTGGTCGATCCACGGCCACTGAGTGAATCGCCGTGGCGCTCTTTGGGAAGAGTGTTCACCTCAATCGCCCCGGTAAGAAACATAGTTCAGGCATTGGCTTACCGGTGCTTGCCGTCACCAAAATTTAAGAAAGACATTTCTTGGCACATCTCATACTTTTTTAATGTTCAGCTAGATATTTCCAATATGTGCCATAAGTTGTAGCCTGGTCATTAGCTGGGGTTATCAACATTAAATTTTGGCGGTTGAAGTGAAGAACTCTGCAAAGTTAACATTGCTCAGTTTTAAATGCAACTGCTATTTCTCTGTGTGACGTAATGGTGTCGGAAAATGACGTTCTCGAAGTGGGTAGTGCAGTTGATTTGTTTGCGTGGCTAACTTAGAGCTCAGATTGTAAGTTTGAACTGCAAGTAGAGTGAATCAGTGTCAACCGGTAGGCAGTAGAGTTTCGTAGAAGTCCCCTTTGTTCCACCGGATACTAACATTTGCAGTCGTAGAAAATGTCATTTCAACAAGAAAAACTTAGAAAAGGTGTTGCTCTCATTTTGATGAATTTGGCATCGTTTGCTAATACAGTTTTTGAAATAGATGTCTCTTGGTAACCGGTTCCGTCGTCACAGGGGGCTTTGGTGGGCTTAGCCCCTACCAAACAAATTTCCGAGCCCCCCAAATTGAACTATGGAACACTATAAATCAGTGGATTTTATGTCAAATTTTAGAATGCCAAGCCCTGCATAAACGTAAAGCTTTCCTATTTAAGACTTTCCGGCGGCGGTTCGGTTGGTAACGGACGAAGGCAAGGAATAACACTATGCACCTGTGATTGGAAGAGGGCTAAGGGTGTAGTGCTAAAAAAAGAGATGTGGGAACGGAGTTACCACACCAAATAAAAAGGAAGACTGCACCAAATTATTCGAACACAGTGAACATTCGCCTACATGAATTTCCACCCTGGATCTTCCTGTTTCACTGCAGACTTTTGTCTAGCAGTGTGAATCTACGTGTCACTACCACATATGTGAGATCGCAGCCATGTTTTAGTGCATAAAGGTGTGGGAACGCCGTTTCCACCTCACAATACCCTTGAAAAAGCCCAACAGCTACACCAAGTGTGCAGGTCACGGTGAAGGCTGCAAGTCAGCATTTTTCAACCAGAGCCAGTTTTGGCCTATCTGACCTATTTAGTCAAAATGGGTCCCGCACCTGTAGAAGGCCCCGCGCAAGTGCTGACAGAGTTAACGTTTGAAGCCTTTTATAAATTCTAAGAGAAGTAAACCACTACTGAAACGTGAAGTAAACAATGAAACGTCCTTTTCTCACTGAAATCATATTATGAAATTAATATTATAGCCTGCTATACGCAGATAGTATACTTTTTTAGTTTCAGACAGGGCTACTACACGGAATAACATACTTGAATGTTTACATCTGCAAAGTTGGTATGCCGTCAACACATCCCATAATTTTTTCATTTGATCCCCTGGAATGGGTATACTATTAAAAAGTCAAGGTGCGGGCTTACTGGAGACGAAAAACCAACAGGGAAGAACATTTGACGAAACACGTTGGGTTCATATACGCATAAGTAAAAAAGCAAAAAAATTATGAAAAGTGATAATGATGAAAGTAGCGACATGCAGAAAAAAAGTAAGATTCATAATCGACAACGAAAAACAAGACCCATTCCCGTTTGTGAAGATTTGACTGTGATCTTCAAAATGGCTTTTTAATCCTTAAATCTTTAAATAAGCACGAAACATGATCTTTTTTCATTTTAAATTCTTGCAAGCAAATTTGAGAGGTGCAAAGGCGGCACTTTTATGGTAGACCCCGGGCAGCACTTAGTCTCGCTATGCCACTGCCAATGTCAAATGCTACAGCAGAGCTGTTGTTTTCGTGCCTTCGACGGCTGAAGAACTGCTTGACAAAAACAAACTTAACCAAGAGCACTTAAACCACAGGATGTTTTTGCACATTCTCAAACACTTAATAGATCAGGTTGATCTCATAACAATACTGCAAGAATTCATACTGTTTTTTTTTTCTGAAAACGCAAGAGATTCCCAGATTTGCAAGTTTGTTTTTTCTGTTTTTTTTGAAAACGCAAGAGATTCCCAGATTTGCAAGTTTGTTTTTTCTGTTTTTTTCTGAAAACGCAAGAGATTCCCAGATTTGCAAGTTTGTTTTTTCTGTTTTTTCTGAAAACGTAAGAGATTCCCAGATTTGCAAGTTTCCAGTTATCAGCCAATATTAAAATGTTTCGTTTGCATTAGGCTTAGGGTATTGCCTGGTCTATTTGTTTACTTCCATTTCTGGGTACTTTTTGATTGTTTAACTTGTAATTCTGCGTTGAGTCTGCCTAGTCTACTTCACCACACGAGCACTTCAGTTTTGATATGACCCCAGAACTAAAAGGAGTTCAAAAGCCGCACTTGTCAGACAAGAAAGTTTTTGCGAACAAATTGGGTGAAGAACACGTTTCGAATTTAGCATCACTTGTCAAGCTGAATGCAGAATCACTAGAATAAAGCAAGCCACTGTAAACGCGGACAATATGTAAGAAACTTCTGTAGAAAATCGCAAATAAAATTTTGACCTAACGGAAGATATAAAAATAGTGTAAGCTATTTCTTACTGAAAAGGGTATGTTCAATTGAGAAAAATTCCATACAGTATAACACCCAAGAAAAGAAAGTAATATCTGTTGTTATGATACTACAGTATGTAGCGTTTGCATATTCCGTCATCAGAATTTTAGATATCTATTATTACCCCATCAACATATTGAAAGCCCCTCTCACCCCTATCTGATGATGTAATATGTGGACGCTCCCGTGGCTTTGTGCATGTTGTATTTGTGTACTTAATTGTAAATGAATTTTGTGTAAGACTAAGAAGAGCTAGTTACATTTCTAGGTTGAAGTCAGTGTAGCGTAACTAGATATGGCGTAGGGTCGATGAGACTTACGAAACATTGCATAAAATTGCTTAAACATGCTGACGAAAGTTAAAAAAAGGGTATGTTCAATTAAGAAAAAGTCCATACATTATAACACCCAAGAAAACAAACTGACGTAAAAAGTAAACCTTCGATTCAAGTGACAACCTCAGCTTCGAAACATTTTTCCGGCGATTTGTGATATTTTTCTGAAAATGAAAACGAAACACTTTGTTTCAAAAATCGCTAACGGCGATTAGAAATTTAGACAAACAGTCTTGGTCAGTTAGTTAGTTGTGCTTTCAAGCATAACGTGGTCAGTGCCATCGTCACGCGTGTGTGCGTGCGCGTTGGACGCACTGACGATTCTGTGGATGTGCGAAATGCATGTTGCAGTCAGCCATTCATCAAAGCTGTACCTGAAGCCAATTACTTCCTTACAAGAAAATGATCCGCAGCGAGCATATGCGAAGAGGCAGGGCGGCAGCAAAAAAAATTCAACGTCAAAACACATTGGTCTGAAACCGGCAAAAGACTCAATGACATCCGGTGTCGGTGCATTGCAAACCGTAAATGTTTTGCAGGCAGCTGTGCGCACCGAAAACAATGCATTGGACCTACAGTCAGAGGTTTCTGATGCACAAAAGAGGTTTATAGACAGAGCCGCAGAAGATGAAGAATTTCTGAAGCTGATGCAGTACTTAACGCAAGCAAATTTTACCTCCTTAAATTGCTTGACAGCCATAAAGTAGCAGACAAAAAAGAAATAACAATAAAAAATTAGAATGATGCTTCCAACGAGGAAGGCGACGCTATAAGTTACTCGTTTCGTTTCTTCTATCACATACTCATTGCAGCATTGCATACAGTTGAAATTCGAAAAACCTGTCCATCCTTTTCGAATGCCGCAGTCAGCCAAGCAAGAAAAAGATTTTTTCAAAAACAGCAGTGTTCAGCGAGTAACAGAACTTTATGTTTTTGCTGTTGGAAGTCAAGTAGCTCATTCTGGTAGCATTATGTAATCGAATCGGTGTTGAAGGTAGGCTACACAATTTGCACCATTTAATTTTTGGAAAACATAGTGGAACCCTGATAACACGCCCACCCTCAGGACGGTAATCGGTCGTGTTCGCGGGGTGGGTACGTTAGTGGATTTAATCACACTTGCATTCCCAAGGGTTACACATACTGTCGCGACCACTTTGATTTTGTTAGCTACATAACAGAGGTTAGATTATGTAGACCACAAGCTTTATTTCACCCGAAATGTTCAAGTAACAAATTGTATCCGGGCCTGTGTAGGACAAGCGCAGCTAAGCAGTTGCTACTGTAAAGTTACCAGTTTTCCTGTCTAATCATGCTGATAGACTGTATGCTTGTGTTGCTCGAGGTATTTCGTAACAGCTTGACTGTGATCATGATCAATCTACATTGGTGTCCTCGTTAATTAAACTAAAAATAATGCAATAAACGTATGAAAGTACTCAGGACCGCGTTAAAGTGGTCGTGATAGCGTGATGGTCACGTTATTGGTGCGGTGCCTGAAGAGGGGTCCACTGTGTTTGTTCAAATTTTGAGGGGGTGAAGGAGATTTAAGAAAAAAGTGCATAGCATTTAATAAACTCCAGAATCTGAAAGATGATGTGCAGCATTGTGACGCTTACCAAAATGTCCTTTTTTCACAAATTATGTTTTCTGTTGCAGGCTACTTCATCACGAGATTGTTTGTTGTGAATATTTATGGTAGTAATATCTCTTATGAACCTCATACGAAAGCGTTCTTACAAAACTAACATTGATCATCACATGCAACCAAAAGTTGTCCAAGATTTCATATATTGTATTTAACTGAAGTTGGATGAAAGAAGCTGCTTATTGATTCAAGCAAAGCAAACGTGGCGCTGACTGACTGAGGCTGAAATTGCCAAGCATTTTATGGCAACGCTTTGTGTCGAGTTTGATAAAATGAGAGATACATGCTTCGGCAAAGTGTTTAAAAAGCAGACGGGAACTTTGTCCGAAGATTTTTCTGTAAATGCTGTAATGGGGCCCCGGATCAAACAAACGCGAATGTTTCCAAACCAAGTCAAATCCTGTTTACAATACTGTCGAAAAACAATAACGCAGTTCGTCTCCAGCAATAACTAGTCATTACCAGCTTTGTAAGGAAAATTTACGACTTTACGGGCAAACAAACAGTAAAAGACGCTCAAGTCGCGGAATTTCGACTCAGGCCAACGTACAGTACTTAATATAGAAGTGTTCTGAAAGTTTGCCAATCTCAGCAAACCTCTTTCTAATTTGATTGTTTGCAAGTACGGTAACTTCTACGCCTTTCAACATTGACACTTAATTTGAATTGTTATCATTAGGCATTTGTAAGTGTTTGCCGTACATGCTTATATTTTAAAATATCATCTACCAGTTTAGACAGACACACTTTGAAATTATTGAGGCATTTCTGTTTTCATTCTGAAAACACAGAAGTTGAGATGTTGGGAAGGCTTTACTTATAATTGTTTCGCCTGGTCACGTGGTATGAAAGTTGCAATATTACGTATATTTTGGAAATACGACATGAACATGATTAAAATCGCAAACGTTTCATATTTCATACGTGAACGATGAGTTCTGTGCAATTGATTTTGAAGAACAAACATAAAAATGAGTGTATCTTCTTTTACCAACTATGAAATATAATAAAAGTGTAGATGATACCGCGTAAAATGTAAAACCTATATGTTTATCAAACAAAAGGACAAATTAAACATACTTCAGGTTTATGTGTTACTGTCCTGTAGGGTGGATTGGATTTAAACCTACACTGAATTCACTTTGTGAAAAAAGAACAATGTTGTAAACAAATCTCTTTGTTGAGCTGTCTCCCGATGCTGAAAACCCTCGACGTCGGTTCATTACACAGCAGCTTGTTACATTCGCAAATGCGCAAAATAACGTCCTTACGTAAACAGAATGTATCATTTTATCGGTAATGATATCCGGCAGGTAATGACAGTCAGTTTTTAATGGCGCTTAAGAACGATCGCCTCATCGGCCGCTGAGTTTTCGCACATTTGAGTTTTCGAGAAATGAGTTTTCGATAAATTACAAAGCGTTGCTTCTTCAGCCTAGCATTTTGATGATTCCCCAAACTCTGTTGTACGTGAAAAACTGCAAATAAGTAATGTAATGGCAATTCCAGAGATAAGGGTTTTCTGTACGAAGCAATACAGACAACTGTTGAGGCATGAAACGTGGTGGATGTTTATCGTTTTTATAAAAAGGTTTGTCTCAGAAGCAGCAGACCACAATGTCAACCTACTGCGTCTTTGAACGAGGTGTTAACAAAAACAAGCTTCCTATAAATGTTTTTATGAGACTATCTCGTTTTGACGTTTGTGGGCATCAGGGGTTAAAGAGCTTGCGAAAACGGTCAGTGAAAATAGCAAGTGCTGACGCACCATCAACAGTTTGTTACAAAAAAATTTGTTGCGTTTTGTTCTGGGATTTATTTATTTGTTGGACTTGCATTGCAGTGCAGCTGACTCGGTTCAATATTTTTCTTCGCAAGAGCTACGTTTTCTCTCCTGTAAGGAAATCGCTGCTTCTGGCAAAGGAGGAGAATATTTAAATTAACCTTGGCAATGGCACAAGCTGAGAATTTGGTGCAGAACTACAGCAAGCCAACGAATGAACTTTTGCAAAGCACAAAGTTTGTTAACAACAACGAATCGGCAATGAGCTCTATGTCCATGACGTTTAATAACATGCTTCCAATGCGTTTGCTTTTCCATGCTGTCGAGATAAAAAACACCGCAGGTAATTAGCAAATTTTTAAATTTTGAAATAAAGGTAGGAAACGATTTAATGGGTTGAACTAAGTTGGATAGCAGGAACGCACGGTAATCTAAGATCAAGAAAGGTTCAGAAAACATCTGTTCCTTCCAGCAAAATGAAATTTTTGCACCAATGTAATAACACAGTTCACAAATTAGCAATTTCGGAGACAAACTTTTATTTTGCATGCGTCCTGAGAAAGAAATTTTTCACGAAATGAATTGAGACCAACAAATATTTTTTATGTTGTGTTGCTCAAACCTACAATACCGGTTTATTTTCAGCGCAAGCGCTACAGTTTTCTGTGTCTGTCATCCATCACTTGGAGCACAAAACATTTTAGAACTGGTTTCTCTTACAAAATATGTAACCACGAAGCAGGGCCGGCCCTGGAAGGTGCGGGGCCCAATGCAAGGCCTAGGAGCGGGGTCCTCTGAGCAGTAGTTTTATGGCGTCATTGTGTTCAGTCAGCCGTGCTATACAACCATGGTAAAGCGCAGATACAAAGCCTTACCATGAGAATTGAGCACGTTTGCTAACTTTCGATAATAGAGGAAATTCATCGCTAGTTCCAACAAGAGCGTTGTTTGTTAACAAGGAGGCTTATAAGCCGTGTCTACTGAACTCTCGAGCGCAAGGAGCATCTGGAAAAAACGGACAATTTACCTAAGCAGCATAGCGCGGGGGCCCGGAAGCGCGGGGCTCCCAGAGGCGCGGGGCCCAATGCAGCTGCATCAGTTGCTTCGACTTAAGGCCGGCACTGCCACGAAGCTTCAAGAACGCATGTTGAAAAACATCACTGTAGAAAAATATTCGCAACGTTTCGAAAATTGTTTGTTATTGAAAAGATTTTAAATCTCTCATAGCGCCACTAGTGAAAATATTGTAACCTATGTTCATTGTTCAAGTGCGACTCACAATCAAGGGCGGCTTACAATCGAGTAAATACGGTGTAAAGCTGTTTACCGACTTAGGGAATGGGGGCTCCTTAAATGGTGGGGGCGCTGGCTGTAGCCCAGTCAGCACCTCCCTTAATCCGCTACTGAATTTGATCAAACGTTGGATAAACGTATGATCGTGTGTGCGTTTATTCATTGCTTGTTCTCAAAGTACGATTTCACCCATAATTGCTATTAGCCGGTGTTCTATTGCTTTCATTCGAAGTTACGAGTAAAGAAGATTAGATGGTTTATCTTGCACAAGCAAGACGTTCACAAAGTGACTTCGTCATTGCATTCAACGCCGAGCCCTGAGATGTATCCAAGTACAAAGTGTGCATGTTGAGGAGCAACTTGCCTTACATGGCAACTTCGTTTGTATCTGAATAAGAAAAACTGTGTTTATTACAAATTCGTTCGCAAACTTTGCTGCCTCTTTAGATCTGCTTTGGGCCTGCTGCATTTTATTCGTGGTTGGTGTTGTCTACGAATGGGTCAAGTCAACCAGAATCAGTCTGTTTCATACGAGAAACCATTGGCTTTTTCGACGTTGTGGCTGGATCAAGGAAAAGAGTAAAAGCAAGCAGATAATTTTGGCTCCGCAGGTATTCCTATTTCTGCACCAAATCGTTGTTTTTGAGTGTTTTTGCGGGAAGCAATTGAGCAATTAGGCGTGTGAATCGATTTGGGTCAATACAGCGTATCATTACATACGTCATCGTCGTATCGCGTGATACAAGGTTGTTACTTGGAACTCACGACAAAAAATGATGCTGAGCAACTTAACATTTGCCGGTAAGTTACCGTCAATTGTTTTCGAAACATCAAAATTGCATCAACAGCAAAAGCTAATCCGCAGTGCTCCAGAATAATTTGCAGCAATACTTTGCATGTCTCTGTTACTCTGTCAGCTTCCAGCTAATGACTGTTTAAAGTGTAAACAGCGCATGGTTTCATTCTGTCTAACGAATATGTCAGTATACAATTAATTTTCCTTTTGAAGAACGTTGCCAAACTGAATGCGTTGCAAAAAGGCGCTATTTAGTGACTGCAACAGACCGAGCGATCGTGACTGTACGCTTTACAATGGTTTGAGGAAAACGAAGATCTAGGAGGCTAGCTACTAGTCAGACAAAACTGAGCTGCAAAAGGTCCTTTCTGTTCTTACAGTTGGTGGAAGACAACGTTTGTGTTTGTCAGACTATCAGAGCTGATGCAATTGTCGTAAAAACAAACGAAGATGATCGAAAAGAAGACGATGAAAGGTGAATAGAGTAAATGTATATTTTAATCCTTATAATTACCATAAATGCATTGGATTCATTTGGATCCGTTCGCATGTTCATAAATACCAGTGAATGGTTAGAAGTTAATTATGATATTGTTTGTATTCAAAGAAAAGGCAAATTGCACGTGATATTATTCTTATAGATGCACTTATATGTATAGGCCAGAGGTCTCCAAACATTTCTGTCCGACCCGAGGGTCACCTAAGCTTTTACACAGCAGTTCGAGTGTCGGACACAAATTCCTGGTCCAAAATAAAAGAATGTCAAAACATGAATGTTGTTATAAAAATATAAGTACATTTGTTGAAAAGAATTGTGAAATTGCTTCTTTGATCTGGCTTCAGATGGGATATACCTAATATCAGCAAAGACCTGAGAATTAGGCAACATATCAGCTAAGGTTGGGCCAGCCTACTGCGCAGTAACACTTAGCCAACTGACACTCACCTGACCTTTTTACGTGATGTGATTGTTTCGGGATATGTCACATTCTACCATGTCAACGATGTTTTCGTAAACATGTTATTTTTTCATTATTGATAAAGTGTATTTGCGGGCCTGCTGAAATGACTTCACCGGCCGGATTTGAACCCCGGGCCGTAGTTTGGAGACTCCTGGTACAGGCAAACCGCGATCGGACGTTTGTTTCCAATGCTGCGGTATGTTTCCGGGTGTTTGCAGAGGGCCCGCTGTGAAGTTTATTCAAACCTACTCATTGTCTTACAGTGAAGTTGGAATTTGGATCTAAGGGTAATTACCCCTATCAGTTCATCTCGGTGAATACCTGCCACATAAACCCCTGATATAATCGCGTGAAAATCATGGTTGGAAACAAACGTTTAACGTGCAATGTTTGCCATGAAGGAAGCCACAAAGGATTGTCCTTAAGTAACTGCAGAAAACTGCCTGGTGAATGGGGAAATGCACGATCTCGAATAAGGTTATCTTCACTAAAGGCAGTGTAGAAGGTTCATGCAACCTCAAACAGACCATTAAGACGTGAAATGTAACCGCTGTTTCGCAGTAAAAATGGGAAATAGAAGGTCTACAACTCCCGAAAGAGGGTATAAAGACTTCATCGATGTTTCAGTTTTTCATCAGGTATTTCGGTACCGTGTTTTGGCATTCTGTGATTTCGAGTCTCGTACATATGGTAGATGTGGAGTAAATAACGACTGTTGCAAATGGGCGAAAGATTTTAAAAGATCATATTTTAGCCAAACTCAAAATGAATCAGCATAAAAGAGCGCACTACACCTTTAGGCGTGGTGTACCAAAGAATGCTTTGATTGAAAATCTCCGTGGGTGCAGAGACGTTGAGGCGCGAAGTTCTTGGCTGTGTTTTTTTATAACATGAGTCAAACAATTGCTTGAATNAACTTCAACTTTGTGCNAACTAGTTTTGTTGATTCTTACACAAAATTTGGTCGAAAAATAATGAAGCTCTGCTTGTGACAGTGGCACTTGTTCTGTNTTCTTTCTTTGACAGAAGGAAGCGTTTTAAACACATCTCGGTCCATTGCGTGGAAACGCTGCTTTTCGGAGTGCAGCTCCTGCTCTCCTACNCTCTGATGCTCGCCGTCATGACGTACAACGTTTTCGTGATCGCAAGTGTTGTGGTGGGCTGTATGATCGGGTACTTTGCCATCAACTGGCCACGGACAGCGAAGAATAAACTTCAAAAGCGCTTAGAAGCAGCGGTGATCAAGCAGTCCGACTGTCATTGAAGAAAAAATCCGTAACATGAACACGTCCTGCCTATTTGATGTTGGTGGATGGATTTTTGAGTAACAAACTGCTGGTGGTTTTCGTTTAAGTTTATGCGTACTTTCGTAGAACCAGTTGGTGATACTGATGTTTTGATGATATTTTTATATCTATTACTTGGCGCTTGGTGTAAACAATTGAAAACAAAGAAGTTTGACGGATAGGTGTACTGGCGTGATAATTAGTCTAAGCAAAATGTGCAAATATTGATAAACATGCTAAATTGATATATTCTAATCGCCACAGTGGTGATTATACTGCTGTTTAGATTTATTCGAAATACTCCATAGCAAACCAGCTGTATCCGAGGAGATTAGCGTTTGAACATTAATTTGCACAATACTCTCCATCAGGGGCGTGCAGAGGTCTGGTGATGCCCGGGGCAACTGCTTGATTGTATGTCTCACTACCAAATTCTTGTCTAGTATTGGGGAATGTGAGAAATGCAAGCATTTGCAATACGTAAAAACTTGTGCTGACAAAAAAACAAGTTTCGCAAACTTAAATCCATGGAGCATGTGTTAGTAGCCTTATAATCCGAATAGCATCTAACTACAGCATTTTTATGTTTGTAATTTCACTCCTTGGATGCCCTCCTACCTTGGATGCCCGGGGTGGTCGCCGCGTTTGCCCTCCTCCCCTCTTCACGCTCCTGCCATCCATGTTACTGTTTTGAATTACAACAACATGAAAGATTGCTCTTCTCATTCATTCAGGTAGACTCAATTTCACAAGTTTGAATAATTATAAATTATTACCTGGTAAAATTTTCAATTACCTGGTTAGTGATAAAAATGTTCTTGTTAAACTTTTCCCACTTATTTGTAGTTTTGTAGTTGGTGCATACAAAATCAGTCTCCACAAAAACTACATTGTCATGATACAGTACTGAAGAGGAGCTTTAACTAGGTTGTGGTCTAACAGATAGGTGTTAGAAGCTCTATGCAGATGGGCGTAGTTCGCCCTATCACGCAACAACTTCCTGCGAATCAGTGTATGTAAAATGTTTACCATACAGGTTTGGGAATATCGATACGTAGCATATGAACATATGAACAGTAAGTACAAGTAAACATTCAAACACTTCGAAGTCTTAAAATTTTCTCCATTTAAATTGATAAGTAAGGTTTTACTTTGGTACACGATAAGCGGAAGTGCTGAATAGCCTTATAATAAATATCACGGCCAAAGCAAACGATACAAATGACATATTGCAAACGTTTCGATAACTCCTGTTATCATCATCAGGGCATAGCAATCCAAACTTTGTTTTTCCGAATTCAAAGCTAAGATCTCTTCTGTTTCAATTTTAAAATGTTTCAATATTTAGATAATCAGCAAAGTATTTCTATTCCGCTTGCAGTCGAAAGTCATCTGCCGTGTCAAT
>JGI24158J21664_10003190_pt1 | contig 20429 bp, 15 predicted proteins | sample Ectturendosymbi3_FD_21664 | JGI IMG/M metagenome (IMG submission 21664) | reverse complement strand
GATATCGCGAAATGCACTTAACAGAAGATTTTCCTATTTCTTCCAGACTGATTCGTAAAACATTTCGTGATGAACAAAAAATGAACCCGAAATATATGGAAATTGTTAGCCCGAACCCGACCCGATTCCAACTGTGGTTCGGACAACAGAACAAATGTGTGAGAATGGAAAAAAAATTGAGCCAAACTTATCGATCCAACATGGCAGTATGAGTGAAAAAAGACAAAAACTTCGCCTGTGTTCTGCCCTCAAATAAGTGGGTCATAAACATGCAAAACGTTCAGGTGAAAACTGTTGCCACGATTTCCAACAATCTGTTCAAAATCTCATCAACGAAACAGTTTATTCAAACTAAAACGCTGTAATTTTTGCTCTAATGGGAAGCAGGCTTGTAACTGGCAACGTTGGAAGTAGATTTCACCAAGCGAAAAATTAAACATACATTGAGAAGTTGCCAAAAATCATTTTTAAATGCGGAAACAGAGTTTTTTCCATTTTCTTCTGCACATCGCTTGAAACGTGTGTTATCACTGTTTTTTGGTGTTGTAGACACAAAAACTAATTACGTGTTTTTNAAACATTGTGAAAGATCTCTGCCTTAAGAAATACGTTTCTGACCACAGCATCATGCATNGGACACATTGACAGCGCTATCTGGATTAACAATTTAGTGGAAATGCAAACGTCATTTTGTGCTCAATCTGTAGACTTTTTGCTTGCATTCACCAAATTCTATCGCGTCTTTCTCGCAAACCAGCGGTTTCGCTTTGTATGTGCTGGTGACATTTCGTCAGTGATCTTGTCCTGTGTATTTCCACAAGTTTTTATCAGTCAACTGCTTCCACTCGGTGCGTTCAGACATTTCAGTTGTTGACTCGACACACACTTTTATACCATATTTTCGTCAGTGCGTACGAGCTACCTGCCGGATCTTCACTTTTTTGTTCAGAAATGCCGACCCCACTTTTGTGAAGATTTGCATAAAATGTTTTCGCAGCAGCAACGCTGGGAAAAATTGATTTTCACCATTATTTTGCAATTTAGCCTGTTTACTCATCGTATCTATCCATGATCGCGACAAGGCAAAGCACACTACAAGCAACAACTGACATGGTTGTTTTTTCTGTCCCAAAATATACAAGGGCAAGTTTTTTAAGCATAGGATCATTGCTCACGACATATCAGCATCGAGTACCTCCGACAACAATCGAAGACGAATATCTCAGTAGAATCTTCGGCCTACGTAATCGCTGAACGAATCTGATCGCAGGTTGAATCTCATACACTTCCACATAATGGAAATCACTTCCTCCAACAACATAAAGTTCGTCTGTGAAAACATATAGTACCATAACTTTAATGTTGAAATGTGTATACCAAGAAACTTAAAAAGATGCTCAGAAACAAAATTGCAAGTTTGAACTTTAATTATCATCCACCGGCGTGTCTCCATGTGTTGATTGTTTGAGTGGGGAAAAAAGAGGGGGGCCTGCAGTGGCAGATCAGTGAAAAGAGAAAACGCAGCTATCCAATCGTTTCCAACTGGGGGGCATGAGCTCCAAATGTGCGGGTCCGACACCAACGACCCCTCCCTGATCACACTAAAGAATAGTGGCATTATTGGGGGACATGGAACATTAGCCTTATTCTGAAAACGATATTTTGTAAAACCTAATTCATTCGTAAAACATGTTCATGTTATCAGATTGAAAACATTTTAATGCTTCATTGAATAAAAACTTACACAACTTTGGTTGTGCTTCACCCAAAATAACACTACTTGGTGCGAAGCATCAGAAAAGTTTTAAACCGTCGAAAAAACAAAAATTCTAGCGTAAGAAGTCACAGGTATTTGAATAGCACCCAATTGAGAGATGTGTACTCACCAAAGAAAGTTATCATATTTGCGTAGACTCACTTAACTCTCGAATTACAAAAGAAAAGAGTCCACGTAAACAGTAAATAAACAGGGCCGGCGCTAGGTGGTTGCCCCTTCCCCCCGATACCATACATTGGGACCCCAATATACAACAAATTGCATTTATCACATAACATAATGCAATTTGTTGTACATTTTAACAAATGTTTATATAAGCATGTTTCAACAACATCAACATAACATTTGAAGCACAGACCTAAGAATTAGCTATATTTCACGACTTTTTTACAAGTTGTCAAAAGTGCAATTTTTTTGTCAACTCAGCTATATATCATGTTTTTGCAGTTCACTTTCAACAAATATCATTGCCATATTTGTTAGTTTTTCATCAATCATAGTGGATCTGTGAAAAGTTTTGATTAACTTCAACTTACTGAAGCTCCGTTCAGCAGTATTGAGTAAAGCGGTGATCGCCACACTTTCGTTATGATGGGCCCAAGCCCCCTTTCCATGGGCGTCCGCAGAAATTTTTCCAGGGGAGGCAGCGCCGACATTTTGCTTATCCGTTTTAGGTTGTTGACAATTCAGTGCAAACGGACGCTCACAAAGCACTTTACTCTTCTACACTAAAAAGAAAATGGTCCACTTTACGGCAATAATCACAAAAAATACACTTTGTTGGAGGCAATAGTCAGATATATTGCGATTAATTACAAAGTAGAAAATCTGTAGATTTTTCAAACAGGGTACTTTTTTACAAAGAAGCAAATTGCCATGGTCCTTAACAAAACCACAATTATGATTTTATTTTGCCTAGCAGGACTTGCCAGCATCACTTTGAAACAAGAGCTGCAAACGTCTAAGATCTCGTTCAAAGCAATAAAACACCCTTTCAATAAATCCTTGCTTGCTTTTACTGACTTTTTTCGCGGTGAACGCTCATCCACATAAACCGGACAAGCGTTAAGTCTCCCGCTAACAATGGACCTTTCAAACTTACCATACTTCTTTTTACACAGGAGGCTATGAAATACGTGGCTATCCGCTATCAGAACTCACTGTATCCCTGCTTTACCTGCGTTCGACACTCGCGTGCGGCAAAACGCCTTCTAACACAACTTGAAGTGAACACGTGAAGATTTTTTGCCATGTTATTGTTACGCCATAAAGTCCAAAAGTAGAACAATCTGCACGGAAGTTTCGGAATTTACCTCTGCAGACAGGCAAAGCAGCGAGCATGAATAAAGTGCAAACTAGTCATCACTGCACAACACCAGGACAGTGAACCTGGTTCTTGCGCAGTGTGGGTGTCACACAAACTGTCATTGCAAGAATGAAATCAATTTAATCGGAATTAAGCTGCCGACTTCAGGTTTTCTAGAATTTTTGGTTCTTCGTCCCATTTTTCAAACGGAGGGGGCGAACGAGCGTTTTCCCCCTGCGGACGCCCATNNAACTATCAGTATAATTACAGACCCGTGCTTATTTTTGAAGGACCAATTTCAAACTTGTTGTAACCAGTTATCTGTAACATAACAGGGTCTACGNCATTTCGGCGATACCGTTCCGGCGGCGGGACATTTCGGCGACTGGACGTTTCAGCGATGGTGGTCGGAAATATTTTATACGAAAAAAGTGTTTCTGAAACAGTAGAATTGACATACAACGTCACAAGGATCGGAGAAAAGCGTCGCTACGGTCGAAGTGACGATGTAGCCGAACCCAAAGCACGGAAAAGATTGGGATTCTGCCGGGACCGAAGAAAAAGCGTCGTTATAGGCGAACTGTCATTATAGCCGAAATCGTTGCAGGCGAATTCTACTGTACTTCGAAGTTTAGATTACAAAGGTTGTTTGTTTGCCCTACAGCTAAACCTGAACCCTAAAGTTAAACACAAAATTTTTGAAAAAGTACACAAAAAGCACTCCGATCAAAAGTATCATGTCTTATAACCGATTTATCGCCGAATCGTCTTTCGCCGAAACGGCATCGCCGAATTGTCCCATTCCGACATAATAATGCTAGGTTAATGTAATAAACCCTTTAATGACAACATCTGTGCCTTGTCAACGACAAACAATCAATGCTTTACATAGTTGTTACAGTAGCCTATGTTTGGTCCCACGCAACCGCCGCAGCAAACACGGCCCACAGTTTGCCCACCTCTGGGCACAGTGTTATTCGTTAAATAACTGGATTTCTCATTGGTGTAAAGTTTCGAGTTTTCATTGGACAACTCTGATGCAAGGTATCCTGGATATTACAGGCGCAGGCTGCGAATATGATTTTACATGATTTTGTACTTTGGAAGCCGGTTAGTCTATACTTGTACAGTGAAAGGATACATCACAACAGTGGCGTGACTTACGGGGACGGGGTGCGAACCTCCTCCCTGACATGCTAAATGCAAAAACTGGGTCCCAATTTAGCTTATACTTCGGTAGTCATTACTCTTTTGCTTTTCAGTAAGTTGTTGTTTGTTTGCGTTTTTCGAAGTTTTTTTGGCCCATTTTTTGGTGATTTCTGTTTTTCGTCTATACAGTAGAAGTCCACATTCGGATACACTTTAAATTCTCAACTTTTTCCGAGTGTTGTCGAGAGGCGCCCTACAGTGGGCCTCTTTCAGCTACGTTTTCCACCCTGGCTAACCGCTAGTTACGCCACTGGTCTGAAACTTAATTTTCCTCAATAATTTCTTACTAGGCTGTAGTGAAAATGCTTACAATCAACGTGGATTCAGCAAACTTCACCTGCACAACTGTCACCTTACCAAGACAAATGCTGACAACGAAGCTATTCACAATGTATTTCGCAATGGTTTGCTTCAGGAAGTTGTGGGTCGTGTGAAGATCAATTTCTTTGACGTATTAGATAAATATGAACATTGAAAGGAGAAATGTGTGAAATCAGTTCTTGGTGAGTTCAGTTCTGGTGTCTCTACATGCCGTAACAAAGGCACTCGGTCAGATTTGGAGGGCCCCTTTTTGCCTGCCCCCCTCTGCCGTGGAGTACGCGGGCCCTTCCTCCGGCTCTGCAAATAAACTGACAATCAGTAAATGTCTGCAATGAAACAAGTAAATAACGACTGTATGTCCCCACCGAAACGCAGATTTTAGCAGTTTTAAAATTGTAAAAATATTTTGCTCTTTCTGATCATGGTGAAAAATTCATTAATTTCTGCAAACTGTTTATTATTCCAGCATATCAGAAACATGTATAGCTCCAACAAGTTTTTACATGTCACACTGAAGAATACAGCATCGGGCGATGCATTTTGAAAACATTACTGCTTGTCTACAATTTGTCGCAGCGAAAGTGCCAAATGCAAAACAGCTGATTTTCAAAAGAAAAAAACACCGAACAAAATAACCACGGATCCTGTGTCAAACAGTAAATTCCTATAAACACGTTTCTAGAAATGAAAAAAAAATTGCTACAGTTTTAGGTTTTCAAATATCAAAATATTGGAATTTGATTTCTGACAACTGAAATGTGTCACTAGCAGATAGCGCAAATGAATCAAGGTTATTAAACGGAGATAAACTGTGACAGAAACAACAACTTACAAGCCTTCTGAGAGTAACACTGGTTTCATTACAGCATCCAGGTTTATTCGTTAAAATTAGCTTCACATTTTATGATAGAATGTTTTCTCTAAACGCGCCTCACAGTTTGGTGATGTCATTCGATCAGAATAAAAAATGGCTTCAATTAAAATATAATCTATCACGTTTAATCTTTGAACAAGGTTTCATGAGGCTTAACAATTTCAAAAACATGAGGCAGCGTCTATTCGTTGTGAGGAAAAACTAGCGATTTACCTTTCGCAACCTTGCTTTTTATAGAAATCCAATCTACGCATATTTCTTCGGAAAAAAGTCCAACATCGATGTTCACACATATAAAACAGTTCTACGCAACCTTCATGATAAACGCAGTTGCATCATATGGAGGATTGCGCAGGTTTCCCTTAACTTCGAACTTCTGGCCATCAAATGATATAACTTGAGAGGTATGGCCACATGTATCGCCACACAAGTACATAACGCCTTTATCCTTTGCAATGACATGTGTGAAGTGGACTTGGAATCTTGGTTCAGGAACCTTAAATCAAGAAACGAGGATTTTAAACCGCACGGTACTTCGCAGTTCAAACGAAATTGTAAATTAAGACACTGTTCCAGAACATGTGCGGAATATTATTGTCAGGACAAACATCTTATCAGTTGAACACAAGAAATGAAATCATTTTCATACAATTGTGATTCATTTAAGTCAGTGGTTCCCATCTGGGGGGTAAACTACCCCTGGTGGCAATATGCAATTCTTCGGGGGGTAACGTAGAACAAAAACCACAACGTTGTTCTGTATTGTTCTTTTTACGATGCAAAATATTCAGGGTAATAAGCCATAATCGCTACTTTGATTTGGGTAACGGCTCGAACAAGTTTGGGAACCACTGAATTAAGTGCAACGGTCAATCATGCAATACTGGAACTGCCTTTCTCAGCTGAATAAAGCACGATCTGCCAATCGAAGATTTGATTTGTCTTAAAAACATTTGTGCTTTTGAGTTTCATGAATATCCAATAAAAATTAAAACGTCTTAGCGTTTGTTTTTTTTGTTATTTTTTACACAGCTGCATCTAACGCCAAGGCGCAGAGTCTTTTCATGTGTTATACTAAAATGCAGTCATGTTCCTACGGCTAGGTAGCCAATCTATCCGTACCTACACATGAAACACACTGTTTTGCACGCACAATATTTCAGGGATGAGGAGCCGGGGCCCAAGCAATTTGGCATGGCTGGAGTCGGAACCTGAAATTTGCGTTCCCGTTCAACAGACATAGCTTGCGGTAAAAGCTAGTTGCACATGTAATACAATGTTTTTTGGACCAAATCGTTCAGGGGCCGGAGCCAAAAAATTTATTAAATGCCCGAAGCTGGAGTCCGAAATTTTGGCTCCACAGCCCTGCAACATCCACAACGCTCTGTGGAGACCTTTAGCGGACCGTAATACTAAAAATGAATTGTTTATACAAAATTGATGATGAAAAAAAAAACATTAATACAGCCTTGTTTCGTCCATGTGATGAACGTTAAAGAATTCTTTCCCATAGAATTCTTTCTTTACAAAAAATGAGGTAAGTCGAACGCGACCACCACTTGGAACAGCTTTGAGGATGTTTGCTAATGACAGAGTTAGTTCGCGTGAAAAACTTAGCTGTGTACAACACCATCATAAAAAAAAATTCACTTTTTTGTGCAAATACGCAGCTTGATTTCATGGCAGCAGTGTCATGCTGTGACTGTAATTAACGCTAATTGGACGTCGTTGCAACCGATTACATTTTGGTCAAAAAATTAGTTTTTGTTTGAAACACTGAAATTTTTTAGTTTACCTTTTGAAACAAAAACGCTGGAATGGTACCAAACTGGAGTTTAGGTTTTCGACAAGGTGCGTTTTGTAAAAAACAAGATGAACAAGAGAAAAGCAGGAAGTTGAGTATGATCACCACAAAAAGTCAATTCGTGCGAAAAGACTTAAACGAAAAAGAAAACTTTCTTGACGAAATTATTCAAGAAGATCGAATATCGTTATGTAGCACGTGTGACCAACCCACACATACGTTGTGACGTGTTAGTTCGCAAATACAATACGCTTTCCAAATTAATCAGAACAGGCGGCCTTATATATAAATGTATAAAGATACACTACGTGTTAGGACAATATTTGCAAAAGGAACCCCACGTTCAAGATAGCTTCCCAACACACAGCAAGACTCTTAACGTGGGGAAAGGTGACAAATATAAATGAAAAAAAATGAATTAGAAATAGTCGTCCTCACAGATAAGCAGCAGTTGCTCTTGTTACAGCTGGCACAGACTGTATTTCGCCTCTTGCTGAAAGCAGTAGGTTTCAAGCAGCAGACGAATGTTTCTATGAAAATTTCAAAATTACCTTCAGCATTCTTACACGAACCGAGTTACATCGACTCACCTGCTGAACATTCACTCCCCCAGGGTGAAATTTGAGTTTCTCAAATTGACTTTGATCGTCCATCACAAAAATTCCAGTTTTCCTCCTACTTGAACAAAATTCTGTTTGAACAAAAGATTTTGTTCAAACTCAAAATAACAGCGCTGTTAAACAAATAAAAATAATAAAAGAGGGCGTTTAAGTGAAAAGTTTTCAACATCGAGCTAAATTTTTGGTGTTTCATGTTGCTCTAAAATTAGGTGGTAACACAAATGACGAGTTTATCTTTAAAAATTTGGTTCGAAATATTGCAACAGAGTTGCTGTGACGGGCAGCTCCGAAAGATTATATACTCCTACTTTACCAGCAATCCGGAAAAAACAAGATAGTGTTACACCACAACTCGTTTCACTGACGAAATATTTTCTGTGCAGAAAGCATCCAATTACCGGTAATGGAGCATTGGTATTCCAAATGCCGTTGACTCTATGGAAAAACTTTTTGTGCCGTAAGTCACATTACGAGCTGACATCAGACAAGAAAAAACACGAACTTGTTGCTACTGTTTACCGCGTTAAGTTTCAGGGAGCTCAGCATCTCTAATCTTTTTGACGTGCAACTCATCAGATACGCAACAACAGCCCCTGCAGCGGGAAAGTCTGCTTTACCGACTTCACCGGCGACTTACGACAAAACTAGAAAACAGTCTCAAAATATGCGACGTTTCAAAACCAGCAAGTTCAGATGAAAGAACAGGTGGAACATCAAAAAACCAGACAGAAAAGAAACATCAAAACTGTTATGACATGTGTTCAACATAACCGACCGCCTGTACGGTTTAAACAAACTTAAAACGTGGACAACCTCAACACGACATACGAAATCAAAAGGTAAGTCAAAACAAAGGTGCCGCACAACGACAGACAACGCTGCATCACACACAAACCTAGACCTCGGTTCCAGGACAACCAGCCGAAGGAACGGAGCAACGAATGTACAGTCGACGTGAACTAAAGCCTTCTCTCACTAGAACGCACTGGTACAGTTCCTGTACTGTGGAGGAGTTGGACACCTAACCTTTACTGCATCCCAGTCGCGTTTTGGAAATCGATGATTAGTTCAGCGCTAAGCTTACAGAGAAAGGTTACGCCGCTTAGGTGTCGGTGACTGCAATGCCGTGATTTTGTACGACAGCTCAAACTCCTCTCTATCGTTAACTCGCAAAAACTGACAAACATCAGACCAGCGTGCAGATGACTCAATCTCTGTTTTTTTTTTAGGTCATAGACCGTCACGTTTTTGAAATGACCGAAAAAATTAAGTCGTTTCAGTCCGAATGTCTGAAAATATAGGCTAAAAAACACTGTCCAACAACTTTTAATACAACTGTGAGACAAATGACCGAAATGTCTCATGACGAAAATGTCTTAGCAAGAGATGACTGAAATGCCTGAGCGAGAAAAAAACAGCTTGGTCTTAATTCAACCGAAACAACGTGCATGATGACGTTGAAACAGAGATCGTTTACTGTGTTGTTAGCCGGCAGGCCAGTCAGAAGCAAACTCGCATGACCTGAAGTTTGAAAAGCTATTGGTGAGGTACAATCTGGTTTGTAAATGGGAATGGGGGTCGATCCCTGGGATAGGATGGGACAGTGGACTCGAAATTTGTCCCATCCTAAGTAATTTTACGTCATATAGTAGGAATTTTTCGATTTTGAACACCATTGTTTTATGTTCACAGCACAATACACGTGAGGGATCAGTGCCATGGCGGAGTGATGCGGCGCTCCCGACGTTAATAACGTCGTCGCGTCCTTTTTTGGGCGACAACCAGGGTGGGTGGCTTGCCGGAACTCAAATTTCAGGCTCCGACTCCAAGCATCTTAAAATTTTGTCTCCAGCTTCCAAACGTTTTTGGCTCCAGCCATCCACAATTGCTTGGGATCCGGCCCCATAACCCAGGTGACAGCTACAAAAATGGTCACCCAAGATTTAATTGGATCCACTAATTGGAGGTTTGGGAATGCTCTAGCCACGGCTCTGTAGAAGATAGACATAAGACATACAAATGATATCATACACTTCGTATTACTAGTTTCGTTAGAATCCCATGAGATGGGACAGAAAAAAGCGTCGCATGGACAAGCATGGGTATATTGATCAAGTCAAATTAAAGTGTGTATCTGGAGTGCAGAAATACACATATTATAGAAGAAATTAAGGAACAAAAATACTTTGCTGCTTTCTTCAATTTCTTACACGGAATTGTGTGTTTTGAGCAATCACACTGAAGATTTGCAAGATTGTTTGAAAGATAAAGGTATATATCCCACAATCTTCACGTTGCGTATCATTCCATACAACGGACTTTGCTTGCTGCGCATTTGTTTGACCTTGAGAACCTAACATCATTTCTAGATATCCATATCTTTCTTCTTNGAGACCCTGGCACGTAGCACAGCCTCAATAGTCATCACAAGCGTTATCCTTCNACCGAAATCAGTTAACATGTCAAATTTTTACAAAACCATCGAACCATCATTGCAGACCGTCACTGCGGACACAATGCGTAAAGAGTCATTGCAAGAAATGCNTACTNCTGCCCGGCTTCTTTTCAAACATGTCAGGTTGAATGTGGAAATGGAGAACAACATCAACAAGATCTCGACAAACGTGGGACTGCTTCACAAGAGGCTAAAGGAACAAAAGCATCACGTGTTTGCTAGTTGGTTTATGAAAATATGCTGATTGAAAGCTACATTTCCGTAACACAATCAGCAGCAACGCGCAGGACACCACAATCCGCAAAACAAACCGCAAGGAAATGAGCAGAACAAATGAACACATTCTTAGAATACACAGCAATTGAACTGCGTTGGGATAGTTTCTATTAATTTAGTGAGACTTCAGTTATTACCAATTTACATCAGAAAAATCCAAGGCCAAATAACGTCGAGGAAACGCAGAAGTGTGATCAAGCCAAAGGCATGCAGTAAAAAGCAAAAAAAAACGTATTTTCAAAAAGTAATGCGTTGGTACTGCTGGGGTGTATTTCGATATCAGCGGTATTCTTTATGAAGACACAAGTGTTTGTAATGATAAGCATTTGAGCGTTTGTAATCGCATTGATCTCGACTGTAGTGCATCGCCAGTTTGGGGCGATGTTGCCAGGACTCTCATTTGTAATTGATACCCTGAATCGACATTGGGTGATGACCTTTCGTGAATTTTTATGGGTCCCGTGGCATGTTTAACTTCATTACTTAATTTACCACTCCACGAAGCCTGGTTGGCCTGACTGCGACTGGTTGTGTGTTTTCGGTTAGGGTTTATTTCAGCCTGATTGCAAGTTGATTATCTTTTAATGGCACCCACACGACCAACAAATGCCAAGGTAGTTCCGCCTTACTTGCGCATGTATTAAATACAAAGACTGATCAAATCAAGCTTGTGTATTGCAAACGAACCAGCACGTTAGCCAAGCGAAAATACGTGGGTTCATCTGTTACGACAACAAAAGGTTCATTTCATATATGTCGTTGTGCATCACAACACCCAAATTTAATATCTACTGCGGAAATTCTGAAGTAACTCGAGAGGTGGAGCGCCGTGAAATTCCACATGTAGCAATAAAAAATATCATTTTACACAAATGTGGTTCTTGATTATAAATCCTTAAAATGGTCTGAAAAAATTGAAATCATCTAAAAATAGTTTTTGCGATTTCCCCCAAAATAATTACATGAAATCACAGTGTAATTTGACTGAAATGATGAGAAAGGATTAGTGAAATATGCTTGCAATGTGGTACTCGTGTAAATTAGCAACTTTTGAACTTTGGCAGGAACCCTGTTTTGTATTCCATTTTGCACCACAACAATCAGCACACTGATCGGTGACATGTCGATGTCGTGCACACCCTTGAGCAGAAAGTTCAAGCAGAAAGCGCGTGTTCACAGTAAGGTTGTGCACTATCCTTTCTTTTCTGAAAAAAATCACATGAAAATGATTAACAGCTTAGAAACAACCGCGCAAAGCACATTCTAAAATAAAATCTCAACTGCTGTCATCGTCAAGTTTTCATTGTGAATTTTGCGTTGCTGTTTTCAATATGACTGCGTAAGAACTTTCACCTTCTTTGTGCCAAAAATTGCCAGGCCAATCGAAACTCAAGTTTCATGTGATTGACTAATCGCTTCTCAGAGTGGTTCAATCATTCAAGCGTCTACACACATTCTTACAGTAGTGTTAAATTCGAGCGGTTTTTCTCACCTCCCTTCTCACAGTGTTTGCAAGAAAATCTGCAGGAACATGCTGAAGTCTGACGTGCTTAAACAGCGATGGAAACAAAGGTGCTCTTTATGTTTGGTTCTTGTCCACCTAACGAATCAGTGCGTTGAAAACAACGTCCTCTGATTCAACCTGCGCAATGTGAGAACAGTTAAATAGAACAAGTTTCCATGAGTCCGATCCGCGAAGATTAGCGTTTGAAGCGGAATAAAAACGCGCAGGTATACCCAAACCGTATTCTTGTTTTTGCACTATGACCGCAAAATATGAAATTCTAAAAGTAAAATTGTGCTAACCGAGTTAAGAAAAACGCTTTGAAAATAGAGGCATTTTAGCATGAAAGAAAACAGAGGTATATACAATATAGCTTCGTAGTTTACGTAATTTGAAGACTTCAGATTAATGCAACGCAATCAACCAAACAACTTTTGCGCTATCCAGCTACCTTTAAATTCACTCAAGAAGAAAAAGACAAGTTCGCAAAACTAGGTCTTTGTCAGGCCAAGGGGAAAATGTACCTAAAAAATTCGGTAACTTGCGTGGTGTAAAAACGTGGTTCAAAACTAGTATCACTTCACTGAATAAACCCTCCACGGTAATCCAACAGGTCGATAAAACGAATTACTGGTTCATGATCTTTTGGGTCAAGCCGGATCAAACCTCCACAGGCAATTGACAAACCGAGAGCAGTTGCCACCAGCAAATATATTTTATTAATATCCTGCAATGGATTTCAACATATCTTTTGCAGACTGTTCTCGACCACACTGTGTTGATTATTATCAATGGTTTGTTTGTTCTATGTTGCTCCAGTGTACGCGCGACAGCTGGACCAAGCGGCATCTCAGAGAGTCATTCATTCTGGCGTCAGCATGCTGATGCTCAATCGCCATAAATGAAGCCTGCTGCCAGAAAATGTATAAAAAGGCTAAAACTTTATTATTATAACTATCTGCACATGCAACAAAAACACAGTGCACCCAACATTGCGTAGTTTTCAAAATGTTTGGAATATTGTCATCAGAACCAAGTAATTACTAAACGTTTTGCTATGAACTAATTCGTAATTCTTGAGGGTTTTCCAATGCAACCTTAGCCACAAGAGATAAAATTCTGCCTTGAAACACTATCTTCAACATTCAAACCGTAATAAACCTTTGCGCTCAACCTTGGTGATTTTTCAAACGATCAATTCTTCTGAACTGCACACAATACTAACTCTGAGTTCATCAGATGATAGAAGCAGGGAGACATCAGATTCATTCAAATCGCAAAACCTTTCTTGAGAAAGCACTTCTTCAAAGTTTTCAAAGATGCACTTTTCAGCTTTCTGTCAAAGCGTCTCCAATGAAAACAACTTGCTCACTTCTCTTAAGTACAAGCATGTAGATGGATTGACGCTCTCCATCAGATAACTGCTGACAACTTCCAACAAATCTACAGATTCGCAGCGGAATAATTGTTACATATAGAATTTCTTTCAAATCTATGTGCCAATAACAGCATGGTTTTAAGTCAAACTTAAATAACCCATATATTGCAATCAACTTCCTTTCCCATTTACATGTTTAAAAATTCATCAGGGTTTTGAAAAAATGACTAAATAAATTTCTGTAGGTGTATTTCTTCAACGTGTCAACAACAAAATTGTGATAGCTGTATAAAAAACGATTGTGTTATCAGAAATTCTTCAAAAACAAAAACTACACAAAACTTATCAATATCATTCTAAAATAGTTTGCTAAACAAAAATATTTCAGAATAAACATGAAAATCTGTGCTAAGTCCATTTCTTGTATAGATTAGGCTAAAACCAAAAATCACAATTGTGACTTCGCAATTTTCAGCATGGAGTAAATTAAAGTTTTGGTCACGTAAACATTGAAAAATTTGTTGCAAATAAGAGAAAACATTTTGTTCAAAAAATGACCTTTGGGATGTGAACAAAGTGAATGCAGTTATGTAAATGCTACTTACACATTTAAAACAATATTCGTTGGGGATTTAAAAAATAATTATGAAAACAAATTCTGCAAGTGTGCTTATTGATTAGTCAACAAAATAATTGAAGTTGCTCTAGAAAATATGATTGTTTCACAAGAATAGAATAACTGGTTAAAAAACAAATCAAGAAGAAACTTCATTACAAGATTCTAGACAGTTTTTGAATGGTATTTGAGAGGAGATTAAGTACTTCGGCAAAAAATTATGCTCAGCTCTTTTTTAATGAAGAACAAATAAACCGCAGAATAATCACAAGTATACTACATCACAAGTATACAAGTCTCAGTGTGAGATTGATAAAGGTAAATGAAATTCCTCATAACCAGAACGTTTGAAAAAAATTAGCTCCAAGGGGTTTCAAAAGAGTTACTTTGGATCTGAATGAAGTGAAGGTTATATGAGCTAAAATTCGCAAAAACAACAAAGGCTAATAGCACTGGCCATAAAGTTATTATGGCCAATTTCCTTTAGATATAAAGTTCAATTTTTTTTACCAGTCAATAGCATTAAAGAAGCAGCTTGCAATACATCACAGACATTTTCTTCAGACAAAGTAATTTTTTCTGTGTACATGTAGTTTAGAACTTCCTCCAGTGCACTTGGAGTCACTCCAAAAAGTTTGACATCTTTGAAATATTGTTCTTTCATCTGCAAAACACAACCATGGCAAATATTCTGCACGTGATCCAGATTCAGGACAAAGAATGTAAAAACTTGGTGGACATGCAAATGACTGAAAAAAGACTTGACAAAACTACTTGACCTACAAGAATAAAGCACTAGCTCGAATGTTGCTAATAATGTAAGTTTACTAGAAGTAAATTGATTGTCCGTTTGCACATGATATGAGGAAGAAAGAGTTGTATGTGGCACTGAACACAAAAAAGTGTTGAAGCACCGAAGTTGTAAGACTTTGTAAGAATGCATGTCTCAATTCTGTGTGCATACATTTGCTTTTATACAGGAAGGGTTTTGAAAATGTCTATTTCTACTGCCAGTCACTGTCAAGGTGTACTCAGTACTCACAGCATATTCATTATTTGCACCATGAAACATGTAATGTCATGTACAATGTACAGTACATGCACCATGAACATAATATTCAGACAAACAGACAATATTCTGATGTGGCAGAAGCAAAGCGTGTTTGCAGACACCAACAGCCCAACCCACCACCACCAACAAGGCATCAGGGATCTGCCTGTAAGGTATGTGGCCATGCTTGTGCCTCAGCTATCAGGCTGAGGAGTCACACGTGCCGACACAAAGGAATGCAATGAGCAGCATCATTGTCGATCGAACAGACAAAAAATAAGAGAGATTCAGAGAATCTATGTACAGTATATGAGAAATATGTTTAGCTCCAACATTATTGTGTACCAGCTGAATCATACAGTTGGTGAGCATACACCATCAAAGCTGGTAGGCAAGATTTGATTCCCTGTCAGATCATACCAAAAACTCCAAAAACGGTACTTGCAGTCTGTCCAGTCTCATGCTCGGCACGGATGGAGGAAATGCAATGAAACGGTTCATTTATGACGCTGACATTAACTCACCACCAATGCAGCATTCCGTGCAAAGGCAACCTTGTGGCCCATGGTGAAAGCCAACAGGGATGGGCACCACACACCACTTGTGACAATCCGAAAGGTGTACCAAAAATGAGTACAATGAAACTGAACTGATTCTTATATATTTAAAGCTATAGTGTTGACTGCAACATGCAGATAAAAAGAATGAACATGAAAAACGTTTCCAAAGCACAATAATATTTATAGATATTACTAAAAATTCATGTGTTTACACTATTCTTGTGAAATCTATTCATCATACAATTTAGGTAGAAGTTCTTTAGGAGATAGGTTGGTGCAAATTTTTCAAAAAAAAGCAGCCCAGCTACTCAAGTTTATCTTCTGCCTGATAGCTATCCCCAAGAAGCACAGGAATTTATTATCTAGTTCACAGTTTACAAAAATAACAAATGCACGTTTATGTAAAAAAAACAGAATGCCATTAGAACAAGAGAAAACAGAACCAAGCCAACTAAAAATCAATGTATGAAAATAGATGATGTTTTATACAAGAACAATATGTATTCATACAAAATGAAATGATTACCAGGATTACAATATTTGAAAGTGATAAAATCAAAGTTTTCAATAAAACTTTCAGCAATATCTTTCTCATTCTTTCTTCCATGGAAATTTCTTGGACTTTCGCATCAATATTCAATGTTTTTTTCTAGCAAGACATAATATTTCCTATACAAAACTTTTCAACATCACTGTTTTATGAAGTAAAAATGTTCAAAGCCTTAGGATTTTTAAATTGATTGAAAATATTAAGCTCCTAAGACCATGCAGTAAAAAGTATTACTTGCAGTCATATATTTCCATTTCATGTTTCACCACAATCAGCAATTAATCATAACTTACACTGGACTGGAACATCTTACGAAAATATTCACTACATGCTGACAACACATTTCGGTGAGCAGGAAAGCTCTTATTTTCCACTTTCAGTACAACATCACAAAAAAGTTCATTCTCTCTTTGTCTGAAACAAATATTGGCAATTTCACTATATGGCTACTGTACAGAATGTTGCAATATGCAAAGCATTCGAAAATAATTTTGTGAAATTCATTTTATTCACTTTTTTACAGTAATGTGTCTGGACAAATGATATTGCTAACCAACCCACACATGTAAGAAGCACTTTACCAATTATTAAAATTCACTCCGTAGGATGTTTTCTGTTTAATGTAAAGGCATAAAAGTTAAATAATCATTATACCTATGGAAAAATGTATGTGAATGTTTCAGTATGGTCAATAAAAATTAATTTAAAAATGAAAGGTCCTAAGAAAGGGTTTGACTTTCTGCTACACCATCAAGTATAACATACCTAATGGTACATCAAAACACTTGGGAACACTTATGTTTACTTAAATTTATCTTTACTGGAAATATAATTAACGAAGTCTAATTATTTTTCACCATATAGGTAACAAAAATGTCCAAGAGTTTAATCACCAAAAACATCAGAATTGTCTGACTAATTTTGAAAAAAATGGTGTTTTGATCAAAAACAAACACTTTGTGAAGCAGTACATCTTCAAAAAATCTGAGATGAACGGGAACTTTTGAACTTCTTTACCTTGGAGAGATAAAATTCACATTAAAGCCAAAAATTCTATATGCAACTACAAGTTGCCAGGCTCATACAAATTTTCAGCTTTCTCCAAGGAATGTGAAAATATATATGATGCCAAAGTTTACATTGCTTAATGTTGCCACTTGATTCTAAATTGCCAAGTTCAAAATATTTAAAAGATTTCCTACAGTGCATGATAGCGCAAGCACAAATTTCTTGCAAGTTTTACAAATATTTTAACAAAACATATCACTGGTATTTGCATTCTACTACAATACAAACGCCTTGGTTTTGATTTTTGTCTGCATTTACATTTGCCTTGAATGTAAGTTTTTACATCTGTAATAAATTTTGCTGATTTTTGAAATTTCTTGGATTACAATCGAAAATCCACAAAATCTTTTTTTTCATAAAACATTATGAATGACCCTTAAAATCCTTATCAAGGAGTCTTTTTCCATGGTATGAGAGTTGCATATGAAAACTGAACAGCAAACCTAAGTTTTGAAAAGCAGTATATAAAATCCACTAGCTAAGTGGCAGGGCTATGGAGTGGGAGTTAAAAGAGCCAAAGGAATTTAGAACAGAATCTGAAATTGTCCTGCATCCAACTCCAACACATTTTAGATTGCTTTGCAAGTTTGTAATATAGACAAAACCACTTGATTGCATATCGAATATGTCACTGTACATTTGTATCTGATTATCCGATATGTGTTTAAACCAGTACTTTCCAAAATGTATCAATTCCCGATAAGATAACCCTTTACACAAAACCAAATACNGCACTCACACAAATCTACCAGTCAACCGCCACCCATTAATATAGGNTTACCTGCCATAAACAAAGTGAATTTTGCATGTAAAGTCACTGATGCCAATTTTGCAAATGCTGCATCACTGCACACAATGCTCATAACTCCTTGCAGATGCATTTACACATATATTGATTGAATTTGCACAAGGCTTTCTAAAATTCTAGCATCTTGGTATTGAAAGAGAATGTAAGCTTGCAACGCCCTAAAATCTCAAGAAGATGCACCAGGATGTCTTACGCCCCTCTGAGTAACCTTTTGTTGAAGCGATTTGGTCCAGAAAAAGTTTGATTGTGAACATATGCTGTAGTTGTGAATGTGTATCAGTTAACTTAGATGCAAAATGTATTATGATTTTCTAAAATAAAACAGCAACTTACTTTAAGACATTTCCTTGATGAATTAAGATGTTTGTGATGATTTTCAAAAAGCTTTTTTTTATCTTTCATATTGATGAAACTTGCAATTACGATGTGTTCAATTTAACTGCAACAATTTGTTATTTGACATTTGATCGCATATAATTCACTGTTTAAAACCTTACCATTTTGCTTACAGGTTTGTTAGAGATTTTGAATTGACCACCACTTGAACTAACACGATTGTAAAATTATTACAAGGCTTTAGTCATTAGTCAACACTACCGTGTGTGAGAATTGTGAAAGATTGAATCAATGACTATCACTGAACGATAGGGATGCAGATAATGCAATAATAAATCCTATGGATTCAAATCATTTAGTATTCGAATACAAAATTCATTTTTTTCGAATATTTAGATTCGAAATAAATTTTGATTAAATAAATGTGAAAAATTGCATAGTCGGCAAAACAAATGGTTTCAATCAGTTTTGCAATGTCAGTGTTTGCGCTCCTGACTAAGAGAAAGAAACACTCAACAAGCTCACTGAACTGCATAGTGACGTAACAAGCTAATTAACAGACTGCGTGATCATTGATTAGCATTCCAAACCTCTGTGCGATCAGCTCATTTTCCTCCTAACAAATTATTCCAGAATAGAATTCGATATTCTGGATTCAAAAAAAAGATTTCAGAGTCACTAAATGTTCCATAATGCACATCCCTACTGACTGATTGAACAAAAAATTTAGTGTCCATTGTTTCGTCATACATTTGCGACTAATGCCTAGCATGGTTGGAAATGTGATGAGTGACAGCATGGCAGAAGAGAGCAATTACTGGTAGCGGGTTTCATATATTAATTGCTGCCATTCCTAGTGAAAAGAAAAGTATAATTTCAGTTCTGAACGTGTTAAGATATTCCTCTCTTAAATGCATGAACTTATGTTTCATTACAAAATTAGCCACCATGTGTTTGCCTCCACCAAACCTTAGATTTATTTTCATAAAAATCATCATGCAGATCAAAATGTCTTTTGAACGTATAAAATACACAAATGTATATAGATAATCACCAATGTCAATGTGTTATTCTCCTTGCAATACTGAATGATTGTTGAAAATTTACAATTCCATTAAAAACTGCAGTGGAATGAATAAAGTTATATCATTTTAGAGTGGCATAAAAGTGGAGTTATTATTAAATTTAGAAGAGTCGGTGTTGAAGTCATGTGACCAAATAAAGAAAATCGAAATAAAAAGTTTTTAGTATTGACTCCACAGCCCTGCTAAGCTGTCCAGTGGGTTCAGCATTCGCCACGCAAGCTAGGAGGCTGAGTTCGATTTTCGATTGGTCATATTAAAGACTTGAAAAATCATACTTGCAGCCTGTGCAAACATATGCTTAGCATAAATGGACAGGTGTACGAAAAGCTTCATCTCCAGTTTAGCCATTGGCTTGCTGCTAGTGTTGCATTTATTATAGAGGTAGCTGTGTGGCCCCCAGCTCATAGCAAGTCAAAATGGGTACCGCAGACAAATTGTGACAAGATGATGGGCAATATAATGAATTTTTTCCTATCTATTTTATATGAAATCCTAAAAACTTTTCACAGCTTACGTCTTTGTTGTTTTTGGCATGATCAGATCTATTTATACACCAAGCTTAGAAAAATCAATGGGCACTGAGATAATTCAGCAAAATCAAAGCTTTGTGGCAATAGTGTACAAATAAAACTGCATTTACACAAGGTTTGTGTCATCACTTTTCATTGTGCAATATGCGTGGTTTATTTTATATTGAGCAAACTGAATTTAACACGTATAGAGCCGGCCTACGGTATATTCGTACTTCGATTTCAGCCTAAAAAACAGCAGTTTTCAGTTGCCTTACCAACGCCCTAGCTCCTCCGCCAATTGCGCTAGAGAGCTGTTCAA
>JGI24158J21664_10003189_pt1 | contig 20431 bp, 8 predicted proteins | sample Ectturendosymbi3_FD_21664 | JGI IMG/M metagenome (IMG submission 21664) | reverse complement strand
AAATTTATGCGCGTAATACCTCAAGGGGGGGCCCCCAAAAAGGGGGGGCCCGAGGCAAGTGCCTCGCTCGCCTCCCCTTAAACACACCACTGCGCATTACCCGCATTACCCCGGGAGGGTTAGCAGATTAGATGTAGGAAAATCTTGAATGGACAATACGCAATAGGAACAGTAAATTCCATGATACATCGGGAATAAATCGCCATAGAAACAAACGCGTCTAATTCTGAACTTTTACTACAGGTAAACGCGATAATGTCCGGTATAAGTACTGTATATGCAAATTATAAATGTTCATTACTGGTTCTCGAATGGAGGTACGCGTAAAGTACACAAATTTTTAAGTGTCTTCATAATGAACTTTTAAAAAGTACAATAATCATGCAATAATTATTTTAAAAAGTACAATAATTATAGGTACATTTTTAGCTATTGTGCTCATGATTACAGTCAAGGGGTGCTTGACAGACAAAATATTGCCCAAACGGTACATCACTAAAAAAGGTTGAGAACCACTGTTCTACAGGGTGTCCACAAAGTCTGGGTACATAGGGGTTTTCACTATCTATTTTATTGTTTAGGTTTTTTTCCTCCCCATAGGTTTATTTATTTAAATGATGACGGCTCTGTCCAAAGAACAAATCGAGTTGGTACTGTTAAGTGGGCGAGAAGGATGGTCCCAGACTTTATGTGTTTTTTACCATGTACTTAGACTTTATAGATACTCTGTACTGTACATTACACCAAAAGTCTATGTTGTTTGAGTTCCTAAAAATATGAAAGTTTGGAGTTTGATGAAGCACACAAAAAGCTTACTTGTCCAGAAGTTTCATTATATCAACAGCATGTTTCTCGCTGTAACCTCCACTCACACCGGATTGCTTTGCCATACTTGCATACACCAACCAAAACCAGATTATTCAATTCTTGTAAAAATCAAGCTAGCAAAACCAAAATAATGGAGTTTTCCAAAACACTTGCGTAAGTAGAAACTAATTATCTCAACATAACTAACGCATTTTCGTGAAATATGTCGGAGAGCTGTCGCAACGGTAAAAAATGTAGATATTGTATGTTCGATACCAATTTATTTTAAAAACAGTATTCAACATCTGCATATTTTGTCATGTTAGCCAGCTGCCACCTTCGGCAGCATGTCTTCAACCATCATTTATTAATGATTTGTCTCAAGATATACAACCAAACAACTATTCAAAACAGTCCATGAATATGCACTTCCTAAAATAAATACAGCAATGATTGGGTATATTTCACAAGACTTACTTCAGTAAAAGGTTTACAACTGTTAAATAGATGATTTTAGTTCGGACCTCGACTTTCGGACAACGAATCAAAATTGTATAACAGCCATTACCATGGACCTGATTTAAATGAAATCTTTTACACCGTTCCTCGCAGTCTGTTTTGGGTATAAAATGGCCGACAAAAATTGTCGGAAACAGTTTTGAACCCAAAAAATGTGAACAGTATATGAGAACAACATGTTCAGTTCAGCAAGACTAACAAAGCTTTCATGTGAAAAAGTAGCATGTTTTGGATTGACTCTATTTGAATAAGGACTAAAGATGCGTAGGGTTGCGTGAAATCGATTTCCTATCAAAATTTCGCTGATGGGTTCCTTGTCCGGTAGAGAAAAGTGACAGCGCAATACATAGCCATACTTTTTCATGTGTACTGATTGCCGCATGACTGCGCAGCAGACTCAGTGGAAATCTTTCATATTCCTTCACACATGCAACACTTTTCCGTGGTGCCCGCTGATATCGCAAAAGTCGTTATGCAAATGGCGCGACCGGTCTATTCAACGGTAGAATTTGGGAAATTAACACCACGCAATGCGCAAAATTAAACAAACCCATTGAGCATCGGTCGTCGCGCACGTCACCTAGGACAGCGGTCGGACTTAGGAGATGGGTCCGTTCGAAAACTTCGCGACAGTCTGTCCTACCAACTATCCACAACTGGAAGCCCCACGTTGCACTCGCTACGCGACTGGGAAAGTGAATGGGGACAACACATAGTGCTTCTACTCTGGGAGACCTGAAAGTATAGCTGCTGTAAACAGTGTAACACCGCCTCTATGTTTCAGAACAGGGTCTCATACCATCTTTGTCCGAGCTTTGACCAGGCTTGTAGCCACGGGGGGCATTCAGGGGAAATGACCCAAATTTGTTTTGCCCCCCAAATTTTGTTGTGCTTAGAGAACACTGTTATTGCGAGTTTTAATACAACTGTGAGACAAATGACCGAAATGTCTCCGTGACCAAAGTGTCTCAGCAAAAAAATGACTGAAATGTCTCAGCGAAAAAAAAGAGCCATGAAGTGACGTTGTAGGGCAATTCTACTGTATTACGATTTGATGACCTAATGATGCACAAGATAAGCTAATGTTGTAATTGGACAGCCAGAGCAGGTAGTGCTCAAAGCTTCACACTGTGGCGGCAAGAAAAAATTTAGAGATTACTCTCGTCATAAGCACAATCAACTGTTCAACAGGTTCACAAACATTATTAGAGGTCACTAACCAAGGTTACTCTATTGGGATCGCTTAATTATTGCCTATTCGCACCACTTACATATTGGTACTAGTCTTAGCAAATGTCCTGTTCATGGTACATCACACATTCCATACTGCATCTACAGAGTGGTTGCAACACTACATTTTAAATGACATGGATAGATAAACAAAACTTGCTAACTTGACTCTGCACGTGAGTTCTCCCTCCTCAAAGATGCAACAATAAATCATCATTGCTTTTCATAGATGATTTATATCAGTTTTTTTTTAATCCTAAAAACTACATTGAAAAACATAAGTTTTTAGTAAAACAGCTTCTGTTCACAAAATCATATATGCCTATGCAAGAAAATTTTAAGCATGTGAAAAATTGTTTTATCTCTAAAGCAATATGCAGTGGTTAGTTCTTGGTTTCCAAACAGTTTCTAGTAAATGTCAGACCTCACTGAAATCAGAGGTAGTGCCGTGACATCATGGAATATGTGTAGTAGCATAGTATTCACCATACAACAAAAAATTCAATTGAGTCGCTTTAGATGATTTTTCATTAAAAATTACTGTGTAACTGTATTTGCCAATCATCACTTGTTTTGCTAAATGAAAAGTTAAAGCAAGTGAATAATATATGAACTAAGTTACAGCACATTTATTTATTGCCATTTGCCATAAACATACTGTCAAAATTATCAACCAACAGTTTATACACCCAGCCAAACATAATTCAATCAAACTAGCGATAGCAAGCACTTGTGCATCGTCATGATGTCACAAAACTCATTGCCAATAATAAATTTCATTGGCTATAATTTTGTTAAGAAAAACTGCTGCCTCTTCCTGCAGACATCTCTTTTGTTGCATGACACATTTGATCGAAACACACAAGAGTAGATACAAGCTGTTTGGTCTTGCTTACTTTATTAATCTTAATGGCTGTGTGGAGGGCCTATGAGAGGGGGATTCAGCAGGTACATTGTTCCGGGGCCCGACAGCTATGGAGGGGCCTGAGACTGAAGAAATATTTGAGTGATTGTTACTAACAAACTTGGAATAATGTAGCAAAATTAATCCTGGTGATTAAACTGGTTTGGCCTAGAACCGTCGCCAGAAATTCGTCAAACATCAACAGGGAGCTTTACATTTGTGCGGGGGCGCTTGACATTCAAATTTGACAGAAATTCCACTGATTTAAAATGTTTCAAATTTCAGTTTGGGGGGACTTGGAGCTTTGTTTGGGGGGCTAAGCCCACCAAAGCCCTCTCGTGGTGACGGGCTGGTTTGACCTAAAGTATTTGGTAAACTAGTGTGGTGTACAGTATTTTAAGGTGAATCGCTGGCAGTGCATTTTCGTGATATGATGCATTGATAATTATTAAGCAGTAATAAATTTTGTTGAACTTGAATGTTTGCTTACTTAATGTTTGCTTACAAACTTGAATGTTTGCTTACGTTGAAATTAAGAAATTCATGATTACTGTCCCAGTCTATCCATTGAATTAAATTTTCCTATACGTCTTTCATTTTCAAACAAATCTTTAATAAAAACCTTTTCCACTAAAACAAGAGATGCTTCAAGTAAAATTTGAATGGAAACATGCTAGTTCACAATAAAATCTAATCTAAAAATAGTAGCTCTCGAATGTTGTGCATATGTGTACGATAACTTCAATATCTAAAATTAACAAGTAACTGCAGTGCAGGACGCAAGTTCTTATAGTGCACTGCAGCGGTGTGCTGTGCAGTTTGCTGATAGTTAAACTTACCCCGCAAGCAGATACAGACTCTAATCAAATGTGGGTTGGGATTAGCGGACATACCCAGAAATCTGAAGATTTCAAAACCATACAGGAGAAACCACATAATTTTGACAGCATGCTTCAAAGAGTGGTCGCTGCCCTGTGGCCCGTGTGGCTTGTATGAATTATTTCCAAATGTTTGTATTAGCTCAAGTATATTCTTGACAATTCCAGCTACAGCAGCATCCGCAGTTCACTGTGTCACAAAATCAACTTGTTGACGTAGCAAGACTAAGCATTGAGTCTAGCATTGCCAGACAAGATGATTTTGAGTGTTATTATAAATTTTGTTAATAAGAAAGCTAGAAAAGCACTTATATAACAGTTAAATGATTTTTTTTAATTTCTTCCTTGGTAAGATTTTAATATGAACATTTAAAAGTTATGTTTAAAAAACGGTAATATTGTCACATAACTTGAATACCAGCATGTTTCACATGATCAATAAGCGAGCACTGTTTTTTTAAGTTTGATTCACATCGATTAGTCTCAATTTTTATTTTTTTCAAAAAAATTTGCAAGTTTTTTCAGGACCCCAAATGGGTTTTGTTCCACCTGAAAAGATTTCTCTTGGAGGCCCTGGCTGTGTGCATGAGCAAAGGTCATTAAATATGAAAAAAACTTTACATTCCTCATTATCACAAACATAGACTTTGCACTAAGTTGCTTTTATTAAACACATGCTTAACAAATTGGGTTTATGCACATAACATACTATGCAGTACCTTAAACTTAATGGAGTCAGCATGTCAAAATTTGATTTTTTTTAATTACACTATTATAGGTGATTTTGTGTGCCATTTAGTGTAATTTCAGAGATGTTCACCTGCACAGCATCCAATACAGAAAAAAAACTTTTATCATGTCGCATTCTGATAAAACTGTCCACTAAAAATGAACTGTTTAATCAACACACTGAAACACTGCAGTACTGATGATAAAATCACTAGTGACAGGTTTGGACATCAGACAGTGGCAACCTGCAACCACCTTTGACTGGGTTTCATGCAATGTTGAGATTTAGACCCATTTTAGTCAAAAAAAGTAATTTGACACTCCAAAGTTGTAAGAGAAAATTTGTAATATCTTACTTTGTAAGTTGTAAGAGGTTTATAATCTGTTGCTTTGCAAGAGTAAAAGATTTAAATTTAATGTGTAGCAGTGAAATTCTTGAACAGCTATTCATAAACTCTTCCTGAATCATGCTGCTGATGAAAGAATGTTTGTTGAGCATATCACTTACACCAGTGGTTCTTAACCTTTTCTCCATCACGAACCCTGAAGTAATTTTCCTTGGGCCCATGCCCCCCTTACTTTAAATAAGTTGCAAAAGCAAATGTATTTCTTGGTGAATTTGTTAAATTTTAAGGTTTTGGAACAAACACTAAGTCCAGGGTTTTGTTAAGGCATTTTAGGGACCTGATTCGCATCCCTAGAATTGAAAATCAGGTCCCTAGAATCGAAGAAAATTATCATCGGGTCCCTAGAATCAGAGAAATTGGGTCCCTACAGGTCCATATCAGATACCTAACATTTGCAAACACACACAGTCGGCACAATTCAGATTGGCAAAAACAGACACAACAGAACAATAAATAGTGAGTTTGGAGGTAGAACAACAGAGTTACAGACACTTTTTCACTATTGTTCACTAACCTTTAACACTTGGTACAACACTACATCCAGAGTAGAACACTGAGTCCAACCCTGCTCAAGGCCAGGTAAAGTACAGAAGTATTGTGGCCTGCACACGCCCTCAAACAAACACTGCAACGTCTGAGCACTCAATCACAAAGTCAAATGCGGTTGTAGTGTTCAAAGAATAAGAACGAATACAAACAATCTGACTGCATCAAAGCACACAAGTATACATTGTTAGAATTTCTGCATCATTCAAGAATGTGGCATATATTTTTTCACAATAAGGCCTCAAGGTAGGAATGTTGCAGAATACTAACACTCGCTCGACACAGCAGGTTGTATAGAGCCCTGCACCCAAAATTATAGGCCACTGGTTGTTTGACAATTTTGACCAATATTTGTTGCAACATTATTTTGCAGCATTAGATGAAAAATGCTTTCTTTTCAGCGACATTGTACAAGATTTACTGGTAGTCACAGATATGCATGTTCCCACTCGGCCAACATGCTTAATGTGTTGTGGTTGCTTGTTCTAGCCTTGTGCGAACCTTTGCAAATTCTTTGTTTGTTTTATTCACTCTGCATAGCTTTGCAATTAGACAATACTTCGCAGAGTGAATACAGATTACTCCGACTAATTGTATCTCGGTTAAACCAGTGGTTCCCAAACATGTTCGAGCCATTACCCTAACCAAGGTAGCAGTTAGGTCTCATCCTAATATTTCGCAGTGATCACTCATAATACAGAACAACATTGTGGTTTTCGTTCCGTGGTACCCAAAAAAATCGCATATTACCCTGGGGGTAATTTATCCCACTTTGGTTACCACTGAGTAAAGGTTATAACCATGTTTTCGCATAAGATTCCAGAATCTCAAACCATTCAAATGTAACAAAATATCACGGTTAATCACACAAACCGGATATTGCAATAGAAATGTTATTTTAAATTATAGATTTAAACATTTATTCTCCGCCGCTTTAATGTGAGCAAAAGACAAAGTTCTGAGATTAAGCAGCTGAGTGTCACCATTGGGATGGCCAGAAAGAAAAATTACTCTTTTTTTGGGCAAGAAGTCGACGTCGTATGGTGGTCTGTCGCTGCCAAGCAGCATTTCAAAACTTATTCTCACATTCAACAATAGTGTGGCTAAAGTGCAGTTGAATTTTCATAAATATACATAGTCACATCACAGAAAAACACGACGGGAGTACTGTAGAAAATTAGTACCATGCAGGTGTACAGCCACATTGCAGAAAGCTCGTCAAATTACAGAAAGCCAAAGCGGCATCACACGCTGAGTGGAGCTGTGTCAAATGCGACAAGGGCACAGATGTTATTGTCAAAGGGACTTGGCATGTTGACTAAACAGCCCCCCTAGTTGCGCCCCTGAATGTTTACATGCAAACTCGAATTTGGCCTGCAAAATTTCAAGATACTTAACCACGACTTCCATCTCTTCCGAAACTAAGCCAAATGACATGCAGCAGCATAAAATTAGCACTGGCGTAACGTTTGAAAGGGACACATTTCCATTCAAAAATTTTCTATGGTGTAGAGCATGTAAGGGCTCGCAATCCCCTGGAAATTACTTGACTTCCTCCCGGTTAAGAACCACTGATTTACACTGATCATAAAGTGTGTTTCTACCTTAATAGTCTTTCCAATGTTTGATCACAAAGTTCCATACAAATGCATAAATGCTGCTTCTATACCTATTTGTAAAACCATGAATGGTGACTGAGACTGGTAAGTACAAGCTTGTTTGTGACTGCCAACAGGTACGAGCTTGTTTGTTTTGAAAAAATTATCTTCAACCTAATTGAACAATCTTTTATCCTGCAGTTCACCATTTGTTCCCACTACTCTTAGCATATATAAGTGGGCAGGAAGAGCAGTCCATCTTAGGCAGCACCTTCTGGATTGGCATTTTTGAAGTTTTATGAACAGATATTTGAGAGGAAAAAAAGAGGCAGTATTAAACTTTCACAAACAAGGCAGGAAAAAAATGTTTAACTTGGTTGTCTTCACCTTTGATGTACCTGCACCAATTCATAATGTTTGTTCATAACACCAACAATGCTGTACATTCCTTATCATTGTGTCTCATGTGTTCCTCAGCAGTGCAATTATTGTCACAAGCTACAAAAGCCTTCTTTCCCAATTAAAGATGATCAAAACTTAGAAGTACAATCAGTCAAATCAGGTTAACCCACATTGGAATGCTTATTGAGACAGAACTTGCTGAAAAACGTAGACACAGAAAATTATGTAGTTGCTGTGAAAAAAACAAAAAATCCACACATAACATCAAAACTTCTCATGTGCATTACATTTTTGCTGTAGCCTATACCAGTGGCCCCCAACTCCAGGTCATTGACTGGTACAGAGCTGCAGATCAATTGATACCAGGCCACGAAATTGCAAATTTCCAACTGGTGGTGACGCCACTCACTTTCTGGGCATGTAATTGGTCAATTCTTCCCATGGAAGCACTGTTGTGTACATAGAGTGAGAGCATGGGAACATAAAGTGAAGGTCTTGTCTTGGAGATCGTTCAAACTGGTAACTTCATTTCAGCTGCTGAAAAATAACTACCACAGAGCACTCCTGAGCCACAGTAAATTGTTGATTGGTCCAAGATTACAAAAAACCTGGGTCCACCTGTCTAGACTACAACTGTGATGTGTATTTTGATATTGCTTCATTATGTGAAAGTTCTTGCAGTCGAAGTAAATCCTTACTTTGTTAGGAATATTTACTTAAAATGTGACTATTTCCTTCCAATGTCATGATACCAATATTAGTTGTGCAACAGGTGGATATGTGTCATAAGTGATGACAGTATAAATGAAATAATATCTTTTCTAGAACTAAATACTCCACTCTTCAACTAACCTTATTTTGTTTTTCATGTACCTGACACTTAGATTACTGTTTACTGCTAAACCTTTTTATAATCCATTTCTTCCTCTGCCTATTCAACCTCATTCAGTGATGCTATGTGCCTGGTGGGACATACACGCAACTGTGGTACTCCATTATGGTCTGCGGGTAATTGTATTACTGTATTTATTCGTGTATAAGTCGCACCACCATATTTGACCTGATCAAGTGGTACAGAAATATTGAAACAACCTTTATTCATCAAAACCATGTAACAAAAGCTTAAAAGTCATCAAAGTCACTGCATTCACTGTCCTCAAGTAGTTAATCCCAGTCTTCTTTTGGTACATCCTCATCAGCATCCCATGACAATGGCAAGCTCTCTTCAACTTGATCACTGTCATCATCAGAGCTGTCATCCCATAATTGATCATCCCATAATTGATCGTCCCCACTCCCATCCAGGGCACTTGCAATTCCAGTTTTTAGAAAACATTTTCACCTTATGTTCTGGAATGTCATCCCATGCACTTTTTATCCAGGATAACACTAGCGAGAGGCCAGGCTTTTTAATGTTTCCACCTTCGGTCACTGGCTTGTCATCTTCCAATGACATCCAAGCAAGCCACTTCTGTCTTAGCCGATCTTTGAAGGGCTTGTTCAGAACAACATCAATACGCTGAAGCACAGAAGTAAGGCCACCTGGAATCATGCATTGTGATGTTTTCAGATGCTTTAAAGCATCTTTCACCTTGTCTATTTTATGGGCACGAAATTGATCCCAGACCTTCTTTTGCAACAGGGCACCTGATCTGTTATTCCAATCTTTTTTCAGCCACAGTATGATGACATCTTCATCCATCCAGCCTTTACACCGGCAGTGCACCAAAACTCCAGGAGAAATTTTTTTACTTTTTGGTATTTTAGCTCATTAAAAAATGACCATTGGCTTCAGCTTGAAACCATCTGCAATGCAGGCAAGCACAATAGTGAAATAGGTACGTTGATGGCCAGTTGTTTTCACCAAGATGGTTTTCTTGCCTATAATTGTTAGAAATTAAACTTGCAACAATGTTACCGTGAGTACCGGTAAGCTTATTTCATACCTTTTTAATCTATGGTTTGGTTTGGAGGCATGCCAAAACACATGGGTGTTTCATCCATATTCCCAATCTGGCTCATTTCAAACCAGTATGCTTTTCGCAGTTGAATCACATATCTGTGAAATGACAGGATTTTTTTTGAAGATCAGCTGGCAACTTCTGCGAGATTTTGGTCTTCAGTCGAAAAGCAAGACCATGTCTTGTCATGAATTTTTGCACCTAACCAGTTGATGCTTCAAAAGATGGATTAGTGGACAGCTTTAAAGCCTTTTGTTGGATATGCAGCAGCATTACAATACAACCGCTTTGTTTTTGTTCTGTAATGAACTGAACTAATTTTTTTCCAAAGCAAGGCCCAGGGGTTGCTTTCCTCGTCATGCTTTTTTTGTTTTAGGCATGACAAGCAAATGTTCTTTGGCTTTACGTCTATCTCAAACATGTTTTTCTGAGATAGCAATTTCATGCTCTGCAGTTCTGTTTCCATTCTCGTCAGCAAAATCTACAACCTTCAGTTTAAAAGCAGGATAATAACAGGAAAGCTTTTTTGTAGAAGCCATATCGTCAGACAAAGATTTGCAAGTAAATGTCACATGTCTATGATCAACAATGTGCCGCATAGTTTGCCTTTGCGTTTTTCTTGCAATTGTCATCGCTAGAGCTCAACCGATGTATCAGCATGCCGATATATATCAGCCGAAAAGACAATGTATCGTATTGGCAAAATTCCACCGATATATATTGGCAATATTTGGTCATACAAGTGTTACGCTGTTGCTTTGCATGGAGTGTTCAGAAAGCCAAGTTGCTACTTGTCACATACCCTGACTGATTATTGCTAATCTCTGTCCTGTTCCTAGTGCACAGAGCCTTCATGTATAGTAATCAGACCGCAGTGCAGTCGTCCTGACAAAAACTCTATGATGTAACATTCACTCCTAGGTTTTGGCGTGGTAAATAGATGAACGGTTGTGAATAAACTGGGTTACCTTGTGTATAAGTCGCACCTGACTTTTGGGTGAATTTTTAGTATACAAATGCAACTTATAGGCTACTCGAATAAATGCAGCACATCTTCCTGACTTTTTGTGGATAAACATTGCTTTTGCCCTTGCTTTTGGTCTGAAATGTTGTGTTTATTGCATTGCTCTCCTCCTCATAACCCTTGTATATTATTGCTTACTTCTTTCACCTATGTGCATGTTTCATCTGTACATGCCTCAACTCTTCAGCCATTGCTTGCCCACCATCATCTGTGTTATGTAAGTGATTATTATGTATATGATTTAACATTAATGTTTCTGTAATGTATGTTGTTCAATTGAAATGTCATGGGATTATTTCATTCATGTTTGCTATGGCGCACTTCATTTGTAATTTTTGACTTGGGATATACTGCTTGCTTTTCCAATTTTTTGTCTGCATCGGATTTTTTGTGTTTGTATTTACTTGTCTGTGATAATGGTATGCTCTTAACTTATATCTGAATGCATTTTGACTTGCTACTCTGCCTTTGTTTCTATTTCTCTTATGGCCTTGGCTCAACATGTTCCTGTTTGAATTATGATGTCAACCCTTACTTTGTTTCATATAAATATTCACAGAGTTTATTATTTGAAGAGTAGAAAATTCTATTACCACCATAGGCAGAATAAGTGCATGATGATGGTATGCCACAGCCGCTGACACTGAGTGATAAGTGATAACTAGTTTTGCTTTAAACCATATTACAGAAAGCTCCTGCTTAACTACACAACTTGAATCCAAGTAGTTTGTGTGACCTTATTAATCAAAGCAAAAAATCAATATTCAAAGCATGATGTTCCGTGTATGAAATGATTCTTGCATATTTCTGTATGCTCTTTCAATGTGATTTGACTTATTTCACTACCTATAGCATTCATTAACTTGTATCACAGCATTCAGCATTTCAATTTAACAACACTCCCTAAAGCAAGGTTGGGTGAGGAACCTGTGGCCCGCAGGCCAAATGAGGCCCGTGTCGTGTGAAGATTTGATATGGCCCGCATCAGAATTTTCGTTACCCAAGTTAAGAGTACAACATCGTGTCAAAACAAAGCTCCAAGATAAGCTCTTTACTTAGCTAGCAAGTCAAGAGAAGTCACTCTTCCTCAGTGAAATAAAGTTAGAATTTTAGTATACATGTAATTGCGATTTTGGCCTGACAGCAATAATAATGCACAACTCATGCAGCCCATGACAGTAAATAGGTTCCCCACCCCTGCCCAAGAGTTTGGCTGCCCACCTCCAATCAGCAAACAGTTTTATGAATTGCTAGTGAAAGTGAGTTTGTAACAACGACATTATGTTGCACTACTTCACATTTGGCATCAGATAATCTGCATTACATTAGAAGCAATTATTAATAAAAAATTTAGTTTAGGTTGTTTTTTTTGTTGCAGCTAGTGCTGTCATTAATATTCATCATAGTATTGAGTTTGTTTGCTTTCTATGCTCTTGCTTTAGCCTTTTCAGCATTTCACCCGAAAGCATTGTTTGAAGACTGTACTTGTAGGACTGAGGTAGTGTCATGTGATATCGATTCCCTATTAAAAAATTGCCAGTGGATCAAAACCCTTCACCTTTGTGGAAAATAGTTACTTGAATCAATCCCAAGGGTTTTATTGTGAAGATCACTTGAGGCTTAAAATGTGATGAAAAGGCTGAGGCTACAAACTGACAGCATAGGCTAATCAAAATAAGAAAAACGTAAAATTAAACAAGAAAAACTTTATGGAAAAAATTAAGGACATTTATGAGAGATAGTGTCAGAATCAAACGAGATTCCTAATCCTTTCCAGACGTGTTATTGACAACAGAACATGTAGTGGAGCTTATCACCTGTGTGCTGTGATGAATCTTGAGCGAGACTGTTTTTAAGAACAACATCTTCAACAAAATGTTTCAAAGAACACATCTTCAAATGTATTTAAAAAGCATAAAGTTGAAGACTACAAGTCAGCAGTCAGATGGAAGCAATTCAGACAAAGCAACAACAAAAATAACCAATGACAAGCGGGTATATAGATGACTTGCTGTTCTTTCTGATGAATTATGAGGCGAAACCAAACGCCCCATTAAGGGGAAGCACCAATGAGAAGACAACACAATCTGAGGTTGTCAACGTCAAGGGTCAACTGTGAACAGAGGTGAGCATGGGTAGATGATGAAACGGATGCCGATTTTGCGCATTTGACCTAAGGTAACCTCGCACGATGAAAACGTTGGAAACACTGCTCGTTTCTGCGTGAAGGTAGCGGGCCGGAGGGAAGTTTGTGCTGTACTCGACTGATTCCGCTATAAACCTAAAGTTTTAAACCTTAAACCTAACCCCTAAACCAAACCCCTAAACCTAACCGCTAAACTTAAAGCCCAAACATAAAGCAAAACGGAAAATATGAAATGTGCAACAACTGCTACCAAAACGAAAGTCGTAAAGCTGAGAGTCGAACCGAAAAGCATTGGCATACAAGCCCTTAAACCTACTTGTTAGGCTACGATGCCGCTGCCGTAAGAATGATAAACTCAGCGTTTTATCCGAGCCGCGTCATGCCTGGTGGATCCACAATTATTACCTTGACGTAGAAACGTGCAGTGTTTCCAGCGTTTTCATCGCGCGAGGTTACCTTAGGTCAAATGCGCAAAATCAGCATCCATTTCATCATCTACCATGCTGTTCTCATCACAATCAATGGTAATTCGTGTTACTTCATCGATAATTTTTTCCAGCTAATTGGAAGTAGTGAGCTGCTCTTATATTGCCGGTATGCTGCTTTGTTTGTTGCGCTGACTGGCATATGTGTGTGTTGTGTAGGCTAATTTAGTCTGTTTCACGGGTGTCCAACTTGTCTTCGACTGGGATCATCTAGAAAATTTCTTGATAACTCGCGATCGACCGGTCGGTAATAAAGTTACAAATACAATATCACATGCCAAAGTTAAGTATCACATGTGCAAATTCAGTGCACCATCGCCTTTGATGCACAGACAGAAGGCAATATGTCTGTTATGCCTAAATCATGATTGCCACGCAATAATCTGCCTAGCTAGCCTATGGTCAGCCACTGCAATAGGCACTAAAAAATTTACGTGACCAACCAATTGATGGATAATTTTTATGTACTTTATGGAATATTGTTTGAAAAATGTTCTTATTAGGTATCTCGTCAATCCAATGCAAAATCAGACGCGATCGACCAAGTGACACTCGGCGATCAATCAGTCGATTTCAGCTTTGAAGCTACATTTTTTGGTTAGAATTTTGAACATTCACCTCAACTTTTATATAGTCAACATTTGCTAAAAGACAGTTTGAGTTTGCAGTTTTTGTAAGCTACATGCTTTTATTATATTTCAAACTGTGATCTCCTCTCAGAGTAACAAAATCTATTTTACTTGCAGTATTGTACGCAAACCTTTTCCCTACTTTGTCACCACACTAAACTCGTGACAAGCAGGGGCGTCGGAAGGATTTTTTCCAGGCGGGGGCTACTAGATTTTTCCAAAATTTTTCCAGGAGGGGAAAAAAGTGGTGAAATTTGTTTTTTCCCACTCGAAATTAAGAAAACAAACTTTTTTTGCTGAAATTTCCAAACTCCAGGGGAGGGCCAAGGCCGCCCCTGCCCCCCATGGTGATAAGCAATAAAAAAGCTAATACAGTAGAATGTGCCTAATTCGTCACCTCAAGGGGATTAGAAAAGAGTAACGAATTAGGCGAACTGACGAATTATGCAAACAGGTGAAAACTCCATCATAGAAGCTCTTGTACTTTTTCATAGTAACTCGTATACATAGTGCTCTTATTTGCAGTAAAATACAAGTTTATGACGTTATGGTTGAATACAACAATTAATTCCCCTCCTCTATCTGGACTCCTCCATTTAATCAAGCACCTTTTAAATCTTTAATAAACTTTTCCGCGTTCTCTCAATGGGGAATCTGGTCGCGCTCCGAACCTCGTGTATGAATTTGATAAACAAATTGCGAGGTGCAACAATTCTCTGATAAAGATCCTTAATTTGTTTGAATTCCCCGATGTACTAGCTGCTTAGACATAAAAAGCGAAACTGGAAATGACGAATTAGACGAACAAAACGCTTCTCAGGGATAGAAAGAGGTGACGAATTCAGCAAATTGACGAACAGAAATGTACACAGAAGATACGGATTCTGCCGGGACCGACGAAAAAGTGACGAATTAAGCGAATTGATGAATTAGACGAGTTCTACTGTACGTGCAAATAATGCAGACGTTTTTTGATATTTCGCCAGGTTGTCATTCCAACGAGTCAGCCTGACGAAATATATAGGCGTACCCAGGCCCGTAACCAGCTTTGGACACCAGGTGGCGAAGATTTTCTGAGAAGGGCCCAACATTTTTAAACTATGTCCAATACATTTTTCCAGAGGGACTTCGTCCCTGGGCATACCAACTCTGCATCGTCTTCAGGTCATTGACGTCGGAAGAAGTTTTTATCCAGGTGGTGACTAAGTATTTTTCCAGGGAGGGGGGCAACAGTGGTGAAATTTCATTTTACCAACTCAAAACTAAGAGAAAAACATTTTTCTATTAAAAGGTTGAGAGGAAAATATCAATTCCAAATTCCAGGGGAAAGGCGCCCCCTAGATTCCGTTCCGACGCCCATGCTTCGGACGCACTAGAAACATGATGTAATTTTGTTCAACTATAGATTGATCAGAGGGATCAACGTCGGTCAACACCAAATACAAAAGAAAACTGTCAAGCCTGACGTCAGGCACTTTCGTTGACAATGCAACACATCAAAAGGATCATAATGCCTGTGACGTTTCGTTTCAGTGGACAATAGCAGAGCTAATTTAGAAATGTGTCAACATCTGAAACTGAACGCAGGCTATCAATAGTACATCGCACCAAACTAAAAATACTCCTTGATACCGCCTCTTCTATGCCGTTTACAGTTTTTTGTTTTTGTTTTCTTGCTGCTGCTGCTACCCCTTCCTCCTAATACGGCTCCAACTTCTATTCCTCTTACTCTTCCTAATCGTATTACTAGTCAATGTGATAGGGATCTACGTCCGAGACTAATACGAAAATAAAAATAACTAAAAATTATAATAAAGTGAAAGCAGAATGGTTGCAATATCGAAAACGTGTTACTGAAGAAAGAGGGCAGCTTGCGCCATAAATAAGATATTCTTTTTGTTGAGTATACTCCCAGTTGAAGAGAGACACGCACGCACTTTGCATGGTTGAAGAGACAAAGCTATAGAATTAAGATGTTTGGCATGCCGAGAGATTTAGGTGGTGCTGAGGTCTTCAACTAAGACGCCGGGTACACATCCAAACAGTTTTGTGAGGTTGACCACGATGGCACGTGGAAATTTCGAACTTTCCCTCAATTGCATGCTACAAGCACTCAATAATCCGCGTTGTGTTGTACATGCCTTACTTCTGAGAAACACCCTTGCTGGATCACTCTGACTCACAATTCGCCATGAGGATTCACCAAGAATCTTAATAAGAATTTCTGCATTTATATCAAAAACGAAAGCAAACGAACTTTAAAATACTGCAGTTGAAGAGACGTCTACAGCACTTGCTAAAACACAAGCACTGATCGAATCGCACAAAGAATAAAGCAGCAGAATTAGAATAATTCAGTGGACACAGAGGTCACAGCATGAATACGGTTAATGACTTCTAGTGTAACTGTGAAACAGTTTCCAGCGGCCACGTCACAGATTGCACAGAATCAGAATGTTCAGCAACACTTCCTTTCCGGAAAGAACCACACGTGATGATCACTTTCAGCAATCATAAGCAAATACAAGTCGCTTGTCTTCAATGGAAAACGTCATGGAGGTTAAAAAGTCGCTTCTTTCCAGTTCCAAACAAACGACATTTTGCAAACAAGTATATTTGAAGAGGCGATAAAAAATACACCACGCAATGTGTTGATACAGCTGATCTTATCTTTCTTGACGTCCTTATTTAAAGTAGCAGCAGCGAATGAACAAATCACAGCTCAGGAAGCTTTTGCTATGTGAAAATTCTGAGCTTTGCTTCTTTAACTAAATATGTGATTAAACAGTCTTTCCACACCTTATGATTTCACTGATATTGAACAGCACACTGCGCATTTGTAGACATTTCGCAAATCCCCAGAGGTTAATCAGACGCCGACCGGAACAATGCATGATTTCCACGGCACATCTCCCATTTCTCCAGCAATATCCCACGAATCAGTTTCTTTGTCGTAAGCTTCAATCGAAGGTTTGATATTATCTTTGTTCCTCCTAAAAAAATGACAGGACATTTTCTATCTCTGGAAGTTAAAAAACAGCACAATTTACGTCCGGAAATTTCAAAGTATAGAAAGAAACGAACGTTCAGTCAGACATGGGGGGATTCCATCACAAAGGTAATCGATTACGATTACTTGCCACGTGCACGATTACGAACAAACAGAATAACAATGTAATCGATTACGAGTACATTGAAAGTAATCACGACTATAATCGCGAATACATTTGTCTTGGAACATCTTCAGAAAGAAAGCAAAACCCATTTGCGTGATTTGATGTAAGTATACATGTGATGGTCTCTGAATAGGCTGCAAGTCAGCATAGTATTGTGTAGCTTGCAATTTGAAATGAACAGTGATGCCAATATAGCTGCGCATCTGTCTATTGGATCAACTGTCAAGGGTTAACGAAAGCTCACTGCTTTCGTTGAGTTTTCTTTACCAACATGTAGTGGATTTCTGTTCACATGTCAGTTGTATCAGCGTTGTGGAAAGCTGCTTGTGATTTCGGGTGATAACCTTCACATCAACTGCAGGTTAAGTTTCCTTAAATTCCTTTGCCTCAACAACAGAAAGAAATTGCGGTGTACCGGCCAAAAAAGAAGTTATAGCGTTGGTAATACGAATCAGGCGTGGATCATTTACTGCATACTTCTTCGTACCAAAAATGTGAGCTGGTTAGTGGTTAGTGTCAGAATGCAAATGGTCACAGACGATTTTGACTTCGCTGTCATTACATACATGGAAATAATGGAAGAGAACGTGTTTACTGTGGCAATTCAAAGGTTAAATTACCTTATTTCTCTGAAATGGTTTTATAAAAACTACTGAACTGATTCCATACATAGCCTAATGTAGTACGTATACTTGTAGGTCCAATCTGAATATATACATAAATAAAACCAGTATCTCTCCTCGTAACGCACCGCTATCTTTTTTAGCTGAATCATACGAAATAATAAACCATTACCATTACCTCTTCTATTGCCGAAGTGTCTTTCAGTTTTCAACTAAACTCTTATTTTTGTTGCTACGTGTCGCTAGGCGCAATACATTACTTCTGGTAGCCAAGAGGAAGATTAGCTGAAACAAAGCGAGGGTTCGCTACAAACGTTACGCTGTGCTTGCCGCTGGACTATCTGGATTTAGCGTGTACACACGCGCATATGACCTAGCTTGAGACGTAAACATTAGAACTGATGATAAGGAAGGATAGCCCGTCTCCAAAACTGCGGTTCATCGCGCAGTAACGTAGCTTGAAGATCTCCAGTTTGATCGCGAAAGTAATCGTCGATTACGATTAAATTGGTAATGTATCGATTGCAATTACGACTATTCACAGAGGTGTAATCGATTAAGATTGACGATTACCCCATGAGAGCGTTCAATTCCTATTCATGACCAATTGCACCACAGGAGATTTATTGAACGACGGACTAGAAAACAACTACATCACAAAAATTGTACCCTCCAAACACATAGATCTGATTTTGCAAAACACAAGCTCCATGATTTTTTCGAGGCTGGTACATTGGTTTGAGCATAGTCCATTGATTTGCAAGTGGATCGTACTTTTCAAATGAAGAAAAGTGAGATTTCAACATGTCCGAGTATCCACCTGGATGAAAATAAGGCATATGCACTGAAATCGTCCAAACCTCTTTGCGCATATCTTTTATTTCAAAGATCAGACAGCTATGTTGGTATACTCTTGTCAGGTTAAAAGAGGCCCCGAATCGACAGACAATGCAGGCAGGCATTGATTAAGAGATTCCCACCTGTGGCGTACAAATGTCCATCGAAGGCAGCAAGTGCTGATCCACGTCTGGCTTCGTTCATGGGAGCGACCTCACTCCAGTTGGTGCCATCGTAACGTTCAACTGATGCCAGAATACTTTTCAGTTCACAGCTGTATCCTCCAACACAGTACAAGACATCTGCGTATTAATGCTTTGCTCAATCACAATTCTTAGCGAGAACTTCTACATATTCTGCGCTTGTCGTTGGGTGCGAAACGCATACATAGAATAGAACATTCAGCACTTGATATAAGGCTAAGAAATTTCCCGCGCCAATGCATTTAAGCGTGACTGTGTGAGTGCCCGCAAGGAAAAGCTTTATACTCGTTGCTACCATTGCTTAGCCATCAATGTAGTATTCGCTACAAAAATAGTCGCGTGACCCCCTGGTGCAGAGCAAGTGGGTATGGGCGCCGCAGGTCACTCAAGGTGACACCAAATGGAGTACAAATCGAGTTAAAAGAAACTCTTTTTTCTAAACTATGCTCTACTGTGCAAAAGTCTCACAAAAAACGTGTGATTTAAGACTGAAAGCAGTTGCATTAGTTTGGATTTTAGTTTTAGCACAACGGAGATTAATTTGTACGGAAAAAGTTCAGCAAGAATTTGGCTGGACTGGTTTCCCTGTCTGGGGTCTGTGTCAAGTACACTTAACAGTAGAATACTACGAAGAGTACACACAGAAATCGGCCAGATTCAACAAACAGTACCATGAAACCTGTCAGAAACTACAGTACTAGAGTTCCACTAACATCTACATTCAAAGCCTGGTTTGCCAAATCTGAATGTGGAGAAGCAGACTTGTGAAGTGGGATCAACTAGCATGAACGTATTTCTAAAATTCAATTTCAGCATATGCACCACACATGCATCACCGTCGCTGACACAGGGCTTGAGACCAATCAAACCCGCGAATCGCAGTTAGTAATTTTTTCTTCCAGGTTTCACGTTTGTTTTGAACTTAATATTTTCTTTACTGCAGCACCAGTATTGGCATCTCAATAAAAAGCCTGTTGTGTAGCTGTAGCCTACATAGTTGTTAATCTTTAAAGATTTTACCCATTTTTGGCTTTGAATCGATCAATCATACTTTTAATTGAGGAATAAACATTGCACCACCTAATTAACATCGTTTTTTGTAAACTGTGCCTGGCTATAATGAACACTGTTTTTAATCACGCTTCCAGCTAAAAACTAAAATTCCAAAGCCGTGTTTAGCGTAAAGCTAAATCACTTTCACAACAGTACATAGACACTATTAGCAGCAGGGGCGCAGCCAGGATTTTTCTAAGGGGGGGGCGGAAGCTATGGAAGCAAAAGCCTTGAAAAGGAAAAATTGCTTGTGATTAGAATAGTCAAGTGACCC
>JGI24158J21664_10003188_pt1 | contig 20432 bp, 12 predicted proteins | sample Ectturendosymbi3_FD_21664 | JGI IMG/M metagenome (IMG submission 21664) | reverse complement strand
AGAAAGTTGATCAAAGGCTCAAAAGACTCAGACTCGAGCCTACTTTCCAATGAAAACTTCAGCGAAACACTTTGGCCTAGCGGTTGGGCCCTAGGCCAAGCAACATGAGCCAAAATAACCCCAAAACTACTTCACTTATGACGTCACTCACAAAAAATCCGCAACCCCCAACCAAAAATTTTTTTTCGAGTGCAATCTACTAGACTGGCTGATCCGTTTGAACCCTTGAACAGCTCTCTAGCGCGAATCGGTGCAGGAGCTATGGCGTTGGTAAAGCAACCGAAAACTGCTGTTTTATCGGCCAAAATCGAAGTACGAATATATCGTAGACCGGTTCTCAAAGTGTTGCACTTCTCAAGTTGATAAGACTGGGCCCAGTCCTAGATTAGGTTGTACTAGAAACTTCAAAATGATACTGGTAGTTTGTCCAACCTCATGTTCAGGATGACAGAGGGGTGCATGGTAAGGGCTCGTGTGTAGTGCTGCCAAGCTAATGGCGTGCTGTCACTACACCATTCACCATAAAAAGTAGTCACATGGCCCATGGTGCTAGTGCTAGGTAAGTGGAGATAAGCACTGTTGAGACCCTAACTGGAGCTACTAAGTACATTTCATGAAAATTACAAATGAAAAAAAATATACTTGTTATTAAAAGATTTCAGTGTTTTACAACCACAAACAATACTAGAATGCAATGTATGATAAATTGGAAAGATAAACATAGATTTTCATTTTTGCACAACTTAAAATTTTTGCCAGGCTTGTGGTTGTTTCTGCATTAATCACTCTTTTCTGTCTGAGCATTATTGCATTTGTGGACATGCTTGTTGTGCTTAACTGTTTTTGTAAAAATTAATCAGACAGCAAGCCACAGTATCAGTGCTTGTTGGCATAGTCTTTCCTTTGCATGTGACATTTTGCAATTAGAAGATAGTTTTTCAAGGCATACTTCAAACTAATAATAGAGCGTGTAAATTATGTAATGCAATATTTTTTTTTTAATAAAAGAATTTTCTTGTGCAGAAGTGAAGCTGGAGATTTCACAGATACACAGCATTCCAGATTGATCAGCAACAGTAACACCACTAGAAACATAAGTTCTGATTTAAAACCATCAGGTATTGCTTGGTGTTTGTCAAATGTTTCAGGTTTCTGCAGGGACACCTGTAAACACCACAAGATCACTAAGATTGCCGTGATTGCTAAGGTCGTCAACAATGCTAAGATCAGAAATTAATCTTACCAATCTTAGTGGTCTTGGCAATGTTAGTGATATTGTGGTATTTACAGGTGTCCTTCTGCAGGTGGTGTTTAACACTTTGACAGCCGGTCTACGAATATATCGTACCTAAATTTCAACTTAAAACCAGCAGTTTTCGGTTGCCTTACCAACGCCATAGCTCCTCCACTGATTGCGCTAGAGAGCTGTTCAAGGGTTCAAACAGATCAACCAGTCTTCTAGTCTACACACGAAAAAAAATTGTTTGGTTGGGGGTTGTGGAGTTTTTGTGAGTGACGTCATAAGTGAAGTAGTTTTGGGGTCATTTTGGCTCATGTTACCTAGTCTAGGGCACAACCGCTAGGCCAAAGTATTTCACTGAAGTTTTCATTGGAAACTAGGCTCTAGTCCGAGTCTCTTGAGCCTTTGATCGAGTTTCTAACGTTTCTGGTTCAAAAGTTATGATCTAAAATAAACTAATTAATTAATTAGCTAATTAGTCCAATATTTTTATTAGTTTAGATCATAACTTTTGAATCCAAAACCCAGCAGGTCATCCAAAGGATCAAAATACTCGGATCGTAGCCTACTTTCCAATAAAAACTTCAACAAAATACTCCCATCTAACGGTTTGGGCCCAGGGCCAGGTGAAGTGGGCCAAAGTGGTCAAAAAGTCCTCCACTTATGACGTTACTCACAAAAAAACCGTACCCCCAAGCAAAAAATTTTTTTTGAGTGCAAACTAGATGACTTGCCAAGTCTTTTGAGCCTTTGAACAGTTCTCTACCACTTTCGACACCCGAGTTACGTTTGCGCAAACCCATGTGCGATCCGGTTGTTTTGGCACAAGAATCCCTGATTCCTGCCAGACACCAAAGTGTCAAAATTGTCAAATGAATCCTTGTTATGAATCTTTTTTGTTGATATTATCTGATGGCAACTGAGTCCATTTTCTGTTGCACTAATTCTGCTACTTACAAACGATTTTTACAAACCCTCAATGTGGGACTTTCTATTGAACAACACATCAAGAAATGTAGTTCATTTCATTTTCAATATTTCCATATTTAGTTTATTGCCTTGCTTCAAATTTTGATTTGAACAAGCTAAAAATGTTGAATACTAGGCTTAACACATTGGTTGCCGGTCTACGAATATATCGTCTGTGGAAATCGGGGAAAAAACAGGCATATTTTGGTTGCCTTAACAACCTCATAGCTCCTCAGCGGATTGCACCAGAGAGCTGTTCATATCCTCAAAAGACTTGGCAAGTCTTCACGCCTGCAATGAAAAAAAATGTTTGGTTTTCGGTTTCGTTTTTTTGTGAGTGATGTCACAAGTAAGGTAGGTTTTTGGCCATTTTTGCCTGCTGGTACCTGACCTGGGCCCAACCGCTAGATGGATGTATTTCACTGAAGTTTTTATTGCAAACTAGGCTAGAATCTGTATCTTTTGAGACCTTGATCAACTTTCCAGCGTTTTTGGTTCAAAAGTTATGATATAAAATAAACACACGAAGTCATTATCTAATTATGGTATTAATTACTTTGTTGGTTTATTATAGATCATAACTTTTGAACCAGAAACCCCAGCAATTTATCTAAGTATCAGATTGTGGCCTACCCTACGAGGTATTCCTGCACAAAAACACGCCCAAACTGCTGAATTTTAGCCTTAGTCTGCTGGACCGGAAGGTGTTAGTAAAAAATGGCATCTTTTAAAAAAATATCCATATCCAGTCCAGTTCAAAATATCCAGTCCAGTTCATTCTATTTTGAATAAGATCTCAGGAATAAGCATGCATGCTGTTGAGTGTAATCAATTTGCTGTTTAAAATTTGCTGATAGATGTGAGTTTGACTATGTTACCTCAACACATTCGCTGCCAGGGTACAATATATTCGCACTTGGAAATCGGCCTAAAGCCAGCAGCTTTCAGTTGCTTTACCAACAGCATAGCTCCTCCGTCCATTGCGCTAAAGAGCTGTTCAAACCCTCAAAAGATTCGGCAAGTCTTCTAGTCTGCAATGAAAAAAAAATTTTTTGGTTGTGTTTTCTCTGTGAGTGACGTCATAGTGAGGTAGGTTTTTAGCTATTTTGGCTCATGTTACCTGGCCTAGGGCGCAACTGCTAGACCAGGGGTGTACAACCTTTTGCTATTGCTGGCCACATTGCTTTTATTTTTATGAAGTTCGGCCGCCAATAAGTTCTGAGTTATATATACGTTTAATTAAAGAATAGGTTTCATCCGGGATATGTCATTTACTTGTGCCTAAAAGTATAATAAAATGCCAAACATTTTAATGAATTTATTAAAAGAAAAGTTTGCAAAGCATTGTAGCAATTAATGACTCCCTTGATCTTGTGTTTGTTTTGCTTCAGTATATGCCAGCACTGCCGCTAAATCTTATATTTTAAATTACATGTGGATGGCTGCAAATTTCATTATCGAAGGCTGCATGCGGCCTTGTGCACCGTTGTGCTAGACCAAGGTGGCCCAAGACTGCGAGCATGAAGGGCCACATTACGATTTGAGGAAAAATTTGCGGGCCCCAAAGAGAGGCACTCCATTGCAATGAGAAGACTCGTTCGCTGTTCTAATAGACCTACTTTGTACTGCATGCCTAAAGCAACTTTTGATTCTAGAGTAATTTTAAGTTTTGTGTTTGTTTGTTTGCGACTCAAAAAAGATATTTTCTGCTATAAAAATGATACACAAAGCACCAACAAAATAACAAAACAATTTGTTGTTTCTCGGTTTTGGTTATAAAATCAAGGTCTGCTTTAGTTTCCGTAGTCGAAGGTCGCAAGCAGGCATGCAGGTTTCATCAGCCATTCTATTTCGTGTGTCGCTTTGCAATCACCTCAATTGAGAAACCACTTTCGCAAATTACGAACATGGAGCACATCTTCAGTGCAAAGGCTCTTAGGCAGAGGCAATTGCCCGGCTGCCCCACTGGTTGCAGACCTGGTTACCCTTCAGTTATTTCAAAATTGTTTCCATAGGATTTCCCGTATGTTTTCTCATGTTTGATGCTGTAATGCCTCTTTAAATAAAAACACTTTCGGAATGGATATTAATTGCAACCTCACAAGACACTAGTTTGCCATTGTTATTGGTGAAGAAATTCCTTTCCTCCCAGTTAGAATTGAACTTTCTGTTTATCTCTGACACTTCTCTTTTGAGACTCATTTTTTGTTAAATTGCTATGCTTGACTAAATACTACTTCATTACTTACTTCCAAAATGCACATCTTTTAATCTAACTCGAAAATTGATTACAGAGTCTAAGCTTGCAACAAAGAAAAAAAAGCACATGCTTTGTGGTCACAGAGTACTGCAACGTTAGTCCAGCCTAGAGATTAGCTACGGTAACGTCATAAATTGTAAAAAGATATTGTTACCCCCTTATAGTTACATATTGAACTGCACTTCAGTGATGTGTGACTTGCAAGGGCTGTGTGGCTAATACAATGTATTTATGACTTTGTGTATTATACGGCATACAGAAAGCGTTCGTGGGGTGCACAAAAACTGGCTGCATGCAGCCTGCATGCCAGTATTTGGACCACGCTGTGCTAGACCAAAGCATTTCGCTGAAGTTTTCATTGGAAACTAGCCTAGAATCCAAGTTGTTTGAGTCTTTGGTTGACTTTCTAGCATTTCTGATTCAAAAGTTATGATCTGAAATAACAGATTAATTAATTATCTAATTATGGGATTAATCAATTATTTTGTTTGCTTTAGATCATAAATTTTGAACCCAAAACCCCAGCAAGTCATTCAGAGTATCAAAAGACTCAATTTTAGCTTAGTTTCTAATAAAAACATAAGCGAAATGCTACCATCTAACGGTTTGGGCCCAGGGCCAAGTGAAGTGGGCCAAGGTGGCCTAAAAGTCCTCCACTTATGACATCACTCACATAAAATCCGAAACCAAATACTTTTTTCAATTGCAAACTACTAAGTTTGCCACGTCTTTTGAGCGTTTGAACAGCTCTCTAAAAATTACAGCGCCGTAGTTATGCCCACACAAAGGCACGCGTGATCCAGCTGTTATTGTGGGAACCACTTGATTTAGACCAGCTGTGAAGGTGTTAATGGAGACTAATTACTTGAAGCAGTTCTTACTAGGAATCGACCGACAAGGCTTTTTAGGGGCCGATATCGATATACCGGCCATTCATGGACCGATAACCAATATTTCCAGAATTTTTAAATCTTGCTTTTTGCTTGATTGCCAAAAGTATGATGTATTCTCTGCTTTACCTTTTTACAAAAACTTCAAAAATCAGGATTTATGAGCTAAAATTTTTTAAATTGCAGCAATTTCAATATTATTCTGATTAATGATGATGCTTTTGTTTCGGCTGCGATGGCCGACATGTGCTCCATGGTTCATCTTGTCTGTTTGTTTATGAAAACGAACCTGCTGGCGTTGCTGCAAGATAACTGTCTTGACTTCATTTGCTGTGCTTTCTTGCGCAAGTTGTCTGCATGCGTGAGGAATATAATAGCGTTGTGTCAACACATACTGAGGCTCATAAAATCAGTTGTTTTGGCCAATACCTATATATTGGTTAAACCCTAATATCGGCCAATCTATCAGTCTATCTCTAGTCCCAACCAAACTTTTTTTCATTTCCAGCCAAGTCAGGTTCTAGACAGAAATAAAAAAACTCGTTTCCTGTTTATCCCTAGTTGTTATATGCAGGGCTTTTTTTAAAGGAAAATGTTAGATACTCGAAGGGACCCGATTTATCTGATTCTAGGCCAGCAGTCCCCAAACTGTGGTACACGTACCACTAGTGGCACATGATCAAGGCCATCAAAGTGGTACGTGAATACGCCTACTACTTTCTTTTTATCTTCACAAAAATGTATTTATAGCTATGTTTGTTACTTGACGGGTTCTGTTATTTCCTGAATTTTTGTGTACTTCCCTTGTTGGTTTTTAAAATTACCATTATAATTTCTAACAGCCATTATCTTCATGTTGCATTTGTGTCAATTCTGGTTTTCCTAACTTTTGATCAAATGATATTTGGTAGATTATTTTGTTAATTCTAAATAGCTACTAAATACCTAAATGTTTTTGGTAAGCAAACTTAGGGCAAATAGTGGACAAAAATGCTGCTGTAGTCGCATTTCATAGTGTGACATACTATCCAGACAATTTTTATAGGCTTTGAGAGACTCTTGTGTTTACGTCGTCGTCGTCTATCAGCTGCATATATCAGTTAGATGCTCAAGAATTGAACAACAATAAGATCTGCCTTTTATATCGCACTTCACTGTTTTATAAGCAAATGGTGGTTTTGATCCAAAGTAGAAGCTGAAACTTCAGTTGAAGCAAACTTATAAAATTGTCAATTCAATGAAAGCAGACCTTTGATTTGCCAGCTAATCTGAAAACAGTTGTTCAGGAAAAAAATACCAGACAAATGCATTTGGCTAGAATAGCTGATCAACCTAAAGACAATTATGTGGGTATGGATACTGACAATAACATAATGTGAGGTTTACCATAAATCACATTTCAATGAGTGTGATGCCTGTTGTCATAGATCAAATCACTGAAAAAAATATGAATGTTGAAAGTAAGACATTAAAAAATGGCTCTTTGCAGAATCTGGAGACAGTTGTAATTCTTCCAAGTGCCATCAAAAACGCAAAATGACTGCATCACCAGCAACAGCTCCTGAAAGACAAACATCTGGGGCTTCTTCCAAACCAGGTGAGTTGTTACATTTTACTTTTGTAATTATTCATAAATTGTTGTATTGCACTATTTACTTTCCAGTGCAACTAATTGTTAGAAGAGACCTGACACTGCTTCACAGGTTTGTCAGTAAATACATTGCTGACATCGATTTGTACTCATCTAAATTCGAAACGTTTGTAAAACTTCTGCAGTGATAAAACTACATTGCAGGATGGCTACTTGCAAACATCTGTAGGACGTCATTAACATGCAAGTGGCATGTAGTGTGAATAATAATTTGCCAATTATTCACAGCTTGATGCACTAGCCATGTGCTCTCTAAACTTGTTTGCTGCGGTACACCCTTCAACCATTTTTTAAAGAACCTTGTATACTTCACCAGTTACTGTACTATCAGCTTCTTTTTTTGTCCTATGCAACAAAAAAACTCCAAATGCGGGGCTTTCCAAATGTGGGGCTCCAAATGTGGGGCTTTCCATTGCACCCATCCGTTAATAGCAAGCACGAGGTTGAACAGACCGCAGCCCGTAAGTACTGTTTTTCAAATCTTCGGTGTGACCCAACCAGGATTCGAACCCAACCTACAAGTAAAAAAATAATCAGCATTGCACATTACGTTAGTTATATATTAATACACCTACCATGCAGTGCTGAAAGGGAGTTGACAATAAGCTGATTGGTTGGATTTAAAGTAACTGGCCAGATTGGTTGAAAGCATTAGTCTCACCAGGTACAAATTGCTTTTTTTGAATTGACAAATTGTTGACCAGCAATTTGCCATATATTGCTACTTGGGACTAGTTGTCTTGTGATATGTCAGATGGCACTGGTTCTCCATCTCATGCACCAACCTCGTCGTCATCACCTCCGGAGGAACAGCAAGGAAGTCAAAGAATTCGAAAATGGCGGGTATGTTCAGATACACAGCTTGCATTTTTTTGCTGAAAGCATTTAGGACAAATACGTGAGACTTGAGTGAAGTATGGCAAAACATTTTGTGAATTTGAATAAGATGATCAGATTGATTAAATGTTTTCCAGACTGTGGCGTGAACTGATGTCTGAATGTTGGTTTTACGTTGCACATTACCAGGCTCTATTGAGATAAAGATGAAATTTAAACAAAAAGATAGTGAAGACACTACTTTCCGGTTTTCTTTCATTTGTGTTTTTTGTTTCATACGACCCTGCGCGTCGCTGCTGCACAATGTAAGCCTTAGTTATTGAAACCTTTTCGATCTTTGATTGTGGTGCTTCTCAAAACCCTGGGTAGCGATGCTAACGGAGTTGCCGTTTGGTTTAAATTGTGCGTCGCCCCCTATGATGCCTTTTTCGAAATGAGATACAGGAGATTTTCCTTCGGTCAGTCTCTTGAGACTGTCGCAATGTCGCATTACTCCTGGGGATAAATTGCGAAAACGCGACTGAGGCTTAAAGAGTCGGTTTCGCAAGTTCTTCACGAAGAGTTATTGAAGGTTACATAATAATCGGTGGCAGAAAGGGGCTCACCAGCCCATCGTAGATAAACTTTTGCGGTAAATTTTAAATTGCGGCCGAGAACATTTATCGGACCTGAATGCTTCTTACCTCATCACACGACTGTGTCAGGGGACGCGAGACATAGTAGCTGGTTGCAATTCGCTGCCATGAAACCATCCGATAGGCATGAAAAGCAAACGCGCCGCGCTAATCAGTGGTTGCTGTTTCACCTCCAATTTCTGCTTCATGGACAAGGTGATGAACGGTATGTCAACGTCGAATTGCCAGACAATTAATTGTAGCTGTTATTCTGTCGTGGTCAGATAAACCCGTTGAATGCATGAGAATCCGGTGATTTGCAGGTATTTCCCGGACGGAACAAGTTCGCGTGCGACGGGCGCATCATCATGGCGAGGCAGACGGGAGTTTTGTATTTCACTCTCAGCCTGATGATCATCACAGTTGGTCTCTTCTTTGGTTTTGAGTAAGTCGCTTCCCGCACCGTTGCGTAGCACTGTGGAGCCCGTTTCCTGCAGCCAATCGCGAAATTCCATCTGTAACGATTGCGATATTACGACCGTGCTGTGCGAATGCAGTTCCACCACCGAAAGTCAGTCTGTGGCAGTGCGAAGAAGCGTCTTTGCTGAGAAGCGGGAAAATGGGTTATGACTTGCGCAGCGTTTGATATTTAAATTTATTTTTGTTGTTTTGTTTTGCGGTTATGATCAACCAACCTGAAAATGAATAGGATACTACAGACTTTGGATGAAGTAGTTCCAAGTTAGCAATGTCTGATGTGGTCTATAGTGTCAGGCCTAGGGCCGGGACGTGGTACGTCCAGTAAACCATACTAAGCGCTGTAAGTTCTGGGGACATATGTCAAACAAAACTTTACCCATTTTACCAGCGCTGTGCAATTCAGTCGTTATTGTGATAAATGAAACAGTGCTCGAGCGCGCACTAATTAAACTGGTAGGCCAATTACTGATTCTCACTAGGGTCGAACTGAAACCTTGGAAAGTAGCATTTACTGCCGTTCAGTCTTACACCCGGATTGCACAAGCGAAAGAGTCACGTGCTGTGTGTTGTCAACGAGTCTCAAGCACGGAGAGCATTCATTATGCAAATTGCTGCATTGCTGTCGCTTTCGAGGCGGAGACGCCGGCGCGGGTTGCTGGACTGGTTAACCTTTCGTTGCACGCACTGGTCTGCGCCCGAGTATGGTGGAATGCTATGTTACAATACCGCAGACGCAACAATGAGCTGATAAAAACTTGGCGTGGGCCGTTGCTGCCGCCTTGGGTCGTCGTTGCGTTGCTTAAATCCAGCGTCACTGGGAATTTCATCCTCGGTCGTTGGCTTTGCGGTTGATGGTTGAAACGACTGAGTTGTTTCGATCGCGCCGAGCAAGGTTTTCGATGCAAAACCATGCACAGCAACTGACTGCTTTGTACGGAGCAGCCGCCCAACAGTTCCAACACTCTTCGTTTCGCAACTCCCGCTTCACTTTCCAGGCTTTACACGCTTTCAATACGCAACAACCAATACGCATAAGTTCTCAGTGACCGCAGTCGCCCGAGAATATCAAACGTTGATACTGCTAAATGAAGGGCGAGAGTAACTTTTAAAAAATAAAGAGAAAAAAGAAAACCGAAAACGTTATACGAGTGAAAATATCAAAAGGGTTACTATCGGCAATTCAGATGCGCGTTGTTTCAGCTATGAGATAGTTGCACTTGTTCGCCAAGACGCAGCAATAGCGTTTCAAACGTAAACAAACGCTCGCTGCCTTTTTAAGTGTAAAGGTTGTAGTGAACCTTTCGAGCTACATTCGACGCTCGGACTCAAAAGAAAAAAGTGTCCGGCGTTCTTCAAGTTCGTACTGCGTCACACGCCTTGCTTGAAAAACGTTTGGTGTCAATAGTTCCAGTCTGCCGTCATTTACATCTCGTGAATTATTTATGTGGTGTTGAAGTTGGAGCAGAGACAGTGATACTCCCGCACCACTTGCTTGCACGACTGTCTGGCGCACCGTCAATTGCAAATTGAAGAAGCTAAACCTAACTACGTGTGAAGATAGTGTGCGTTGGAGGGTGGAGCGTTTTTTCTTGCGTGATTTTTAGATCCTATCCAAAAAAACGTTTTGAAATTACCTTTGTTGCAGTTTGATGTTACTCGTCAATGATCTGAATCTGAAACCAAAACCGTTGAACTGAACGTGATCCTGTGTTCATGCGCTTGGCAGTTGTGTCAGAACAAGATCTTGCGTTGTTTTTTCCTTTAGGAAACGTGAGAAGCGTTGTAATTAATTATCTTCAGAGATGCACGCTGTTTGTGTTGCCTTTTTGCAGCATCCGGTACTTGGCGAGATAGCAGCTTTATAAAACAATGGCTATTCGTATCGAATATGTTTAAGTCCGAGGTCTCCAAATTTTTTGTGTGAGGGCCATCACGTAAGCCATTACGCAACAGTTAGAGGGCTGGAGATCTTACGTAACGAGATTGTTTCGGGATATGTTACATTCTACCAAATCAATAAATTTTTCGAAAACATTATTTTTTCAGGGCCGGATCAAATCGCTTCGCCGGCCGGATTTGGCCCGCGGGTCGCAGTTTAGAGACCTTGTGTTAAGTTTTCTCATCTGAGGGAGAGCATTTTACTGTGAAACACCCAACTAGCTCGCGTGTAATTATGAGCCGTGTTGTTGAATATGTTGGATAAGAAACTGGTACGTTTTCTTCGAACTTGACATAGGTCATTACAGTTTTTTAAAGTTTTTCAGTCCTGGGCAAGACGCAAAACGAGCTGCGTATCGCATGGTCTTTTTTATAGGCAATCTGAACTCTTCAGCCATGTAACCAGGCAATCAATATGAGTATGGGGAACCGGTAAGCAGGTGGAAAATACTTCTCCACTCTGCGGCCCCTGCAGCTGAACCTGCTCCCAACCTACTAGCCAACATCTTTCCTTGAGACTCTGCGTGAGATACGAAGTGCGGTCTGCTGATGACAGCTCGTGCCACGAGGACCATAGCCTTGCTTGAGTTCGGTTTGGAATTTCTTATAGCGATCGTTTTCCCTTGTAGACATTCCGCCGTATACACACGCGAGCGTAAAGCTTCGTCCAACTGATAAACTGTGTTTCAAATGTATTCAGCTAGCTTTGACGCTCCAGTCCTGTCAGTTTTGTTCTTACCTTTGAAAGTCCACTGGTCGTTTCCTTGCATGATTTGCTGACTGTGACAACATTTAACTGTTTTAGATTCACCGAAGGTAACGCTATACAACATGAAAAATATGAGAACAGCAATTAACCGCAAAGGACCAAACCCCTAAAATATTTATTGCCCGTGCTTGCTTGTGCTTGCGCTGAAAGCCAAGCGCTTACAGCACGCGTAAGCGGCCTGTGTTCTTAGATATTTTTATGTAATGTTGGCCGGACGTCAGACTGTGTGAGTTGGTGGCCAGCACGTGACTTTTCAGCGCTGCTCGCTGAAATCGTTTTCCCAGCTACATAAACAATCACCGTCTCTCGTTTGCCTTGCAGATGCAGACTCACGCTGGTTGCTCAAGTAAGTCCGGCTGTCCCTGTTGTGTGTAGTTTGTTGTTTTTATTCACACTGGGATGCCTTCTGCGCACTGCGTGGAGCGATCCCGGCATTATTCCTCGTGCGACGCGGGAAGAAGCGGAATACTTGGAAAAGCAACTTCAAGGTAATTCAACTGACGTACCGTGTTTTTTTTCATAAGGGTTGCGCATCGAATTGCTTGGCCCTTGTACTTCAACCGTTGAATATTCCGAGATCAGTGAAATTGCTTTAAAAGTTGATATAAAAAGAAAGCGCTTCTACAAAAAAGAGTGTTTTATGGAATTATTTGGTATTTTCGCACCGAATGACTTTTGTCTTTGCAGACCAGCAGATCAAAGAAAACGGAGGAAATAGCGGCTACCGTCCTCCCCCACGTACACTCGATATCGAGATAAACGGAGTGCCTTATAAGCTGAAATATTGTTTCACGTGTAAGATCTTTCGCCCTCCTCGCGCGTCTCACTGCAGCTTGTGCGACAACTGCGTAGGTGGGTATTGTTTGCGCCACTGTTGTGGCTTCGTTTGCACTTTCATTCAACCCATGCGTTTGAAGGGCTGGCAATCCACAATAAGCTATTGCTGGGGAATTACTACGGAATAGCTTGATCGAATCCAATATACCAAAGTCTTTTTACTTTTGGCTTCCAACTATGCTGCAAAATTGGCCGAAACGCATTCGAATCGCAAGTTTCTTCCAGTGCACTCAATAAAGATTTTCTAAATACCCGTCCGGTAAACGAGCTTGCTGTTTGCAGTTGACCCCGCGCTGGAAAAATATTTCTATGAAGATGTCGACGTGACAGGAATTCAGGGGTGTTTGAGTGTCCGCTGCTTTTGCAGGGGCAACCATTCAGCGTTGTCGCGCAGTTATCCTAGCGTGTCGACTTTCTTTGGTTGAACGTTTCGCTTCTGACAGCTTGAAATGACAGTTTTCTTTGTTCGCTCATACATACATCGCCAAACTTATTTCCAGATCAGTGTTGAAACAGATCGTGGAGCGAACACCCACTTTGACCAAATACGGTAAATGCAAAACGGAAGTAAAGTCCACCAACACTTTTATTACTTACCAACCAATGACAAACACAAAAACAAAGGCAACAAACACGTTTGTGTGCAAACCGCAACTAAGCACCGAAAAAAATTAATTGAATAGGTGAAACTGTAGCTTAGCTTTGAGACTGGATAAAGATCAACGGGTAGTTGCCTGTGTTTTCGCTTATTTACTGTACAGTGCTGATGCGGGCTATAACAAACTTTTGTAGCCAGCGTGCGCGGTAAAAATGTGAATGAAAAAAAACGCGAAAACAGTAACGGCAACAAGGTAGGGCCGCAAAATCTTCGCAGCCAATTGACTCAGCGATGATACGCACCAGTGGTAACGGCCTGCGACGTCACGGCTGATGCGCGAAGCTGTGACGCAGGTTAAAAATGCAAAAAGGCATCAAGAGGATGTTTGCACTAGCTCTTGCGAGAGTTCATGAACGAGCAGAGATTCAAGAATCTTGCCACCGCCAATGATCTCAAGAATTATGGGGATTAGCCCAGTGCTCGGGAGCTGGCCTGCAGGCTGACGAGCTCGATCGAGTCCAGTGCTCCCCAGTGTGATTTTAAAAAATTCGGCTGTGTTCACTGATTCAAAGGTACAGAAAAATCAGGTAACCCTGTAAACATTCTAAACAACGTTCTAGCAGTTAAGAAAATCTCGCCGGTATTTGACCGCAAACCAGCTCTGGATCGTCTGGATGTTTTGAAACAATTAACGTAGCTTTACGTTCTCTGCGACGTTGCGCTTCGCGAAAGTTTTTGCTGTGTGAGGTTAGTTGCCGACCCCAAAGGAAGTAGATGTAATGAAACGTATTTGGATGAATGAGAAGGTACAGCCGGTGGAATAAGTTGTGTTGCCTGTTAAAAAATTCCTGCGTTGCAACGGTCTAAGACAGGGGTGACCAATTAATTTGGCTCAGGGGCCACGTTTGGAAGGCCGCGTGTAAAAGAGGGCCGTACCTTCTAGTGGAAATAGAAGCAAGTCGTTCACAAGTTAGCCTCAGCACTAAGCTGGAGGAAGTTTCAGATTTAAGATTCTTTCTTAATGCATTCGCGGGCCACTGAAAACGCTATGGTGGGCCACGTTAGGCCCGCGGGCCGCTAATTGCCCACCCCTGGTCTAAAACACTGTTAGAGGTGATCGCTGGGAAATAACAACCGCTTAACATTGCAAAATGCGCGCGCACCTGTTCGTAAATGACAATTACTAATTACGCGTATCCAACGAAATGTATTCATACTTAAAGTGGCTGCTCTTGTTATCAGTCGCTTCCATACCTCTTAAATTTACCACAATCTGTTTTTTTGCAAACAAAGCGTAAGATTAGGTGGATTTTTAGTATTTCTGCAGTTGGTATTTTTTTTATATTAAGTTCTTCTTGTCGGGTAATACTCCTGCATTTTCTGGAGCCTACCTGTATGTGGCGTAATCGCGGCCCTTGAAAGCAAAGTTGTTTTGACAGCGTGAAACGTTCATTGACCAAAGCTTAAAAGAAAATTTGCTGATGCAGTATTGCCGATGATTAGTCAATGGATTTTCAACTATTTCATCTATTGAGCTCACCGATTACGTCGCCGCCTCGTGCAAATCAAGTTCGGATAATGTTTATGACGTCGTGCGTGGTTTTGTTCGCAGACCACTTCGACCACCACTGTCCCTGGGTCGGAAATTGCGTCGGACGAAGAAACTATCGATACTTTTATCTGTTCGTAACGTCCCTTTCCATTTTATGCATCTACGTGTTCGCGTTTTCGATAGTGCACATGGTGCTGCGTAAGTATGCAAGTTTCAGTGAAATGGGAATTTTTAATAAAACAATAATGACGTTTGGTCGTTTGTTTCACTAAGCTTTAAGCTTCCGAGTATTAGTGTTAGCGCACTGGGCTTGTACTAACGAGTCGTACCAAAAACGTTCGTATAACTGACCCTTATCTAGTTCTTGCTCAGTTCAGTTGTTTCTGGCATGTAATTTCCAACACGTAAAGGTAAAATAATAAACAAAGAAAAACGTAAAATAATAAACAAAGAAAAAGGTAAAATAATAAGCAAGAAAAAGGTAAAAGTAAAATAATAAGCAAGAAGTTTGCCTTTTTTCTTTTTCAGTTTCCCTTTCTTTTTTCAGTTTCCAAAGACCAAGGCGAGTTTCTCAACGCACTGAAGATGAGCCCAGGAAGATATCCTTTACCATGTACCACTTAATTGCACAACGCACTTTTAGCGTCGGTTTCAGTCCCGAAAGCGTTTGCTACGGAAGTGATGTAACAATGCGGTGGACGTAGCACTTTACGCCAAAAAAGACGTGTAGCTATGCCGAGCTGGCCAAAATCCGGAAACACTGTCGTTTCCCTTTTCGTTAACGTTTTGTTGTTTTTTTCTTCAAAAAAAACGCTCCTTCCGCGTCATTAAAATTTTTGCTGCAAAAACGTTGCAGTGAGGGTGGTTGCGAAGACTTTTGAACGTGGCTACGTCATATCCTTGAGTTAGCTCTGTTGCTGAACAGCATGATTAACACTGCGTCTTGCCGAATTACTAACGGCCCGCCGTAGGTGCCAACGGCATTTGTTGGCCTTGTTAGGGAAGTATGTGAATTGTTTATTTTTACACATAAAGTCTAATTGTGACTTGCTTTTACCTTTCTGCCTCAAGGAAACAATGGCCTTTACGTGAAATAAATTTTTTAAATATCGGTTGTTTTTTTCGATGAGCCATGCTGAACTTGTTGCCGTGACGTGATCAGCGTAGCTGCACAGGCAAAGCAAGCCACCGCGGACGTTAGACAGAGAGAAAGACGTTTTTTTCTCGCTGCTGTGTTTTCCTTGACTGACTGATCTGCCCACTGTCCTGGAATTGCTCGTGTGCTTCTTCAGCGTCTGGTCAGTGGTCGGCCTGTCCGGCTTCCACACATACCTCATTTGGCTCGGCCTGACAACCAACGAAGACGTAAGCGTTGACGTTTTTCGCCTGCGACTGTGTCGCGCGATCCCACGCGCCGCACGCACCATTCGCTTTCCTCTTCCGCCATTGGCCAGCGAACTTAAAGCGCGAGCGCGTTGGAAACGCGTTTGTCGTCATTCTTGGTAACAGCACAGCAGTAGCTCCGATTCGGCAAAACTGTTTTCGTAGGTTCGACGCTGGCAACGGCCTCCCGTTGGCGTTTGTTTGTTTGTTGGTTGGTAACCTTTCTGAGCGTCGCTTTTGTTTTAACTCAAGAGGGCCCTCTATACGCACCTTCTCCTTTACCACGTTCGCGGTTGGTAACCCAATCGCGACCCTACGGCGTGTTTCCTGTCGCTCGTGCACAAAGTTATTTCGACTGGCTTTAATTTTCTGTCACAGATCAAAGGCACGTGGTCAAAGAAGCGTGACCCGATCGTGAAGAATCCGTTCGATCAGGGCGGTCCGATGCAAAATTGCTGTTACACCCTGTGCGCTCCACTCCCTCCTTCACTGATTGATAGGCGTGGCTTCGTACCCGCCGATTTCGTCTCGACCGACGAAACCGCTCAGAAGAATGGCCGGAAATATGGAGCCACGGGCCCGGTAGGCGTGTTTGTTCAACTAGTTTAACCCACACACACACATCTACACCTTTTGAAAATATAAACAAGTTTGTTTTGTAACATGCGTGTATAAAAACATTTCAACGGGCATTATAACAAACCTCATCAAATTCTGCGATTTACGGTTATTTAAGAGTAGTGGCGAATCGTGGTTAAGAGTAGTGGTGTAATCGCAACCATAACCTCTGAGACTCGAGACCTGGAAATCTGTGAGCTTCGCCAAGTTTTTCTTGAATTTTTCGAAAATGAAAACGTCATCAAACGTCTCTTGTTTCTTCCCCGATTATACGGCAGACAGTAATCAGTTCGAATTACAGAAGCCTTGTCAAGCTGTAGCATTCGAGTGTTCTGTAAGTCTCATCACTGTTTGAGAGTATTGATGATAGGAACAGTGGTTCCGAGTAAGGATGAACCGATGAGCGAGTAAGCTGCTTGCTCCTTAACCGTTCGATTGCAATGTACGTATGCACAATGGCATATGATATTTGATGCCGTATATTGTCAATTATATACATGTGTCAGATGACCCTTCGGGTGTGCTTAAGATAAACAAGACACCCTTCTATAAACAAACGAGTTAACGATTACTATCAAATTTCTTTATTTTGCAGCGTAAGCAATTAATTGCGATTAATTCAACGACGAAAGAAAAGCCAGAGCATTAACATTAAAAAGTCTGTATGGCCCAAGAAAAAGTTGTGCGGCATTTTTTTCAAAGTTGATAAAATCGATATCAGTGTCAACGAAAAGCTTATTGATCGGCAAAAACAGCCGATCACACATTATTATCTGCTGTTTCATCGGTTCCGCCCTTTAGGTAGGTTAGAGCATTGGCGATCGCAAACAGGGGCAGTGTTTTTGAGGCTTGTTTCAGTTTTCGTCGCGCTTCACTGGATTCTCGCAATGTATGGATGAAGCGTGTTCTATTTTAAAATTTCCAGAATCAAAACAAGCTTTGACGTTTGTTGCGTCAGCTCTTAATAACCCAACAGCTGGTGACCGCCACTAGCGTGCGCGGTGGCTAAGCCATTTCCATGCTCGTTGGTAACCCATATGCTTTTGTATATTTTCAATCAGTGGTTCTCAACCACTGTTCTTAGAGCCGCATGTGGCTCCCAAGCACCCTTTGTGCGGCCCTAAGCAGTCTTTCTTTAAAACTTACATTATTTTGTGTAACAGACTTCCTTCTGCTATAAAACAAAACGTGTGATTTGACTTGTGTTAAAATTTCTTTAGTGCGGCTCTCCAACAAAGTCGTAATTCTGGATTTGGCTCCCTTCAGCGAAAAGGTTGAGAACCACTGCTTTAAAAGCTGTAGTTTGGATTCGCCCAGTTTTACTTCTTTCAATTTTTTTAAATAAATATTCCGCGACACAATTGGTTGACAGCCTCCTTTTCCGACCCGTGCATCCTTTCACCATCATAGTCGATGCGCAAATTCTTACAGCTCCCGGCATTTTCCCTACTCTGACCGGTCGAGACAGGTTATTGACTAGGTGTTCACACCTTCCGGCTATCGACCAGCAGCCTCTGGGTCATATTCACAGATACAAGTGTTGTATGAAGATTGTGCAAACAATCGATCGGTACATGATAATAGGTTTTGTTGTGACCGTCAGTTCAGCTCGTAGGTTTTGCTTACAAGTGTTTATATTTGATGTTGGGTGGTTGCCGCCAAAAATCTAAGCCGGCAGTAAAACAGTCGCATGCCGCAGCACAGCGGTGCATCCTTTAAAAATTGAACTTTGACCCTATCCGATTCAAAAGGTAATAAAAGCACAGTCGCCGTGCGTATTAGAGCCCGTCCAGTGCTTGGAAAAATTTGCTACTTGAATAGGCTTTACACTACTCGATTTTTTGCCGTAGTGTAAAGTTGTATGTGCTCAAACTGCGATAAGCATAAGCAAACGATTGGGTTGAGGCGTGCCTCCGTCGCATCTTCTCGGCCGCTTGAGGACGGACGACTAATGACCTGTCTTTTGAATCTAATGCGGAATACCCACTGTTTCAGTTGCCTGTTATTCTTTGCAACTCTCCGTGCGGCATCGTTTCCTTGCTTTGTGATTTTTTCAGTGGAGGAAAAGCGGCAGCCTACGCTGTGACCACCACGGTCAACACGTGTTTAACCGTGTTTGCCATTTGTGGTGACGAGACCGCTTCGTGCTGCTGCTTGGTTTTCTACTGGTGCGGAATTCACCGCAACGGGAAAAAAATCCTGCATTTCTAGCGAAGCGTACTCTTTGGTGAAATTACCGCGCTATTCCTTCCACTCCATTCTGCCTGCGGTGAAAGTGGCGCTCGTGTAGGTCACTTGGTGCAAGATAGGAAACCCGACGTCCTCGCGTAAGCCTCGACGGCAACAAAACGAAAACTTGTAAGCAGAAAACTTTCTGTAGTGGCAAGATCTCATGAAGCGCAACTTGTTTTTTAGCAAAATGCCGCCAACGCCGGAACGTCCCAAATGGTCGTTGACACCGAAAATTACGACACGTCGGGCGCTACTTATCCAAGGCAACCCCAGTATCCGAAGCAGCCCCAGTACCATCCTCCAGGCTATCACAACGCCGTGCGGCCGTCCGCAGGTATTTCTTATAACTGGTTTGTACCGCTTGCAAAAATCTCCAGCGACATCTCAAACCTGCAGAAAAGGAAGCGCGTGATTGTAGTGGTGCCAAGATATACAAATTTGAATGTGATTGTCACCTGTGCTGTGCTTTGAACTGTCGTTATGATATGAAGCTTGCGCAATATGTTCGAACGACACGGATCGTTTCAGTTGTATTTGCTTATTTGTGAAAAAGGTGCCTTAGTTTTTCTTCAACGTCGTTGCTATGGATGCAGAAGTGTTACTTCGATTTTAAAGGTAAACGCACCGGGTTACCAGCGTAGCAACAAGGGTGAAGGACGCGCGATTAATAAAAATAGCGAGCGTAGAAAAAAGAACCACTAAACTTTGTATCTTGCGCATGCGAGAAGCTATGCTCTGGCATTTTGTTGCCCAAGTTTTTCTTGGATTTCAGGGCTTATCTTCCCACCCATGGCTGCGGATTTCGATAAAACGTTTCTAATTTTTTAATAATATTGCTCGCTAATATGCCATCAAGTTGTTCGCTATCTTTCTCGTTTTGATCTGGTTAAGGGTATCGAGCGGAAAATAGGGAACTTCATCACTGTTGCAACGGTACTACCGATATGTCTGTTGGCAAGCCTGACCTTGCCATTGAGTTTTTTCACGCCTGACAAAAACTGTCCCGTCAATTCCCACAAGTTGTTTTGTTTTGAACACTGTGTGTGTGTACAGCGTGTGTAGACGAAGCCTAAACCTTTCAAAACAAAAGCAATCAGAAGGCAAGTTCATACATATAGAGTCAATCAATGGGAAAGCTGCTAAAGAGCGTGGACTCGTTGAGTGTTTCATGTTCATAAATGCTGTCGTGGCCTCAGGGTCGTTCACACAACAATGCTGCGCGGCGTACGATGTAGGCCTACATGCGGCTTGGGAGGTGGAAATGTTGCGAAAAGACTTGTTAAGGCTTGTTTGCACTGACGCGCCGGCCCCAATGATGCACATTCCTTTCGAATATTCGCCTATCACGTCATGGAAACACTAAATTAGCGTTCAGAGCCACGGTTTAGCGTGCAGTAATCCTTCTAGCACTTTTATCTCGGCTTGAAATAACGAGTCCGGACAGCAGCTGCCAGTTGCATATGGCGCGTCTGCTTTCGAGACGCAGCGTTCACGCGGCTGCGTCGCCGCCGGTGGTTTTGGAGCGCGTTCGTAATGAACAGCAGTGTTCGCAAACTTCTTCGAG
>JGI24158J21664_10003187_pt1 | contig 20432 bp, 21 predicted proteins | sample Ectturendosymbi3_FD_21664 | JGI IMG/M metagenome (IMG submission 21664) | reverse complement strand
CCGCATATCTTACATATGTCTACTTCTGTTACAATTTACGTTTCAAATTATGAATAAATGATAATATTATTATAACCTTGTATTGTTTTATTTCACATTGACACTGTAGTACACATAGACGGAATAAATTCTCGAGAATTCTAATCTAATCGATAATATTACTTTAACATAGACACGATGACTATCTATGTTCGTGTGGCTGTCCTGCGACCCGCACAAAATGCCCTTGCGGGCCGTAGTTTGCCCACCCCTGATATATGCTGACATATTAAGTTGTGGGAAGCAAAATGTAGGCACTTTATCCATGTTAACCTTTGACTATAGTGTTTGATGGAATATTAAATAATGTGTCACTTATGACAGCAACATGATGATGCCTGTTAACTTTGATGCTGCCACTGGTGGAAGTGGTGTGAACAGGAGTTTAGCCACTTTTGTTGATAGTGTCAGAAGGTTGTTGCAATAATTTGGTAGTTACCGTATCTATTCAAGTATAACGTGCATCCTTAATTTTTTGATTGAATATTGGTATAATTTTTTTTCCGGGTATCGAAATAAAAATGTTACCATTGAAAACACTGAATTGAAACAGGCAATGCTCAAACTGAACACATTTACGTTGCAACCTCAATGTTGTCCTTAATGTTGTAACACTTGTATTATTACATCATAGAGCCTAAGTTGTGTTGAAACTGCAAACATGGAAGTTTATCTACAGTGCATTGTATCCAGAGATACCACGCGCTAAAATTCTAACACGCCGGTTTTAGGAAGCGCTGTCCCATTTGACAGAAGCTCTGGAACACGAAAAGAACTAGGGCCGCATTCTACATCTGGGTCATGCATCATGCAATGAGTTCCAGAAAAACGGAGCCGCTTGCCGAAGCTACCCAGCAACGTTCAACACATATACAGCGGGAGTGAAATTAGGCGCACTGCCATTTTGTAACGAAGGCTTAAAGTTCTTTGTTTTTTACCAAATTTTTAATAGCGCAATGCGAGTGTGCGACCGGGTTTTTGCACCCCTGTGCTATGCTGAAACAGGCTATATGAAATATACCGTACTTGCACGTTCTCTTGCGTTTGACTTGAACTCTGTGTCCTCTGACGTAAAGGCACAAAAATGTAAGACCTCGTTTATAACACGCACCGAACTTTGCATTGGTGTTTTTGCTATAAAATTTTGTGCGTTATACTCGAATAAATACCGTACTAGCGTTTGCTTGTCATGTATGGCAGGGGTGGACAAACATTTTCTACGGAGAACCACATTGAAAACTTCATTGCTACCAGGGGCCACATATATTACACCTATAATTGCTTTCAAAGCTCTAACAGAAACTGTTTACATTAGCTAACACAAAATGAAGGTAACAATCATCACTTTCGGTTGAGTAAAAATGTGGTTTCGAATGAAACATGTGGAGTAAAATCTTCAGAATTCTAGTCTAATTGATAAAATTACTTTTGCATACACTCGTAATATGTACTATCTATGTACATGTGGCTGCCTGTAGTTTGCCCACCTCTGATGTATGGCAAAGCTTGACAACATTCTGCAGATAAAAAAATTAACAGCAAAAATTGGTGTGAGATTTTTCTTTTTGTAAGTGAGAACATTTACACAAAGCATTCCATCTGATTGTTGATTGACTTTTAAGAGAAAGAGCTAATTGTATTTTTCTCTTATCTTGTAAATTTTATGTCTATTGCCAAACGCTGAGAAATTATGCAAACACTTTGAATTCTTAGATTTTCTGTTGATGGTGAGGTGAAATACCTGCGACCAGCTGAAGCACTTATTCGTCCTGAGCGGAATACATTAGTTGTCAGTTTTGCAGATATTGAAGTACATAACCAACAGTTAGCAACATCGATTCAGGAAGAATATTACAGGTAATGTGAACTTTTGTTTATGTAAATTGTAAGTAGCTTACAAAGATGCATGCAACATCTCTTAATGTGATGAGCTAGTTGCATCATAACTTTTCCTGGTCTTCTTAGCTGACATGCTGTTTTACTGTTTTGTGTTAATACCGGGCAGATTTGATCATGTCATGATTGTACAATATGTTTCAGTGCATCCTTGTCAATGCATACAAAATATCCTTTTGGGGCAAGGTACAGATTTGCAAAAAATGTTCTGTTATTGTGATTGCTGAATCCTTGTTCTTTGTCTGTGTGCCTACCTTGAAAGATTTCAGTCACCCTTTTCACTTTCCCCAGCATTCAATATTAAAAAAGAACTAAACTTCTTTTTTCAATGATATGTTTAAAATGAGGGCATATTGGTGATGAAGTTACCTTGGACCGCATTCGTTTAAATTGATCCAAAGCAAAGATATTCTCTCCAGTTAAATTATATGTTAGTACTATTATTTCATGAATGTTGCAACTTCACTATTGTGAAATTGACACTCTTGCTGCACTTACCCTTAGTTGCAACTCCTGTAACCATTTCTTTATTGGAAAATAGAATTAACGCAATCTAGTATTCAGTTTACATCTGTCTGTATCACTACTGTTTTAATTTGAAGTAGTTTTTAAACATCCCAAAACAAATTACTTTTGTATTTTCATAGCTTTTAAACAAAATTATGTTGATTGCTTGAAGAACATGGTTTGTGGACAGCTGCTTAATTCCATGATGCAGATCTTTCAATTACTCTTTAATGGTTAAAATCACAAGTTGAAGTGCTCTATCCATAGATGTTTCATGATTTCACAATGGAAACTGTTCACTGTGAATATCACATAACACTTTTTTGCTAGATTTAAGTTGCCTGCTACAAATATTAATTGGATTGAGGAAAGTTACTAAATTGGGATCGCACAAGGTTCTAAGGTTCATAGTACGGGAGTGTGGGCATGCGCTACACTCTTCAGTTCTGGCTGGGAGTGCAGCACACCCGCTAATTTTTCATTTTTTGATTGAATAGTTCTTTGTTAAAAAGTACTAAAACATTTATGAAATTTATTGAAACTTTTCTGGATAAATATGGAATAAAAGACTTAAAAATTGCAGGTTTTGACATCATATTTTGTGATGTCATGGATTTTGCACTCCCGTAGAAATTGCAAACTTGGCATCCATGCTAAGGTTAGCATGATGTCTGAAGAGTTAAAAATTCTGTCTCAGTCAGAGAAAAAGTATGATCATTCAGGTCAAACAACATTGATTTGTTTCCTTGCTGTCATCCCAATGTTATTAATTTTTGTTTTGTTTAATGCTTATGTTTTTTGAAACTTATAGATTGTATTCTTATCTGTGTCGTGCTGTAAGAACATTTTCTTGTGAACACTTTCGAGGAATTCCTGCCAATAAAGAATTGTTTTTAGCATTGGAGGATGTTCCATCTCATCAAAGGTATGCATGCTTCCTAATAAAAGATGTGAATATGCAGTTTTATTGTTTTGTTTGTGGGATTAGTTTGAGTATTTGGGTGTGCTTTGGATTAGCTTCAGGATAAACACAAGCACCAGTGCAAAGTGTTTTTAAAATACACACTGGCTCTAACCGCAACTTGAAGTAGGTTTATCCATATTTCATAAAATCCAGCTTCTAAATTTCGTGGGCATGTGAAGAGCGTTATCAAACATTTTGAAAAGAAGCAGGAAGCATCTAGTTTAAATACCTTAAAACGTTTTCTGTATTGAACTAAACTAAAGCTATTACTTCTGGTACATACACTGATATTGTTTACCAAACATTTGCTAATGCTAACTTTTTTTTGTTACTACGGGCTGTGAATAAAGTGAATGAGATCCTTCAATTTGTGTTTTCACTCTAAATACTGACATAGGCTTGGAAGATGCGTTTACTGCTTGACATTGGGATTTTGCAAGGGCTTTAAACTGAATGATGTAATGTAAAAGTTCATCAAATATAGTGGCATATACTACTCACTTTTTTGCACAACGCTATTTCACTCTTTTTAAAAAGGGTAAATCTAATACTAGTGTCATTGGAAAAGTTACATTTTTTAGTCAATTTTGTTTCATGAAAACAATATCCCAGCAAAGACGTTCATACAAAAACATGATTTAGTGTTTCTTAGTGTAGCTTAATATGGTTTAATTTGTGAAGATAAAACTTTAGGGTTGTTGTTGTTGCCCTTTTGATCTGGATGACTGTGGCTACTTTACAGTTTATACTACGTAATGCAATACATGTTTACCTCTTTGTTTTTAGAATCCGTGAGCTAAGGAACAGTCGCATTGGGACTTTAATGCGAATTAGTGGACAGGTTGTTCGTACTCATCCTGTTCATCCAGAGCTTGTCAGTGGGACGTTTGTGTGTTTGGATTGTCAGACCGTTATAAAAGATGTAGAACAGCAATTCAAGTTTGTTCAGGTGAATTCTACTGATGTGATTAAAATAATTCAAAACGTTTGTATATTGCTTATTTGCTCCATTTGTGTGAGGTACTATGCTGCCTCAATGAAAAATTTCCAAGTCCACTCTTGCTGAGCAATCTTCAAAAATATACAACCTCGTCTGGCTTGATCTGCTCAAATATGGCCTCATAGACCTGGTCCATACTCACTTCTTGTATGTGGTTGTAAGCCAGTGTGCGGCCTAAATGACCTTTTGCCGAGCGGATCTCTTCGGTTTAAACTGACTGTTAGTTGCAGTTTTTGAGCTGCAAAACCGGTGCATTGTTTCAAGGAAGAAAGTTGTAGGTTCCTTGCTTCGTTTCATGGTTCCGATGTAAGCAACACTTTGATCAGGAAGTGTGGTCAACGATATTTCCGTAGCGAACCACTGTTCAGGAAGCTGTTTTATTTTCTTCACTGTACAGCAGAATCATTTTTCATTTCAGGATTATAATAGTTTTTGGGTTACAGGAAAAGACAAATTTGTAGCAAAACAGGTCGTGGAACCGTATCGCATTAGAATGTTAATGATACAACGTTGGAGATAACTGGGTTTTCATTGAACATGGGTAGCTTCTGTGCGGTCTGTCACAGCCGAAGTTAAGACATGTAATTATTTATTGAAAATATGTTCAACCTTTGAATTGAAATAGTACCATCTGATATACTTTAAAACGCTTCGAGGTCAGTGCATCTTGTTCACGAACCAATGCGTTGTTGTGGCGTCATCATCTCAACTACTGACGTAAATTCCCTCAAAAAACGAGGTTATAGAAATACGACTTTATTAGCAGCACTTGTTATGACTTCATGTGACGTGTTAATGATTTATGTGTCACTTGTCATGAAGTGCGTTCGATTTAATGGTGGACGGGCAACCATACAAAATTCTGAAGCTCAACCAGAGCAGGCTTACGTAGCGTGGGAAAGTTCCGCTGCGACCACATTGCTCAATGCTCAGCGCTACTTTTTATTGGTCGTTTTGTATTTGTGCTGTTGTACTTTCGGATGCAAGCGTAATATTACAAAATCAAACGCGTGGAACATGGGTTCCGACAGTAAAAGATTATATCCCTGGAACGTTGAAATGGCATTCAACCTCACGCACACCAACTGAGGACCAAACGGAATTAGTGCAGGATTGTTATTGAATAATGATGTTACAGCGATGCAAGTAACATTCATCAAAGAAATACATTTTGTTCAGTTCAGTTATACACGCTTTTTACTCGCGCCGTGGGCCACGCAGCTACTTTCGTAGTGAATGCTGCATTGATGGCGAGTACATCAGTCCTAATCGTTATTTTGCCGTTCAGTCCTAATCGTTATTTTGCCGTTCAGCCGAGTGTGTGTCGCAACCCGCAATGCGGCAACCGGTCGAAGTTCATGCTGGACACGAACAAATCCCGTTTCATCGACTTTCAAAAGTTGCGCATCCAAGAAACGCAGTCGGAACTTCCGCGAGGGTCAATACCAAGGACGTACGTTTGATGTCGATGTTCCAAACGTTGCTTGCACTTCTTCTGCCAGATCTTTTTTCCATTAATCGCCATGCCTTCCATTCAGGGTGGAAGTGGTGGTGCGAGCAGAAGCGGTCGAGGTCGCGCAGGCCGGCGACCGATGCGATTTCATCGGAACGTTGATCGTCGTGCCCGACGTCGGACAGCTGTCGAGTCCGGGCACTCGAGCGGAACCAGCGAAGAGGAGGGACCAGGTCGGACCTCCCCCTGTCTGCGCTTGCTCGAAATATCGCCGCTGATACGGTTGAAAATTTGCGCACGTCGCAAAAAAAGCCATCAGCAGTTGGTGCTGAACGTAAAAGCGTGGGGGGGGATTTTGCGAATGCGCGGAAAAGGTTTGACAAACCCAGCTGGGTTGAACAAAGCTGCGTTGTTGTTTGTACTCTCAAATTTGATTAATGATCTATATGCGAGGTGTTTGCTACCAAGATTTACCTGCTTAGAGTCCAAATGTCACGTATAGCGGTGTTCTGTACCGAAGCGCGAAGTTATGCAACTGGCTGATGATTTTTATCCCAAGTGACGTCGCTATGATGGCTCCATTCGCAGGCGAACGAACCAGAGGGAATACGTGGCTTGAAAGCGCTGGGCGTTCGTGATTTGACGTACAAACAAGCTTTCCTCGCATGCCACGTATCGGCGACCAATCCCATGGTGAGTTTAGTCAGAGTGTGAGGAGCTACTGTGCGTGTCGAGCACGTAGTCGCATTTCTACGCTTAGATAGTTGAAGAGTCGCATATGCAATCGCAAAACCGCTGTGCAATATATAGCTGTAGATGCTTTTGATATTGCCTGTGTTTTGTTCATTTCAGAATTTGGATGATGGCGTGTCTATGTCGGTGTTGTCATGAGGCCATCAATCTCGTAAAAACCTCGCAGACTTTTATTCGAAATTCTCATTCAACAGTTGTTATTGCGACTGAAGTAGGGGAATCACTTAGGCATGTAAAAATAACTAGATTTTTCTTAAATAATTAGACCACTAAATAGCTTCAAAAATTGCTAGGAGGAGTGAATAAATTAGTAGGAATGACAACACTGACCGAAACATGTGTGGCTTGCTACACATTTTGCGATTGTTTGATGAATTGTTACGCAGTAGGTCATAATATTGCAACACTAAGGTCGTTATGATACTGGCATCCCTTCATGCCCAGGCAGTATTGTAAAACTGCTCTGAAATATAATTAATGACCAACAAACCCATTCGAAATCCACGACCTTGACGTTCATAGATACATTCTAGAAATCCCTGGATTTTGTTAAAATTAATCTCGAGATCGAAACTCGAAAAAAATTATAATCTGGGATTTCGTGACCGGGAGTCGAAACCACAGGCGCAAGGCATGTGTGATATAAAGCTGTTGCGGTAGTCTCAATCTCATATGTAGTTAAAAAACAGCCGTTTTGAATTAACTAAACACGGTTTGCTAATTGAAATCGCGTAAAAAACTGATGATCGGTGCATGTTGTTTTTTAATGCGTCGTTGTAAATAAATGAACAATACCAGGGCTGCTGTTTCTTACCAACTACATAGAATTCAACGAAGCCATCCGCAACAGTGGTGTCTTGGGCGAGGGAAGAAACGAAGGGGGGGGTCAGTGTTTTTTCTAAAGGAAAGAAAACAAAATTTCACGACTGGAATCGCGGAGATAGAAACGCCGTAATATATCTTGTTGTTCGGTGCTAGAGATTTTCTTGACGTCACTGCCTCGTACGTGACCTGTTAACAGCTTTTTTACCGCTTGTGGGTTAGTTTCGAAGCTACTCTAAAGATAAGTTGTTACTCCTCGTCAGCTTTTTGTTGTTGTTCGTTGACGAAGTCTTGTTTTTGTCTCAGTTCGGCGGCAAAGACGTCCGTTCAGAGGATCACACGATCGAGTCGATCAAGAACCAGATGAGCGAGCAAGAATGGGAAAAAGTATATCAGATGTCCTGCGACAAGAACCTCTATTCCAACCTTTGCAACAGTCTTTTCCCCACGATACACGGTAAGAACAACAAAAAGATGATTTCCTTGCAATAGATCTTGTTCGTGACGCATCTGATGCAGTGTTACCTTAATTTCATCAAGCGCGTTTTTTGTCTTTGTAACAAATTCTACGCAGAAAACTTGATCGTATCTGGTTAAGATGCGTTTCGGAATGCATTGCCGGCGCCCAACTCGTAGGAAATGGCTCTGGCTTTATATTTTGAAATGGGGCATGAAGGAAGCGTACACCAGAAACAATGGTAAGGGTAGTGATGAGCCTGTGTCAAGGAGCGAAAGTCAAAATGGGAGCAAAGTTATCGGAGGAATTTCCGGTGAAAGTTGGTGTACACCAGGGATCAGTGTTATCATCACCATTGTTGTTTGCGGTTGTAGCGGACGTGGTTACAGAGAGCGCAAGGGAAGACTTGATGAATGAAATTCTATGTCCAGATGACTTGCTATTGATGGCCGAGACTGTGGAGGACTCGAGTGAAAATTTTCATAAATGGAAGGCTACGTTTGAGAGCAAGGGAATGAAGGTTAACCTTGGGAAGACGAAGGTGATGTTGAATGGGTCAAATGGGGAAATACTCAAGAGTAAGGTCGACCCGGCTTTTGTGGAAAGAAAGTTATATCGCACTCGTTGTTGCGCGCAAGGTGCGGAAAGTGGATTCATGTGAGATGTGCGTAGATTAAGTATGTGACACCCAGCATGGCTAGGTGTTTGATTTGTGAAAGTCGTATGAAAAGAACAGAAGAGATGGTGGAGCCAGTTGAAGAGTTATGTGATGGGGTTGAAAATGTGAATGGGTCCTGCTATTTGGGGATGAGGTGTGAATGCCAGTCGAACTGAGATGAGTGAGGTGAGCCCGATGTGTGGAGTCAAGTTGATGGACAGGGAATATGAAGGAACTGATGGGTGTGTTAGGTTCACAAGATACGGTGGGTACATTGGCAAGAGCAGATAGTATATGCCGGTATGGACATGTTTTGAGAAGGGGTGAGGATGATGTGCTGGGGAGGGCGTTGGACTTCAAAATAAAATGGTGGAAGAGGAACAAGAAGAAATGGAGAAGGCAGGTGGAAGAGAAATTAAGAAATTTGGTCTGAGTGAAGACGGCGCTTTAAATCGACTAAAGTGGAAAGGAGTGAAATAGGCTGGAAGGTCATTAGGGATTTAAAACGTGGACTACTACTGCTACTTCAGACTTAGATGTTTGGTAGAAATGTTTGTGCTCCTCAGCGCTTCTCACATCTCCACAGTTGAGCAGTGCCTCAATGTGTCTTGTATTTTCACATTTCGTCATTCACATGTATTGTGTCTTTAGTCTTCATTTGAGGCTTGTTTCTGTTTTAAGGCAACGATGAAATCAAACGCGGCATCCTCCTCCAGATGTTCGGGGGGGTCCCGAAAGTGACCGAAGAAAGCACCACTTTGAGGGGAGACCTCAACGTGTGTATTGTCGGCGACCCAAGCACGGCCAAGAGCCAGTTCTTGAAGTGAGTTCAAGTCCGTCACTTTTTTTGGCAAAGAAGTAATTTGTTGTAGATTGAATGTCGCTGTTCCTCATCGTCGAAAATGCCATTTGTGACGACGCATCGCGTCACAATGCCCAGAGCGTGCAATTGGTAAGTATTTCAAGAATGTGGTGACGCACGAGCAACAATAGAGTGAACCTGCTCGAGCGGGAATCTCTGTTGTCGCCTGTCCGTTACAGTAGGATACTTGGCGTTCTTTACGTTGCGTGTTCGCATCTCTCGTGAAGAGCCGCAACACATTTTTTTACAAATTGCTTCTTTTCTCTCAGACAAGTCGAGTCGTTCTCACCACGTGCGGTGTACACGAGCGGCAAAGCTTCGAGCGCTGCTGGCCTCACTGCCGCCGTCGTCAGAGATGAAGAGACGAGCGACTTTGTCATCGAAGCAGGTATAGAATTTAAGAGTTTGCCAACTCTTATAAGAGAAGGGGTTCTAACAAGGGTTGCTTGAATGCAGATGAAGTGATGAAGTTAAATATATTTTTTTGCTAGAATCAGTGGTGTTTTTTTAACGAATTTTGCCCCCAGAGGGCGTGTTTAAAGAGCTGTGTTCTCACGTAACTGCTGTTACGAAATCTTAGTTTATATTACCGGTTTGGGTGCTTCCCCTGGGAAGCCCCGAATCTTGACTGCTAGGTGTGTTTTTCAGTGAAAAACTCATGACGCTGATCTGCAAGTTGTTGAGGCAGTCTTAAATGGTTGCATCAGAACAACCAAATTAGTGCTTCAAGTAACTCAAAAGTTTAGCTTCAATGCAAATTAGAATCAGGTAAAGTTTTATGAAAGCTCAAATCTGCAAAGCGCACAGACCTGAACGGAAAGAAGCTTTATTTCAAAAAATTTGAAAACAAGTTTTTGGACTACGTGGAAAAGCAACACTGAAGTAAGTTTTGCGCAAATTTGACTATTCTTTTGCTGAAAAAGTTAGAAAAAATACATTTTTTGGATGAATATTTTGAGACCAAGATCATCCAAAAGTGATTATAAAAGAAAAGCATTGCAGATAGTTGCAGCAAAAAAATATTTCGATGAAAATTTGCCAGAGATAGCGAAAAAACACACTGATTTTATGGAAGTTCATTTAATGCTGAAAAATTTTGGTTGGCACGTATGTGCGACCATACTTGCGGCGGTGCTGGTTTATCGCAGACATCAGGTGATATCACGATTTAAATTTCCAATCATCTACCTGGTGACAATTTTTGTTCAGGCGCGCTGATGCTCGCGGACAATGGCATCTGTTGCATTGACGAGTTCGACAAGATGGAGGTCCGCGACCAGGTGGCGATTCACGAAGCCATGGAACAGCAGACGATCTCCATCACAAAAGCCGGCGTCAAGGTGCGGCAAGCATTTGTGTTGAAAATGTGTTTCATTCAGTCTCTGCCGCTGTGGAAGGATTTTGAAACAATTAATGCTTCGCGTACTGTAGTGCGGGATTGAAAATTTGCTAAAATGTCAACGACATTGCTTTCTTTTCGCTGTGCTTATGAGTTTTAGTTAATTCCGTGCAGTTTTTAAGGCGTGTGTTGCATTACGACGCAAGGGGGTCAGCTATGCTTCATTGGCATCCATCCCTTTTGTGTTTTTCTGTTCACAGGAAGAAAGTAAGCTTGTAGTTGTGCGTTGGCACAGATATCTATCAAAAGACCCTGGGAGTAGCGCCACAGCACGTGTTCACATTGCAGCCGCTTCAGGAGCGCTGTTTAGAAAGGATCGCAGTTGTTTGTGTGCTCCTTTGCATTTGGCGTAGATACGTCTCTACCGTAATTATTCGTTCGAGAGTATTTTTAAAGGGTTTGACTGGTGTTTGCGTTTCATTTTTGACGAGGAAACGATAAACGCGACTGTGCATGTGCAGGTTAGAACTGTAGCAATACAAGCAAACATACCGGCAGTGCCAGCCAAGAACGGTTGACTTATGACTCTACGCGGCATTGGGAAACAGAGTTTAACTCTGCCTCGCTTGCCTTCAGTTGCTTTTTCGATATCTCTTAGAACACTCCGCAGTTGAATTTATCTTCGCGTTTGTCACCTGCAAGAGTGTTATCTGGGTTAGTAATGCTGCCGATGCTTTGATCCGCAAAAGTACTTGGCACTCGCGATAATCGCCTAGTTTTCGTAACCGCGTCCGGAACGCAATTCTTCGTTTGTTCGTTTTGGTGCAATGGACTTCAAAAATAGCGACCTATGGAATGGTTGGGCTCTGGCAATCGGTGGTAGGACCATGTTCGGCGCAAATTGTAAAGCACAGGACTGTAGCGCGTCCATTTCCGCTGGATGTGAAATACTTGTTACTTCCAAGTCGCTGCTGTCCAATTCCATCTGTCGAATGGATAAAATGACCAGGATTTACCACTCGCATGTTTAGATGGTAATTTTTATCATTTGTGGATATTTTTTTACCGATTCTAACAGCAAGAAGCATGTTGTGTTAAACAACTGTGCATCTGTCCGTTCGATTCCGCTTGTAATTACGCCTGGGGAGATCAGCTTATGTTTTTCAATGCTCTTTATGTGAAAAAATACTCGGCTTCACGTTCTTGAAATCTTTTTGAATAAGATGGCCAGGACATTTCCCAGGTAAAGTGCGTTTTAACTTGAACGCGCAAATTCTTTTCCATTTAACGTCTGCGCTTCTGTTGCAGGCCACACTCAACGCGCGGACCTCGATTCTGGCCGCGGCCAACCCGATCGGCGGCCGATACGACAGGTCCAAGTCCCTACGCCAAAACATCGCCTTCTCCGCTCCGATCATGTCTCGGTTCGACCTTTTCTTCATCCTTGTGGACGAGTGCAATGAGGTGTGACACGTTTCCTTGGTAACGAGTTAAATAAGTTGTTTGCTTTGTTTTCAGATTTTAGGTTTTGCGTCAAAAACGAAATCAAGCTGTAGTTTTGACGGACTTTCGCACGAAGTGTGGACTGGGCAGAGAAAATTTGGAACTCGTGGTCTGCTGACTCAGCAAACGGTCAACAGCTTTCGCGTGAAGCGACATAAGTTTTTGAGATTGATCACAAATTTGTTGCACTCTTCCACGCAGGTGACCGACTACGCCATCGCTCGCCGCATCGTAGACCTGCATTCAAGGCTGGAAGAGTCGATCGAACGGACATACTCGTTGGTCGAGATCCAACGATACGTGCTTTTCGCCAGGATGTTCAAACCAAAGGTCAGTTTGCACGTTACCGGGTTGTCTACAAATGTGTGAAGTGATCCAGGGACTTGTTGCTGCCTGAACTTTGCTTGACCACTGGTGCGAACCCCCCCAAAACCTCCGCGTCATCCGCTCAGGTTACAATTAGTAATTTCACTGTTAATTTGTTGCACACAGTATGTTCACACAGTTTGGTGCGGCAGAACATTTTAGTATCTTTTGCGTTTTGGCAAAAAAAAAACAATGGCTCGTTTTTCACGGCATCAAGAAATTCTGCTCACAGTAAATGTCATATTTTATCGGCTTGTTGGGAACTTTGGGCGGAACAAGAACAAAGTCTGGCTCTTCACTGTAAAAACTTACTCGCAGACGAATTTCGAAGATATTCCTAATGGAGTTACTTCAAAGGATAAAACCATGTGATTGGCTCATCTTACTAAACCGCCCCTGTCCATCGCAGATATCACACGAAGCGGAGGAGTTCATGGTCGACGAATATCGACGGATGCGAGAGCGCGACAGCTCCGGGATCGCGCGCTCCTCCTGGCGCATCACTGTCCGACAGCTCGAGAGCTTGATCAGGTGCTTTGGCGTGTTTGCGAAATGCTGGTCGTCGTACCCCGTGATTGACTTCTACCAACCCGTTGTTTTACGACCAGTGCCACTGCTTCTTTGTTTTTGTGATCGCCTTATGCGATGACGTCATCCCTCATTGACGTCATAGCGTTGGCGATCACCTACGTCGGCGCAACAAGCGACACCACGAAGAGCCAGTCGTCGTCAGGACTGCGCTGGGTGTGTGTGCAAACGTGTGTTGGGTGTGTGTGCAAACGTATTCTGGATGTGTGTGCAAACGTGTTCTGAGTGTGTGTGTGCAAACGTGTGCAGGGGGTGTGTGTAAACATGTGCTGATCTCTGCTAATGCGACCTCTGAGAAAATCGTAGGTGATATTTTGATGTGTGTATCGGCTGTTAATGCTTGCCGTGACGTTTGTTTCTTGCCGTGACGTTTGCTGGTACTGAACTTCTGATAGCGAAAGCATGTTGGCGACATTTATTTAATTTCTTTCCAAAAAGGCCGCTTTATTGACGCCTCTTGCTGTTTGTTGCAGACAACATAAAGGAAAAAGGAAACTGCGCTATATGTTTGTTTTGCACAGTATTGGCAGGCTTTTCCTTGAGTGAAGTTGTTTTATACACACTTTGTAAAATGTTTTGAGGCTTGCGTCGTTGTATAAAGATTGTTTGATATAGCTTGTCACTTACAGGAAGCCCAAAGCATGCATATGTCTTTGGTTTTCGGAAGTCTTTTTTTGGCTGTTGATTATCTGTTGTCTTTGGATACGTGAAGTTATTCGAGTGATAAACTGGCTACTTGAGCCTGTCTTCGTGTTGCAGTGCAGCTTTGCGCCACATAGCGGGTTATATCAGTACGCATTTAAATACGCACGATGGCGCAACTGGACTTGTTGCGCTCATGCAGATTGTCGGAAGCGATGGCTCGCCTCCATTGTTTGGAAGAAGTGATGCCGAAGCATGTCAAAGAAGCGGCGAGGCTTCTGAACAAATCGATCATACGCGTCGAAACACCCGACATCAATTTTGTTGAGGTGCGTATCCCGAAAACTTGGATTTGAAACTTACATCATCTTTAATTAGTTGCTGAACGTGTTGGAGATACTGCGCGACTCGCTTTCGTGGAAGCCTGATTTTTTCGCTGATAGATTTCGGTCATTTCTCCAAAATATAGCGTAAAAGCGTCTTGTCATTTTTTCGTTTTTCGGTGTTTTTTTGACTGAAAAAAGGCATTATGACCGAATTAACTAATTTTTTCGGTCATTTCAAAAAATAATTCGGTCAGTGACTGGAAAAAAAACAGGTCGAAGTTTTTGCTTAACGCGAAGTGGTCGTCATGGCGACGGCACTCATCGCAAATGAGTCGTTGAATAATTTCTTTGGGCAAACTGATTTGATCAGGAATGTGAAGCGCCCTGTTATGTCGAGTCATTCGACGTGAAACGAATTATGCGCACAACAGATGTGATTGTTACAAGCCATTGTGTTGTGCTGCACGTACTAATGAGCCAGATACGCCTTTCTGCATTGCTGGTTTGCCAACAAGGGCGGATCCAACCTTTGAGCTTCGGGGGGGCGATTTCAGTAATAATTGCCAGTCAAGTCTCATAACGGCTTCGCTACTGTAAGAGATTCGAAGATTCCTGTGACGAAGCAATGGACGAAAAAATGGCCTTGGCAGGTTTGTTTTTTCTCCCTCCCCGACGGCAGGTTTGTCTTTTTTTCTCCCAAACACGACGGCAGGTTTGTTTTTTCTCCCTCCCAACCCACGGTGCAATGTTTCGTAAATATTGGGAAGTTAAAAACCCTACGCGAAGTCAACAGGACTTCAGGATGGGACCTCTAATCATCCAAAAGATGCAAGAATTTCACCCCAACTGCACAACCTATTAAAATATGTACGTGCTGCAGGAGACTGAGGAAGCGGCTCCCGCTGGCGAAAGCGAAGAGGCCGTCGGAACGGACCCAAGCACCCAACCTGCCCCCGAAAGCGTCGCCGCCGCGGCCGGGAAGAAAGCTGCGGCTCGCATGGGTTTCGATGAGTACAAGCGACTGAGCAACATGCTCGTGCTCTACATGAGGCAGAGGGAGGAAGAAGAAGAGCTGTCCGCTCTTGGTGAGTCCTGCTGTGTTGGAGGACAAGAGAAAATAATTTGCGCACTGCTGAAACGTAATTTTTCCGCAGCCCGGTGCGGATTCGAACCGTTGGCCTTCGGCTTCGAAGCGAAAGCACTATTCAGTTGATTAGAAGCTTGTGAAAAGCGAACGATTGACGGCTAGCTCGCTCCTGCTGAGGTTATTTCCCGATAGAGGTTCCTGGTCATTGCGATATATGCTTCCTTTCGGTCTTCGTGTTGCTTCGATTTTGCGAACTTAACAACAGCAAAAGGGGAAAAGCTAGGTTCGACTCTGTGTTCACCACCTGGACATGTCAGTCCCACACTATGCTTGTAAAGTAATTTTTTTGTTGTGCGGGAAGTAGTGGTTGTGGTTATTGTGGCTGAGCTTTGCAAAGCTTACTTTAAAATTGGCTGACTAACTTGATAAGGCGGCTAACCACAGAGTATAGTACCTCTCTGTGCCCCTGAATAAGTTAACAGTTTCAATGTTTGAGCAATATAGCGTCGATTTTCCCTTTTGCGTGTATCTCATGACTGAGTCACTGATGGCTTTTTTCTGAAGCTAATTTAAAGTCAAGATTAATTAGACTTACACTCACTTAACGTCAATGCTTTTTGTAGCATGTTTTCTTGTCAAAAAATATACGAGTAATTTCCTATTTTGTCGCTATCCATCCTCCAACTTCCGCGAGGCTAAACATGATTTTGTTGGACTTCCTACTTTGTCAGTAGCCCTATTTGTAGCTTTAATCCTTACGTCATAGAATGCTTTGTTACGTTGCGCACACAGCTGGCGAGGAACCGGCGTCAGAGGGTGTGAAGCGACCAGACCTGATCAACTGGTATTTGGAACAAATCGCTGACGATCTTGAGTCCGAGGAAGAGTTGATTGAGAAGAAGCAACTTGTGGACAAAGTTGTCGACAGGCTCATTCATCGGGTAAGGTGGATTGACGATCTTCTCGGATTTTCCCCTTAAATGATACTGTCTGGCGCGCGCGTACATCATGCTGGCCTAGATTTCGATTTCAGGGCCGAAGTGTCCCAAGTTAGATGCTAGTGGTTGGCAAACTGTGGGCCCTTTAGCACTTTTTATTGGGACGCACAACACTTCCTGTTTTAGGCCGCATGGTACGTAAGAGCTACAGTCCTGCGCCGGTTGCGTGGGATAAAACATAGACGACTGTAGCAACTATGGAGTATTGGTTGCTTGACGTTAACCAAGCATTGTTTTCGTCATTATACGGTTTATGACCAAATGTAGCATTGTTATGTGACAGGTAACTGAATACAGCATAAGTTTGAAATTGGGCCTTCAAGAATAAGCATGGACCTTTAGATACCACTGAAAGGCAAAGTTGCGGAGTCGGAGGTAAAATATCCAACTCCGACCTTTCCAAAATCTCCGACTCCCGACTCCGACACCTTAACACAAAAGGAATGAAATTTGACTGTTAAAATCAATGGAAATCGTGGCGGACAGCAAGAAATCTCTGTTTCAACTAAAGTTTCAAAAGAAATTGTACAAATTCAACAGGAATTCCCAATTTAAGAGTGTGGTGTAAAAAATGATCCAATTGGACATCCGGAGTCGGACAAAAAAAATTCGACTCCGACTCCCACTGTTGTTGGAAACCCGACTCCATCCAAAAACCTCCGACTCCACAACCCTGTTAAAAGGGCGGTTTGGGCCACTGTAACGAAGGTTTGGCCGATCACTGTTGTAGTCCCATTTTGTGAATTTAGGTCAAGTGTTCCAATTCAATGCAACTGCACTTGTGGCATCGCTCTCGTCTGAAATCTATTCCAAAATCACAAGTTCTTCTCGGTAGTGGTTCGGTCTGGTAGTGTAGTTAATCAAGCACACTAAAGCAGAGTACATTTATACCTAAGATCATAAATCGCATGTCGTCACGTGTTAACGCTGTCACGTGACAAGTCTAGCCAATTAAAACTAGAAAGAAGAAGCGCTGGTTCCAGGAAATTCCCACGTCCCAAGTTATCACCGCCGGGATGGTGGATGCTTAAGCAATGTAAAGGATTGCTCATCCACTCCACAGAGAATGACTGAGACGAGAGTTAGAGTGAAAGTAACAATGCGTCAATGCGCGCAGTATGTGGAGCAGATCGCTGGATGCAGAGTAAAAAAAACGTTCCGCTTTTGTGGCGGTGGGTTTCAATGGCGTCATCTGTTCGTTCATGAACTACCTTGTCACGTTGCTAACACTGTTTTACTTGTTTCCACCTCGATGCTCACAGCGCGCGTTTCTTTGTCGCCGATGTTATTTTTCTATTTCCGCGCATTTTTAGGATCACGTGCTCATTGAGTTGACGCAGCAGGAGACGGAAGGAAGTGACGACACGCCGAGAGAACCAATCCTGGTTGTTCATCCCAATTACGTCATGGAGGACTAAGTGACAGCGATGTGTTTTTGTACAAATAAACAATCGAGACGAAGACGTTCCTGTGCTTTTGTGTCGTCACAATCACCGCAGAGCAACTATGACGAAAATAAAGCCACGGTTCATCGTTTGTGAATCACAAAGAACTCACTGCGTTGGGTTTTTCGAAAGACTTGCTTTTGGAGGAGTGGAAGTTAATGTTGAAAGGTGGATACGACCAACCGCTTGAATTACGCCCATGTGGGCACTGGCATTATTCACTGAAACGATGTAATAATCGTAGATGGGGTTTGGTAAGAGGGCGTTAACTGTACCTGGCTTCATTTTGGAGCCAGGAAAGGCAACAACAGAAAAACATGAAACTAGAAAAAGTGCCAAGAGCGAAATTGAAAAAAGACACTGAAACCATTGATGCGGGACATCAATTGACTGTACGTCTTTCACGAAATGGAATTTGACATTGATATTGCACGCGGTCATGGGTTCATCACCAAACATCATTGTTTGGGCGGTTAGCCCATCAAAGCTCCCTCGTGGCGACGGGACTGTATCTGCATAAAGTAGTTTTGTGTCAAAGTGTTGACCTGCTTTGAGTTAATCGTCAAAAAAAACTAAACATGAATGACGTTTGTCGTGGATTTGCAGCTGGCTGTCGTTTTGTGACCAGCCTTGAGGCCAGTCTAGTTGCGTGCGAGTGCAACATACGGCGATAATTTCGTGTCTTTCAGGTGAGAAATAGGTTGCAGTGGCGACTTCGTTCGTGCGCGACACAAACCGCCGATTTTTCCACTTATTCATTTGTCAATTTTAAAATCTCAAGCTTGAGCCGACTGAGCCACAATTGCCCATTAATGCCGCAGTAAAACATTTTAATGCATAAAGTTCTGTACAAGAAAATCAGAAAATTTCGTGGTCTGGTATGATGTCGGTAAATGGCATTTGATCTTAGGTTGAACTTGATCACACATCGATAACTGAAACGTCGGAACATGGAATATTTTGTAGATATTTCTTGGATGTCTTCACAACATATCAAGTACGACACACAGATGGCGCTAGCAAGCTAGCTTTAATATTTCCCATCGCTGTGGTGAGACCGAAGTAGACCACTTTCTGACGTTAAGGTGGGAGGTTGTCAAATAACAAGGGTCGTTTGGGCAACAGTCCTCCAAAAGGAGAGGTTGCTTACAGTTGAGAAGGAGTAATTGTTAATGAAAAATAAGTAAAAGTCTTGCTGTGAGTATAAGGTTTCATATGCTTAGTGCGTTCATACGATAACTGGAGTTTTGACCATAACGAATGAGATGCATATAAAATTAGGGACCAAAAGAACAAAATGTCTGAAGTGCACACGTGCTTTATGAACGTTGGGTGATGTTGTAAGTAAGTGTATTGCTTTTTTGCGACAAAACAACGGTTCGCACAGTCAATAGATCACACAGCATTGCGTATAGCATAGGCTAATGTGGAAACTATAGGATAATGTAAAGCAAACCTCCACACAAGCAACGAACATTTACTGGTTCATTTGTCGCAAAGGATTGGTGAAAGACCATGAGGTCATCTAGTCTACCAACCCTGCACCTGTATGATATGAAGCGCATCACATATATCCGTTTATTGTCTGTTGAGCCTTAAGCTGAAGTTTGGACACTCGGTGTTCTTGACCTCGAACCAGCACAGCAGAATATTTATCACCGTTTGTGTAGATCAGGGGTTCCCAACCTTTCTCTGACCATGTACCCATTCAGCATTTCGATACACGATCATGTACCCCTATAATTTTTTACGACAAAAAAGCTGAGAAAAAAAAAATATCCATTGAATTTTTATTAGAACTTTTTTATTTTACAATATTTGGAAATAATTAATATATAAATACATTATATCTTCTACTGCAAAAACGAAATGTACCCCTTCAGATAGGTAAATATACCCCGAGTGGTACATGTAACCCAGGTTGGGAACCCCTGGTGTAGACAGTGAAGAAGGGACAAACTGGTTTGTTGGGACTTCATCTTAAATGATACCCGTTGCCGACGTACCTGAGGGTTGCTGTTTCCCCTGCGAACTTTTACGTTACAGGCTTTATAATACCTACACTGCGATCTTGCAATCTCTATGTTTCTTCACAACTGAATATCAGGTTGTGTTAAAAAAAACTTGGGAAAACTCTTTTCAACACAATGAAGAACGAAATGGTGGATTCTACAGGACGAAACAAAAAGCTCAGTAAACAAAGCAACAAATTTAACAAACAATCGAAAATAGTGAAATTAAATCATACATTTTTCAAAGGACATGCCTGCTGTACACCAGACAACGTGCTAAAGCAATCAAATGAAACAACCTAGTGCACTTGTTTTGCTTTGTACTCACTGGCACTGTTTTCATTTCCTTTGGCTGCTTTTTCATTATAAGGTTTTGCAGCATTTTTTACTTTAACACACATGCTATGTTCAATATCTGCACAGAACCGTCGCCAGAAAGTCTTTAACAGGGGGGCTTTTCGTTTGTACAGGGGGGCCTGACATTGTAAAAATTGACAAAACTCTACTGATTTATATTGTTTCATATTTCAATATGGGTGGGGGGCTTGGAGCATTGTTTGGGGGTTGAGTTGATTTTATTTGGCGATAATCAAGATTCAGCTAGAAAATACACAAATTGGTACAAGGACGCCAGGGCATTGAAGGAACCGGAAGGTTGTCGAGTCGATGCCCCTCAGCAGTTAAATTAGTTTTGTTACTGTCCAGTTTCAACTCA
>JGI24158J21664_10003186_pt1 | contig 20435 bp, 14 predicted proteins | sample Ectturendosymbi3_FD_21664 | JGI IMG/M metagenome (IMG submission 21664) | reverse complement strand
TGTAAGGCACTTGAGAAGTCAATGTTTCCATGGTACTAATTTAGTTTTTCTCCTTTTCTAAGTGGAATTCTCAGTTTCTCTATCCTTAAAACCCTTAGCAGTCGGTAGCATTTGAGTGATCTGCTGTTTGTTTAGTCGAATCAACCTATCTAGATCACCTATCATGTCTGTTTGCATGTAGGAATTATTTACTCAATCTCTAGATGAAAAAAAAAGGAAAAAAAAACAGTAACTGCTGTTCTTTTTGCTACTCATGTTGTTATTTCATAGCGTTTGCCACCAGGTTTCAAATCAAGCAGATAAATTAGATCTTCTGGCGATTTTTATTATTAGCCGACGTTAGTAAGTTGCATGTTATACATGGTTAAAAAACATTGCCCTGAGGAAGCCCACTTGAATAGGTGGGCGAAACGTCGGCTAATAATAAAAATTGCCAGAAGATCTAATTTGTCTGCTTGAAAACAGTAACTGTTTGTTTCATGACTCAATTTATGTTGTAACTTATCTGTTTCAACATTCTAGATTAGGTTAACAAATGGGTTTCCTTGTAATATCATAATGAAATTATTATGCTTTTTAAAGAAAATTTTGCTTTGAAAATTCTGCATTGCACTTTGAATCTTACTTGTTTATTGTTTGTTTTTCATGTAACTGGAAAGGTCCTGTAATTTGGGATGAAACAATAATTAATACTAGTCACTGGAAAAGTTTTTATTATGTTATGGAACGTATTAATCAGCCCTGAACTTTGACATTGATAGTGTCCATCTTTGACAGGCATGACTTTGTAAAATTCCTTCATGAAAGTATTGGAGATAAAATAGGACCTGTCATTGATGAAGAAATTGAAAAAAGAAGTGAATCAACTGACATCAACTCAATTTCTCGACAAGAATCATTGGTGCAAGCTGTCACTCAAAGTGTGGTTGAATCCAACGAGTAAGCACAATAATATTCGTGCTGGTTTTGTATTATAAGGTATTTTGTTTTTCTGAAGATTTGTTTCACTAATCAATGTGTTTTCTTTTTGAAAAGTTCAGTGAGAATTAAATCCTCACGTCTCAGAACTTGTACTAAATTTACTGCTTTTTCTCTTTCTTTGGTGACATTTCCACCAAATGTATAGCTTACATGCAATTGCTAAGAGTATTTCCCTTGGTGAAAATGGGATCGTTTATAGCACTGGGACTGTTTGAGTTGCAACACATTGTCATCCAACTTTTTCCAACATAGTTTTTATAATATAAAAAAGAACTAAAATATGGGTTAGTTGCCCTTAATCACTTGAGTAATTTGCAAACTCCTATTTTATGGTTTGAATGCAAGTTGTTATGATATGATTATTTAAAATAAATGTACATATTGGTTTTCTTTTTAATCTGTACTGCTGCATGACCACACATTTCTTTTGAAGGTTTCCTCAGTTACCTTTCAATTGTCACGCAATAGTAAAGTTTGACTTGCAGTTTTCCAGCACTTCAAATTTGTTCAAGCATCCAAATGTGGTGTTTGCATGTTGAGCTTTTCCACACTCCTAGAAAAAGTGCAGGAAAGGAACCATGCTTTTGTGGTTTTGAGTATATTTGTTCTTGCTATTAATGGATTGATTAACTGCCTGTCATCAAATGGGTGCAACCATGCTCATCATCTGTACACAGAGCCCAGTCACTGGGTTTTCATATGATTAAAGTGTACAATTTGATTGAGGCTTTCCCAAATAAGTGACAAGTATCTAGTTCCCACAAAGGTGATGCAGTCAAATCAAATGTCAAAGTTTTTAATAAGAAATTGATTTCATGTAACTCTACACATTCTCAGTCCTGAAATCTGCAGGCAATGCTTATGCATGAAACACTGAAGAACTAAAGCAAGAAAACTAACTCAAAATTCAAATGAATAAATAAAAAACATAAGCTAGAGCAGTCAAATTTTTGAAAATAGGCTGTTCTCAAATAATGACTTTCACTAAAACTGAAAAACTCACTGATGGTAAATATCGAACAAAACCACAGCTATGCAGTAAAAGCTATCAGCGTCATGGCTGTGACTCAACAAAATGATGGTAGTAAAATGTAGAAGTAGAAAGCTAATATTGGGTGGTCATATAGTTGACTCATGTGCTCTAGGGATGGCCTTTAAATGGCAAACATTGCAAAGAGTGGCACAAAAGTCCATAAATAAAAACTACACTGTGGTTGGTAAGAAAGGAATAAAATAAAAGGACAAAGCAGATTGGTAAAAATAAACTATGTCAATAAATATCACAAGTTAGTTAAAAAGGGGGAGAAGTATTATCTCACATGAGGGAAGGTCATGCTTTCAATATTGATTTAGTTTACATGAGGGAGGGTCATGCTTTCAATATTGATTTGTGCATTTAGTTTGTTAATCCCTTTATCTTCACAGGTATGGGTAGAGTCAAAACTGGACTCTGAAAATGTACTGTAACAGTATAACAGTTATACTTGTATATAGGTATCTTTAGGATGCCGTGAAACACTGCATAGTGCTGCAATGAAGCCATTTTGTCACTGTTATCCTTCTTTTCAGGTTTGTTCCATGTCCCTTGGTGCACTATCTCGTGAAAAATTTGTATGCTGGTTTGCAGTATACTGTTTATTGCATATTCCACAAATCGTTAGATATATGCGATAGTTGGCGCATGTCAGATATTGATTTAGCAGAAAAGTTTTGTATTTTGCCTAGACATGTGAAACACTTGGAACCATGGATTTGTTAGGTTTCAACCACAAAGTGCACAGTGTTACCAAGCCCAGGCAAACCTTTAGTTTGTTTATTTGTCTTAGTTAAAGCAAGGTGCTTGTAATTGGTTAATTTTTTACCAATTGTGGCAGGTCTTTTGTAGGTTGTCATTGCTTTCATATTTAAGCATTTTTCTTTGATTGGGTGAGCAGTTGTACCACAGCTTGTGGGTCACCTTTCTTGACACATTTTGGAGAGTGCAGTTTTCTTTCCCATTATGATCCCATTGCTATCATCTCATTTCTCATGTCCTGAGGAAAGTTTGGAACGCTTTCTTTTCAAGCCAGTTCAAACTGGTGAAGTAATATTTTGACTTTTTTTCTTTAAGTGTATGACTAGATCTTTGCACAAACATCCCCTGTGGTGGCAAGTGTCCTGGATGGCAGTTGTCCTAGTTGGCAGTTGTCCTAGGTGGCGGTTGTCCTAGGTGGCGGTTGTCCTAGGTGGTGGTTGTCCTTGGTGGCAGTGGTCCTAGGTGGCAATTGTCCTAGGTAGCAGTTGTCCTAGTTGGCAGTTGTCCAGGGAGGCTATAGTCCTAGAACCAACTTTTAGTGGACTTCATCACAGCATAAAAGTACTGTGCACAGCATTAGTTTCTATCTATTACTTGCTTGAAAGTGCTGCTTATTATCCTTTCATGTAAATGTTTAAGTCTGAAGACTTACGGATTTGATGCGAGTCTGAAGATCATGTAGAGTTTTCACATTTTTGTGACAACCACTTTTCAAGCATTTTGCTATTTCACCTAGGTTTTCGTCTCTGACAAAGCAAATGAATGTTGCCACAATTTCTGCTGCCGAAGAGCTCTTGAGAAAAATTGAGTATGAAAAAAACGCATCCAGTGATGATGATACGGAGAGCCAGATGAGCAAACACCTAAGATCTGTGTGCAGTGAAGGAGAATCTTCGTATGGTTCTTCATTCAATCAAGGATATTATTTTATGACTCACGTAAGGCATTTCTATTATTGCGTACAACTTTATAATTTCAGTTTGCTTATTGACTGATATTTTACTTGCTTAGCCTGTGAAAGTAACAGGTGTACAACATTTAATCATTTCAAATTTCCCGTTTTTCCTCCCAGGAACGTTGCGGGGTAGCAGCCCTTGGAGGTCTCTAAACACCTAACGGTTTCACCTCTGATATATTCTCCTGGCTGCGCACAAAGTCGTGGCCAAGCAAGGTTAGAGATGTAGTCGCACCACCTGGTCCTTGGTCGGTCTTGGGTCTATTTACTGTGGGTGTAGCCAACAGGAATCGCGTGCCATTCACGAATCTACGGCGTGCTACATTGGGCACGCGTGCCCGTGGGTCAAATTCGTTCCGCGAAGAGATTTTGTCAATAATGAAAAAATATTATTTTTCCGCAACATTGGTTGATTTGGTAGAATGTAACATATCNTGAAACTATNACATTACGTAAGATTTCCGGCCCTCAAACTGTTGTTTAATAGCTTATGTGGCCCTCTGACAAGAAAGTTTGGAGACCCTGGTATAANCTATGAAGAGCAGTAAGACACGCACTTTTGTTGGAGTCTAACACCTCTATACGGCGAACGTTTGTGACTTTTTGCTGGTAGCACGGACACAAACTTTCGAGCACGAATACAATGACTTGATGACCGGCAGCAGGTGATCGTCGACCCCGTACATCTGCGAAATTCCTCAATGATTTTCTTGATGGACTCGGTCGTGTTCTTTTACGATCTCGACAAAACAAGCGTAGACGTCTTTGGCGTTCTCTCAAGATTTCTCGAAAATTGTTGGAGAATGAAAATTTAGTCTGTTGTTCCACGGCCAGCACGAAAATCGCATTGTGTATCCGTCAGCTCAGGTTCAGTTTTCTCTCGGCATCTTTTTTCAATACACTTTGAGGAAGGCTCGGGGAGAAAATATCCCGGTAGTTAGTGTATTCCCTCCTTGTGGTCCAGGATCATTCGCTAAATCAAGATGGTTCTGTTGCGAAAAGCAGATTTTACACCAAAACCAGCTGTGTTAGGTTGTTTGTCCGAGTCAATCGTACTAGTTCATTCTTTATCAGCAATTTGCTGGAAAAAGAGAGGAAAGAGGAGAAACTTTTTAGTATCGACCACTCCCTTCCAAGCGTTTGGTTTCCAACTGCGACGAACCGGTCACTTCATTCGCACTTTGTTCGTCAAGTCTCAGCATTTATATCCGGTGTCAAGCGAAATTTCTGACCTATTATTGTTTAACAGTTATTTTGCTTCTCAGAGTGAAGGAACAACGTTTGGCGATTACTTTTATGACGTGTGTTGTGTAAATTAAAACTTTTTGGTTAGATGTCAGATACCCACAACAAGCTATGGTACGGGAATAAATATAAGCACTGAAAAATTTTGGACTTAGTCTTAGACCTCAATTATTTTTCTAAAACTAAACCCTGATCATCACTTTTCTCAGTGTATTTGGTATGTAGAATATTACTCTTGAGCATGCGCACATGGCGTGAAGTCAGAAATTTCGCTTGACACCGGAACAGTGGTATTTGAACACGTATTTCTCATTAGTTTCGTGTGCTCTGCAGCTGTTTTTGCCTACGCGGTTACCGTAAAAAGGTAATTAATGCGATTTAGCTCAACACCTGATCTGTTTGCCTTGCAGGAGCAATTCCACTGCATAGCAGATGAGATGGATCAAAAGCAGCCGACGGAGACGCGTCGAGAGGCTTTGCTACGTCTATGCCAGGTTCCGCCGTCTGACGTCATGGCAGGCGAGAGCTGGTCGCAACTTCGCATTTCTCTGATGGACGCGCTAGCTGATGATGACGAGTTAATCTCACAAACAGCGCTGTCGTTTCATGCCAAGATGTTTGCAGGTATGTATTACCATCCATACAACCGTACAATGTTTGTCTTGCCCCAGTTATTTTACCGCTCCCCTTCCGCGTAAGTATACACCAGGGCGCCTGTTTTCCTTGCCTGTTGTTTTCACAAAGACCTCCTATTGGATTCAGTTGCACGCTGCTATTAATTTCCGTGCAAGTAAATCTTCGTTCGTTCTACAATGCTATGTCATAGTTAGTCACATATTTTTAGCTGTCTTGAAACTTTTTCACGGTGGATTCATTGATTCTTCTTCTGCAGCAGATTTATTCGCTGATTGGTTACATGCCGTTAGAATTCATGATGTAATGCTTAAATGACAGAAAATCGTGTCTGGTAATTAACATTTCAATGTAGACCACGCTTCAAGAAAGGTAGCAATAGGCGAAAATTAATAACAATCTTAAAAACTCGGAAGTTCCACCTTCTTCCACCATAACCAGCATTCAATACCTGTGTAGTTTTCACGGTACCCTCGAAAGTTTTTTTAAATCTTCTAAATTAATAAAAGAGTTGCAATTGATAAATCCTTCACGGCAATTTTATTTTGTTTTTCCAGTTTCCAATTATCAGATAATGCGGGAAACGTACACGTGCCTGGCGGAACATTTGTTCAAACATTTCCAAAGTTATTCGAACGCGAATGACAGCCTTCCTGCTTTGGATGTTAACAAGCCGACGACGATACGAGTTTTGAAAAGGTTGTGGAAGTGGTTCATCCGCATCACATGACGTTTTTCCTCATCCAGAGCTTTCTTTGCAAAAGCGAATCACTGTCACGAAGACAAACACGATGAAATCGTTGATAACAGTAAACGTTGGCGTCATTTTAATTTTTGAAAAATGTCCAACAGCTGATCGTGTTTGTGGTTGTTCGGCTTGGAACGTTTATAAATTTTATTGTGTCACGTGCACCCTGAACTCATCGCTCACTCTGAGAAAAATAACTATTTGTGACAAGAACTCCTGCTCATGACTGCTTATCAAAGTAGTTCTCTCACTTCCGTCTAAACGTCGTATTGAGACCTTTCTTTTCTCAGGATCCGGCTCCTCAACGAATTCCAGTGCGAAGTTCCATCGATCTGGGTTCGGTTCCCGGAAAGTTTCCTGGAAGTAATTCTGAACAGCACCTTCGCACTTCTGACTGTGCATCTGAAACCAGGTGAGAGACCGCTGTTTTGCAAAGCGTTTGTTGTTTCTTCGCTGCTCTAGTCAAGAAAGTGCTGCGTGAACAATATTGTGATCGAAAATATTTCTTTGCTAATCGTTCAGGTACGTAGTGCTCGTGCGAATGCTGTTCGGTTTATATGCAACCTACTAGCGCGTTTGCATGGACATGAGTCACACTGGCAAAGGTATCTGTTAGTAAAACCTGTAATTATTTCATACTGATCCTAGTTTTTTTGCATTGTGCTGCTGAACTTTGAAGCTGCCGTACGTATCGCTGGTAATTTTCACTGACGTGCGCTGTTGGAAGCTGCGGTGCTGGTTGCTTATCGCATTGTGCATATCACCAAAAATACTTGCCGCAACCAGCAGAAAATTTTTTATCTCAGAGAAAAACAAAACAAACAGACAACTATCTGCGCTGCACTATTTGTCTGTAATCGACACCCAAGCTAACTGGTTCAGAAGGTGGTTGCATGGCAACTACAGCAGAGCCGCCATGTTGAATCGATTGGCCAATGACTACAGGTGAATACACATTGCTATCTATGTTCGCCAAACGAGGCTTGTGTTGCGAATTGGTTTGAAGTTATTGTCTTGTTTTCAGGTCGTTTTTAGTCGAGGCTGTGTCGCGTTGCCTTGCCTTTTCTGAAGATTTTACTGGTACTGGGAGGGGGCCGCACGAACACGCATCACCAGCGGCAAAGCAGAAGTATGTTATCGACGACGACTTTTATTTATTAGGTTGTTTTTTTGCTAGTGTTGGTTATCTGTGCAAAACGCGTGGCATTGCAGTGTTTCAAGCAAAACGCTTCATTCATGAACATCCGTAGTGTTCCTGGACATTGTGAAGAAGCGACTTGTTTGATGCATAACGTTATTTCCGACAACCGATGGTTTGCTTTGGCAACATCTTCTGCGAAAAAACTTTCTCGGTTTAAAATTACCGATGACTACTGGAACGACAGTTGCAAATTACGTAAATGTAAACGTGTTTTCCTTGTGGCAAATTGCAGCCAAACATTGCCAGCCTTTCAGAAACAATAAAACTTTGGAAAATACATTTCTCCGACCTTGCCACACTACAATTCCANGAATCCACAAGTGGGATATGTTGTTGTCATATTGCACAGTTGCTTAATCAAAATGGCCAAACAGTAGAAGCGCAAAGTAATCAAGAATGCCGATACAATTTGAATGTATATGACTTGCCACAAACAAATCAAGGAAAACGTAAGTAATGATACATTGCTTTTTGTATGTAGACATCCATGGCAGTGTGAGTGAAAAATAATGTATCACACCGAAAGTAGCAAAACGCGATCTTCAACTTTTTTAACTGTAGAAAGTGTAGATGCCGTGTTTTTTAACTTTCAAAACAAGCATTTTAAGTATGCCAAATGACACCAGCACAAAAACACATTTTATTACCACAAAAATGTGGGTTATAATGTTTTCCTTTGTGCGGCAGCTTTCTCGTGGTTTTGTTAGTTTTTGGTAAGTTTGGAAATATGGCACTTCTGAAAACTGTTTCTCTTTCAACCACTGTCCATTTTTGCAGTCTTGCGTTTATTTATTTTAAGAAATTCAGTATTCACTGTCACATCCGGGCGTTCAAATCATCACCATAAGACCTGGAACATGTCAATCAAGTATTTGCTGGTATAGTTTAGCTTGGATAAACCNTCGCTCTGGCCGAAACGTAACGGTGCCNAAAACCCGTTGGAGTTGAGCCACCGGAGATTTTGCGCCTACTTGGAGCAATATTTCTTTTTGCAGTCGTCGTTGCTCAGTCATCCTTGACGCGCTTGGCTTGCAACGGCCATCGTGAAGCAAACCGTCAAAATTATTGAGCCAACAGCTCAGTATAGTCGTTTTTGAGCTCACATTTCTTGCTTGTTTCAAAACTTCTGCTTCGTAGCTGTAACCCTTTTCCTGAAAACACGTGCATGGAAATATTTTTTGAAATAAAACGCGAGATATTACGCGCCGATCGTCGAACCTGAACGTTACTGCTACAAAGTAGAGAGCAGGCAACCTCGCTCTCCCCCGGTTCGAATGCGCCTAAGCGATGTTCGCTCATTTTCAATATGTTCGCAGGAGAATCTACTCCGCCCAGCAGTTAAAATATACTTGCTTTGTTCACTCAATCTCGATCGTGTCGCGACTGCTGCTTTACTCGGGGGGAAGGCAGCTCTTTCCTCTGAGGATAGGGTCATCTGATAATGACGTGGTCACCATACCTCAGCTGCTAGTATCATGGGTGAAGGTATGCAGTGTTAGGTTGCTAGTTGTTTTTACTGAAATATAGAAGAACCGTTTTGTTCTGTACAATCCTTGTTGCGGCAGGCGTTGAACGCGTTTGTAGGATCCGCCCAAAGACGAAATGCCTTGTCTCGCGATGTTTTTTACCTGAACGCGAAAATGTGCGCAGTTTTTTTTGTCGACTCTAACGTCTATTTAAAAAAAAGCAATACATTTATGCAGAAAATGAAAAGACAGCAATGCACTGAATGCTTGCGATGGGGCAACGTAATTTAATGCAAGGCAATGTTATTTTTGTGTTTCTTTTTCAGTGTAGCTCAATCCTTCTCTTTGCGACTAACTTAAATAGTAGCTGAAAATCTCGTTTACTGTAAGTATGGGAGTATAATTGCAGTGCATTCGTTTTTTTATATATTTTTTATTTAGCTGTAACTTAAAACAGTATATATTCTGCCATGTTTTTTTCTTTAATAATGTTGACCTAATGCACTGTAAGCATGGAACGTTTGCATTGTTTTTACAAAAGTTTTTTCGAAACTATTTTGTGCGTACGGCTTGATTGCTAGCGTTTGGTTTTAGGAAAGAATTTCCTGCAATTAAGGTTTGTCCAGGTCTATTTGCTGAGATAACAACGTTTTCCATGTTGTTTTTCTTTGAAACAGCTGCTGATCTTAGCACAGATCAAACCCAGAGCTGGCAACAAACTCCAGGAACCTGCTATTTTTGTTGGAAAGGTAACTGCGTGAAGTTAGCGCTCGCAGGGTTTCTTACCGTTGAATACGTGCCTCTGGTTTGTGCCCTTTTTTGCGACCGACAGGCACGTGGCAATATTTCTTCAGTGCAGTGGTCATTGCACTAAAGGCGGTGCTTTGTTGATCTAAATCATATTTCTGTTAAATCTCTGCTGCACTTTCGGGAGATTCAAGCCGAGTTATTAATGTAGTTGTTAAAGTGCAAGTTTCAGTGTTGATTCTCACTGGGACTGCTCTAAATATCAGCTAGCGCCACCTCGGTTACGATAAACAANTTAACGGTTGTTAGGTCGTTACTGGGTTAGCGCTTGCAGAAGTTCTTAGTCTCTNACAAGGGATTCGCTTCACAATGTTTTAGAAAAACCGAAACGAACTTAGTTTACGTACAAGATATTTTACATTTGAATGCAAGCAACTGCTTTCCNAATNCTAACATGACGACTGGTGCTTGGNTTCCGAGAAAGGCAATGCAGGTATATGTATGCACCTATCTGGTTTTCCTGTTCNTATTCCAGGCGTGAGCTTGCGCTAGTTCATTGTCAGGATGCAGTATCTGGCATTGACTGCATAAAACTNATAAGTTACAGTTCGTTTTACGTTTCAGGCGTTTTGCGATCTGTGTTGTTCCAATGCGTTCGTCGAGTCATGCGTTGACGCATCAGTCGTGACCTCTCTGCTTCAACCCGTGCAAAGCTGGCTAGGTACCTCGCGTGCTTTGGTCGTTTAAAGATTTTAATTGGATATGAAGAATTTGATGATCTCAACAGTGTATGTAACTTTGCTGTGCATTTATGGAAAGGAAAAAGTAAGACGGTTGATCGTGAAATGTCAGCAACACAGCGTTGTTTGTGCGAGGAAACGTACTTGGCAATGCTTTAATGCGTTTGAAAAGCAAAGCATTTGCTCGTCTGCTTGATTTCATTGAAGGTGATAAATTAAGGTGATCGAACTGACATCATAAGGATAAAATTCATTTTATGTGGTGCTGCCTTCAACTCATGATTCCCCTTAATATTTTTCTGATATGTTGTAAGCCTAAAAAACTGACATCTTGAGTGGGATAAGAAAAAAAACGTACGGGCTGTGTTATTTCAGAAATACTAACATTTGAGTTCAACATTTCATAAAAATAAAAATATTTAGAAACATGTATATTTCTTAATTTATCAGCTGTTATCCTATTTTCGATTGTAAAATTACTAATGACTTAACAAGATCTGCTATATTCTTACGGTTCTTAATATGTCTGTTTCTTGAAAATTCGTTTTTTTTTGCAAACAATCTTTCCATGTTCAGGAAATCATCTTGAATTTGATATCGACATGCGCACATTTCAAAAAATGATTCGCATTTATTTTCAGACACGAACTCGAACTCGAGCCGATCAAACACAGCCGCCATGTTACACATATCCGAGGTTCTTGCTTGCCTGACATCGACCAGTTCCGGGAGAAAACTGCTTTTATACGAAAAACTTTCTGACAAGAGGTTGGATTTTACAAATTTAGGTCAACCTTTTTCCAAGCCATGCTCACGCAAATCCGAACATTGGACGGAGTAAAAGTTGGAGTATTTTATTTTTAAGCCAAGACTGGCAAACAACTGCGTTTTTTGGAAACACTGAGAATACAATAATAATCTTTTGTGGTTTTCCGAGCCTTAGAAATTTGTGCACAAAATGTTAGATATACTGCTACAAATCAATATCTGTACTCAAGCTAAGTTTAACCAAATATTGCCAGATTTCAAGACGTAATTTCCTTTGGCAATTTTTTGCCACATGCAATTATCCCTTTGACAAACGTTCTTCAAATCGCAGGTCAGCTGGTCACGTGATCGCAGACTTCGCCCAACGGGCCCTCGGTGGCAACCTGTCATCGGAGCGCTCGGCAAGTCAAGCGTCCCAAGCTACCCGGTCGTGGGTGCGTTTGTATTCGTTTGCCGCCAGCTGTACAACACGTGCGACGGCCTGCTGCTCCTGCTTCCCTACGATCTGCCCAGAAGGATTGCAGCCGCTTGGAAACAGGTATTTTTCTCACTTGCTTACCTTGAATTGGACTGAACNGGGCTGCGGATGAATTAAGTGTGTGAATCAATAACATCAGCATGCTCCTGCGAATTTTTTCGTTTGAAAACTTTTATTTTTTCGCACCTATTTCTTCGGCCTAGATTTTTCATATAGTCGAAGTGTTGTGCTTGTGTTGCTCATCAGACCAGCGGTTCCAAGCAGCACTCACACAACCCGTTGTCTGCTGAACGCGACGTGCTCGACTTTGACCAGCAAAGCTTGCTCACCCAATCAAGTTCGAGAAACTTGGTCACGTGGGAAGAAAACCTGCTAGACAACCTGCTCAACTTTGCTGCCACCCCCAAGGTTTGAAACGCTCTGCTCCAACGTTGTGTTTTTTAATAAAAAATTGTCGAGTTAAAAAGCGGATGTTTGATAAAAGCTATTGGTTTGCGACGTAAAATGGCGACATGTCGTGTTGCAATGTACAAAGTTGGTTGATGCAAGCCTGTACCTTCCCAAAATCGGAATGACGTCCTGGAAACACAAAATGACAGTAAGAAAACATCTGAACAAGGTTATTTTGCCAAGAGTTGCGCTGGTTGCCATGTCGGCATCCGTTTCTTGACACTACAGACGATACGGTAGAGTGCACCCCAGCGGCTGCAAGTTCATGTCATTAGTTGAAGTGCAAACTCGTTATTGCTTATCGAAGAACAGTCGCAGAGTGCTTTAAACGCATTAGAATGCAATAGTTGGTGTATACGAAGATCTGAAGGAAATCAAGAGCTCAGCAAACAGTTTCCCAGCACCCCTTGTCGACGACTGCAATTACGTTGCAAATACTTAGAAGTTTTAAATCGCAGTGCACTTTTTGTGTTGGCGCTTGTTTGTGAAAAGCGGAACGAAAGCGGCGTTTCCGTGACAATGGATCTCGTGTGTGTTTTGCGAAGGGGTTGCTGCTGCTACAACAAACAGGTGCAATCGACGAGTGCGTTGCTTACATGCAGTCCAGATATACCAAGAAGCTGCAGGTGAGAACCGTAGCATCAACCCAAGAACCAAGGCTCGTTGTCTGTGCGGTTGTCTCAGGACCAGCATTGCTACGTTTTCGTGCGGAATTGTCAATTTAGTGTTTTCAGTGTATAAAAGTCACGGTTTTTAGTGTGTTTAGTTAGAACAACTGACGGCTTTACAGTATAATAAGAGCAATGATTGTAATAAGGGTCTTTTGTCAAAGCTCTTACATTTTTTCTANATTCACTAAATAAGCCACTCTACTCAAGTTTGTTCTACATGTTCACTGTGAACGCATCTTGTGCGTGTTAATTAATACCAAATGTNTTGGCGATGTTGCTGATTGGTTTGTTGACGCTTCAACAGTCTCTGAATTTGTTATCAGGTGAGCAAGTGTGAGAAGTTTGGATACGGCGTCATGGTCACGCAAATAGCGTCGACTGGAGCTGGAATGGCTGGTAAGAGTGGATTGCTGTGAAAATGTCTTTCGACCAAGAACTTCACCTCATGCTAGCGTACCAACCATGTCGTAATCTGGTGGTTATATCCGGTTCGTTTCGATGCAATGAACAGCTGGAAATACAGCAGAATTGCACTCAGGGTTTAGAGAACGCGTCGTAAAAAATTGACTGATCGATAAAGTTCTCGCGCGCCGGGTTTTTTTTATCTCCAGTGAATTAAAACGATGAATGCATCATTGAGTGGACAACATCAAGCGATCGTTTTTCGCCCCACAACGAACAGGAACGATCTGACACAGCTCATAAGCAGTGGCGTAACTGACAGGGGGGGCAAGGGGTCGAGCCTCCCCCCCTGGCAAGCTAATGTAAAAACTGGGGCCCCTTTAGCTGACATTTTGATATTTAGTATTCTTTAGGTTGTTTTTTTGCGTTTTTCGGGATGTTTTCGTTTTGTTAGTTAGTATAGACATCCACGACAACCAGAGATTCACTATTATTTCTTAACTTTTTTTCCGAGTTTTAGCTAGTGGCCCCCTACGGTGGCCAGTGGGCCCCCTTCAGCCAAACTTTGCCCCTCTGGCTCAAACCTCTAGTTACGCTACTGCTCATAAGTGACTGTGCATCACGTGACATCTTACCTCTAACTGTCAAAATAAGACCGGCGCATTTGAATAAGACGTAAAACGCCAGCTTTTTCAGACACAATTGGAACACTAAAATTTCTAGGTTTTCTGTAAACTTTTGAGGAATCAGCCGACTGGGCTCTGGTTTCATCTCTTTGCGATGATCCAAACTTGCACATATCTGTATTCAAGTAACTGCTCTCCACATGTGAGACGCAAGCAAGGAATCTATCTGCGAATTTTTAATAGGAAATCGATTTCACGTAACACTATACGGTCAGGGTATAGTCAGTCCTTGCGTAGGGAAACATTTAAGATTTTTAAACATTTTCTTAAGTTTCTGCATCTTTGAAGCGATATCTGATTCACGATACTCGAGAAAAATTCATGCAGTACGTGCAAGATTACCTGTCCTTATATAAGCGTAAGAAAAGATTCATTTATCGCTGCCGTCGCTCAGCTCTTCAACAAGCTGGATTTCTGCGAGCGATTGTCCGAGAGTTCTGGGCCAGCTTGGAATGCAGTGACGACATGTATGTTTCAGCCCCCAGGTCGTACCCCCTAAGTCCAGTGGAACGGTCCGTGCATAAGGTAAGCTGAAAGAAGGACGAGTCAATGCAATGCATTAGGCATTCTTTTGCAAAAGTTCTAAAGCGAGCGTAGCGATGTGATTCGGCCTTCCGTTTAAAAACCGACGTAAACACTTGGTCTTCATTCCCAACTGCCCTCGCGTTTCCCCAGTTGTTCACAAACTGTTCTGCGCTCGTTGTCGTCGCTGTGACATGGCTGCATCGCACAGACCGAACGTACTCGTTTCATACTTAACGTAGTACTGCTGTTGTTTCCATCAGTGAAGTACCGCAGATGGAGATATGACTTAATGTTGGCATAGGACGGCGATGGATAAGGTTTCTTTTGGTGGCGTTACTTCTCTGCTGCTCTTGCGTTGTTCGGTCATGTCATGAAAGTTCCATCGCTGTTTTGTCAAAGAATTGCACTGATGTCTGTTCTGTTAGATTACGACACATCGGACATACTTTTGCGAAATGGCACAGTAGCTTGTGATGAAATGCGGGAAAAAAGTGAAGAACCATGGCTTTCAAAAAGCTTACCTAAAAAAATTCCACCTATGTGCACAGTTTTCATTCCGTAAAAATTTTTTCGTTCGCTTTTTTGTTTTTCTTGTTCAGTTCTTACATTAATGTGGTCGCTTGAATTCTCTTACTTAAAAAAAAATATATTCTGGATACGCTTTTTTGTCGGGTCCCGTTTCTACAAAGCAAATATTGATGCGCTGCAAATTTGCTGATGAAGATTAGGACCTTTCAGAATGTTCATACTTTTGTGGATATTTGGTGAAAATCAAGCGACGTTTTGTTAACTTTTGTCTCCGTAATGCTTTCCAGTCGTTGGTTGCTCTGACGAATGTGATGAGCTCATATCTCGCCGTTCACGAAATTTTTAAAGGAAAACCTCTGCCAAACAAGTCAAGCTACTCTTTCCGAGACACGCCGGACACCCCTGTTGTGAGTGTTTTGAAGTTTCGCACCATGTTCAGCAATATCAAAATATTCAGTCCAAGTGTATTTATTTATTTGTATGAAGCAACGGTTGTTCATTTAGTGCGATCGCGTCACAAGCATATTAGAAAATTATGACCTGTGCTGCCGCATGTGCGCCGCGGCCTTTGATTTTTCGCTGAAATGCAGCTTTTGCGTTTCTGCGCGTACTTCAAACATCCGCACGTTGAGGCAGTGCAGTTTCGGTCGACGACGAACGAATCTGAGGAATCCACCTCGGTCGTTGCAGCGTGCGCTTGCGTTTTCCGCTTTTTCACTTTACTTTATTGTTTTTCACATTTCCAGGATCTTTTTGACCGCCTGGTGGTGCTAAACTCAGACCCAAAGATCCACGCCCTGTTCAACTTCGAGCAATCGCACAGTTATGGCTTGCGGTAAGTCCGGCGGTCTGATCACCGTAAAATCAATTATTGCTTTCGTTTCTTGTTTGTGTATCGATTAGTTGAACCACCTGCGAGCCGATGCTTTGAGTATTCCCGGCAAAGGTATAAGAAGCACTACACAACGAAGTCTATGGTCAAAATCTAAGCTCCAAACCAGTTTGTATTATTCGGTCGAATCACAGCAGGTAGCAAAGTCCTCCCTCGAAGATCCATGTTTCGTGACCATTGTATAAATGGGTACCATTCTAGTCCAACTGCTGCTTTCAATTGAAGCAAAGATCTGTTGAAATATTTTTTAAAGAATAATCTGCCTTTTTAACGAAAAATGGAATGATAGCTTTAACTTTTTTTATAAAACCACGTTTTAAAAATGGCGCAGGTGTATCTTCTCTTTAGCAAATAAACTTAATGTATTTTTCGTGGGTTTGGTGTATTGTTAACGGACTCACATTCTACAGGCTTTTAACTGTTCTGTCATGCAATCTGGACACGTGGTTGCTGCTTGAAACGCAGTACAACATTCAACAACTTCTGCTGGACATGCAAAAGAACAACCGGGCCTATGAAGGGTGAGACTCGAATGAGTGTAACTAACCAACACCTGCCGCTCCTTTTTAATGTTGTTATCACTTGGCATTATCAAGCAAATGACATAAAGAAATGGTATCAAGAATCGCAATTTGTGTGAAACCAATACCGACAGTCACATACAGTCATTTCGTAACAAGAGATCGCGATGTAGTTGCGTCTTGTGGCTGAAAATTTTGAATGCAGGGTTCAGAGGATTTTTTGCAATTCTGTGGTAGTTGCGGTTGGTCCTGCACTTTGTAATTTTTAATGAAGTCTCATTTCCTGTTACGCTTCTGTGGTGCATTATTTTCGTTATTTACAGAGCACAGGTTTTTAAGTGAAAAAGTATCTGTTTTAACGTATAACCATTTTTTAACTCAAGTTGCTAAGTATACAGGTAGGACACGAGACTATGTTGTTTGGGTCCTCACGCTTAATCTGCGTCTTGTTTCAGGGGAATTATCATCGACCAACAGTCGATCGAACGAAATCACGTGCTTGTTAGAACGCATGTGATTGGTGCAGACGGAGAGCGAGTTTTGCCGACACGAACCCTCACCGACATGGACCCGGCTGGCAACGTCAGCTCGCGAACACCAACGAAAACAAAAGAACCGTTCGTATGGCCTTTGTTTTATCAGCTGCCCGTACCCAAAGATTACATTCCGCAAGTCAGTGCACAGTTTTCAATGAAGAAGGGTAAGCAGCACTTCCAAAACTTTCTCTGTGGTTTTAACCGCACTATATAAACGTTAGCTACTTCTTTCTTCTTTGCGAAACAAAAGCACGTGACCAACTGTGTCATCGTTCGTGCAAGTAAAATGTCGTTTTAGAACAGCAGCAATCCTTTCGAGAGCTTTTCGAGAAAAGCTGTGAGTGAAAAGTTTTGAGCTCAACTTTTTTTCCATGATATTTGTTCGAGTTTATAGCGCAAATCATCTATTTTTCTGTGAAAGCAAACAGAGTGGTCGTTATTTAGTTTTGCGGATGAAAGATGTCAATACGTCCATTCTAAAATGTTGGCGTAAACATATTTGTGGGCGCTTCAGGGTTTGGCGTTACTGTCGCCCGTCCCTAATGGTAGAATTTTTGTTTGTTCGAAATGCTTTTTGAGGAACATCAAGCTTCTGAAGTTATTTTATCAAACCCCTTTAATCTTTCTGCTGCTGGTTTTAATTTCGCTTAGGCCAGATATTTGAGTGCAATTTAATCTAATCTAATCTATGCGTTTTCTTATTACTAGAAGCTGCAGTTTTTAACGCTGAAAGAATTAGCGATAACAAGAAGTAAATGAATCCAGCATCTCATAAATTCCGTGAAACTTGTGTTCAGAACAATCGTTGGGTATGCATACATACAACAGGACAGTACGGAGCAAGTTCTCAAATTGAAAAACCTCAATATGAAATTCACCTCTGTCTAAAGATTATAAAAAAGGTTTTAAATGTGACGGTTTCAGAAACCCGAAGATCCCTCAAACTATTCTGTTTGTTACATCTGACAAAAAGGCTTCAGGCCGATATGAAGAAATCATTACTGAGTTGAGAATTTAATAATTTTTTTACCAGTCCTGCCAAAAGGTAAAGAAAAAATGTTCTATGATCAGTTGCGTGCTGTGAGCTCATGACTTGCCATTTCCAGAAAGCTCTCTGAGTCGCTTCCTGACGAAGACCAAACTAAACGACAAAAACAGACACTGGCTGGATCAGCTGCGTTCCGCTTTCGTCAAAGCCCTCGTGTCTTCGCCGTCGGCGATCCGTGGCGGTGTCGTCGTCGACATTCTGGAAAAAGCGATCGCCGCCCAGGAGAGAATGCCCGAAGAGCGCGTGTTCAAGAAAACCTCGGGACAAGGTACAGTGCGTGGCTGTCTCCTCAAGTGATTTATTGTCTCTCGGTGCGGTTTCCATAGTGAATTCGCTGTAGCGAAGAATGACACGCACGTTCGCAACCCTCTATTCTCTTTCCAGGCCAAGTCAAGCGAGACTCTCCCTCCTCATCCCCGATCGTCGCTGCAGGCGTCAAGTTGGTTGTTCGTTACGGCAAGCATTTGAATATCATCAAGAGCAATGTGGAAGCGGCGGCCAACAACCTCCTGAACGTGATACAAGTCACTTCGCAACATTTGCAACAGCAACAAACCTACAGCCCGTCGCTAAGTAACGTGCAGTAGACTGTTCTTGTCAGTTTAGTTCATTTGGTTGCAATTTACTATTTCTGATGAATATTTTGTTGGAGTGTGAGATGAAGCTCTGATGGAAACGGAATGAAACGTCCCGCTTTTGCCGCAAAAGAAGAAAAGAGTAGATTGAAAAGGTCTTGCCGCTGGCAGAGTTGCCCTCACAACGGCCAACTTTTGTACAATGCGTTGTAACAATCGAATTATGAAGCTAATTCAACATTTGTACACGATTCTGGCATTTGTTGTAAAGCCAGATTTTTTTAAGGAAAATGTTAGGTACCCGGTATGGACCTGTAGGGACCCGATTTTCTCTGATTCTAGGGACCCGATGATAATTTTCTCTGAGTCTAGGGACCCAATTTTCAATTCTAGGGACCCGAATCGGGTCCCTAAAATACCTTTAAAAAACTGGTAAAGCCTTTGATTTTTGATGGCAACTATTTTGCGTATTTGCAGAAATGATCTCCGGTCCCTATCCTTGCCACGACTGGTTCGCCAGCACTTTATTTCTGATGCTTTCCGGAAACAAGGACAGGACAGTGACCTTGCTACAAAAAATGTCCGAAGTCCTCGTCTCAGGATACCTGTGGCCGGCCAGGCTCCATGCCAGTGTAAGAACATACACGTGCCAAAGTTGCACATGAAACTATAAAAGACTCTGCTTATAGTGGGCGGCAATTCGGTGGTGGATTGTGGATTAGCGGCTGCTGTTCGTATTGTCATTAGCGAACTTTCGACGTCCGTGTTGAAAACAGTTTCCGACGTTGTTGCATATCAAGCTTTTAACAATGTCGTACTGGTCAAGTTCCAACGATGGTGATGACTGGTTTGCCGAGTAACACAGTTAAATGGTATCACATAACCAATTAGGCGATGAATACAGGCGAAAACAGTTTCTTTATCTCGGCCAGGTACACCTTTCCAACGAAATGCGAATGAGTGGAATCCCACCTCTCTATTCCTGCACAGCCCATCACGTAGAACTAATCTTGCAGGTAATGTAATTTGTAGTTCATTTTGTCCAAGTACCGCTCACTCTGACTTTGCTTCAATACCCTGCTGGCGTGGTCTTTGTTTTCTGACTGGTTGCGGTGACGTGCCCGCGACCATGGTTTGCATTTGCGAACAGCAGCGTTTAACTTCGTTTCCCGACCAGAAAACGCAGCAGGTAAACGATTTGCTCAACTGCGGTCCCCGATTCATCACGAAAATATTTCGAATTCAATGTAAAATTCAGCGATGTTCTATGACGAGGATGATTTCTGTTCATGCGTCACGATGTCATCGTTCGGAACTGTGGTGATCACGTGAGGAAATTCTTAAGAACCTGTGTTGGGGGTACCCTTTAGAAAGCCTCTTGCACCATTGTCAACAGATGAGAGTGTGAAATTTCAAAACGTTAGTGAACAGTGATATCAGAACTTCGCAGAAAACCATCCTGCGGTTCGAAGAACATAACCCTCCCCAACAGGATGACGCACACAACCTGAAGATAAGATACCTGTGTCGCGATTAATATATTTCCATTGCCTTCCCTTAAAGGTTCGTCTGCTGGTAGTGGCACAAGTTACTTGCAAATATAATGTTAGGATGATTGATCAGCAGTTTTCCACCGTCTATGAAAATGACGTGAACAAATTGCAGGGTAAAGCAATTGTAAGTAGTGTTGCAACCTCTCCGGTGGTGTTGCGTTGATTGTGTGATTCACCACGAACGGGATGTGCGTGAAGATTAACACCATCATATGTGTAGCGCGAGCAAGCAATAGTAAGAGAGATTGCGAGCATGATCTCTATTGTTGCTTGCTGCCACGGTGCGAAGCT
>JGI24158J21664_10003184_pt1 | contig 20438 bp, 14 predicted proteins | sample Ectturendosymbi3_FD_21664 | JGI IMG/M metagenome (IMG submission 21664) | reverse complement strand
ACGCCGCGCTATCCTAACGTCGACGTCATCAAAATCATGACATCACTCATATGACGTTTACTCACCACAAACTCGTGTTCATTTGTGCAACCCCTAAGCTTCTACAAACATTCAAAAAGTTGAAAGAACGTGAAACACTATGTTTGCAGTAAGTAGTTTAAACTGAGTCAAGTTGTCTGTGACGTCATAAGACCCATTGTGCCTCAAAGCACTGGCTCTCAGTTGAGAAAAAGTAAACACAGTCAAGTTTCAAAATCAACTGAATTGTTAAACAAATATTGTTTTCAACAAAATCATACTTTAATCATTTACTGAACATTTCACACACACTCTGCTGATTCGCCATGAACTTGCAATTGTTTATTATTAATATTTGATCATACTCTTGTTCCACGGATGAAGACTCGTCCGATAACACGTAATTATTCTCACATTAGGGGATTTTCGTTTAACTGAGTCGAACTTTTTTCAGTATTTGCATGCTCAGCAGCAAGAACTCATTGAAACCAGTCAAACCGCTTTGAGATTTGTTTCACGTACGTAATATTTATTTTTTGTTTAGTTTTTCTCTTTCCTTGTAATGAAAAGTCCTGTTGTCCGTGACAGAGAAAACGGTTGAAAGTGATGGTCGCAGCCGATCGCATTCCAGACACCGTCTCGACGAGGATTCTGACTGGATTTATGAAGCAGCTGCAAAAGACGCCCAAACGCAAGACAAAGCTGATTATCAGTACATGGACATATGTGGGAGAGCATTAGTATTGGTAAGGTCAGCAGGTTGTGGTACAAATGCTCTTCCCAAAGAAATAGTTTGTGTTGCCAAGGAGAGATTAATGCTGTCCGATGGTAAGACTATCTTTTAATGACATATTCCAACGTTCAATTTGATCAAGAACTTGCCCTTTTTTAGTTACTTTGTATGATGGATTCCCTTATTCTTGAAAATTTGTTGGTCATCCTGTTTAAAAGTAGAGAAAAACTGCCACTCCGGTTATTTGGCTGCAAAATTGTGAATTGCGAAAGATCTTCCATAAGCAAAAAATCTTTGTTTTGAATTGTGAGACGTGCGCCGATTTTGAAAAAAGTAAAATTGTTATACATCATCCCTTGCTGCTACTTTTTTCGTTTTACGCGAGTTTTAAGTAATCTGTTGACAATGTACAAGTCTTTCCGCAGTTAAGATTAATTTATGGAATCTAAACAACATGCTTAACTTTCTGTGATTTTTGTACATCCTCACGTTGGTAGTCTTAGTCTTGTTTATCAAAATTTTGTTTTACTGGCAGTCTTGGTTTGCTTTCGGCGATTTTTACGTCACATTAACCAGAAAGAACTATTTTTAGGGTCGCGCCAAAAAGTATTTGCGGAATCCTGGCTTAAAAGAGCATTTCTCACGTTCTTGATAATGGTTACAGTGGTTACATTGAGTCTCGCCTTTAATGTGTAAATTGATGCCCTTTTTGTATGTGAAGCACATTGCTGGAGTGTGTGTTAACAAGCTAGTGGTCTCTGTCTTGCCAAAAAGAAACGTATGCCTATGCAGTAGGATGTTGCTTTTTAGAAGAGAAGTTGAAAATGATGGATCGTCTTAGCTGCTGAAGATAGCATGCCAACTTCCATCTTTTTTTGGTGGCTACAACTAACTTCTACTCAATATGTCACCTCCAGAAACTAGGGCAAAGTTACAATGTATGGAAGTGATTCATATTCCTCTTTTGCCAGATAACTTGATAGAAAACTATATCAAATCCACTTCCGTAAACATTCGTTGCACAGACATATGGCAAACTTTGGGAAGTATAACTTCTAAACAATGCAGACGATTTTAAAAGATCCTAATAAGTATCGATAAATTTGTAGAAACAGCCTACGGTATTTTTACTTTAAAAAATGTTCGTTTTCAAACTCAAGACTTTGCCAGACAAATTTTTCTATTTCGTAGGAGTTTTTTGAAATGTTATTTGTGTGCAGAAGGATGGCTCGATCATACATCGTAAGGAAACACGAGTTGGACCAAAAGGTGACGTGGTTCATGTTGGAGGTTGTAAGCTCACTATACCTGAAGGAGCTCTCGACAAAGAATATAAATTGCAGCTGACTTCATATTTCAAACGAAATGACAAAATGGTACAATTTGGAGTTATTAAGCAAAATCGATTTTTATTGAATCTCTACGTTAAATGGCATTACATGCGTCAGTTGGAAATTAAAAACATAATTTTCAAAGTGTGTTTTATGTAGGATGACATGTCTTATTTATAAGTTGCAACCTAATCATTGCTTGCATTTAAGTCAACACGGAAAGCGATAAGACGGTGGACTGCTTTTTATGTATAAAAGTGGTTCGTAACCAGAAAACGATGGCAACCAATAAACATACTGCAGGTCCAGCCAGCAGGAAAACAATCACAAAATCTTCTGCTCAACTGCTCCAAAACTTAAGAATGACTCCAACCATTCATCCAGTTGACGTCAGCAGGTTTTCATCATCAGGCATATGTCACAAAACAGGGAAGCAGCAGAAGTCACCAAACACACGTAATTGCTGTGACTATGCTTATGGTAACGTCACTGAAGAAAAGCAAGAACGGTTCAACTTAAATAAAACAGCTGAAACAACAAAGTAAATTATTATCAATCAACCATCACATGTCAAGGCGAGGCAGCAGAAATGCTGCCGAAGATGACCCGCGACCCAGCACACTATAGCTGAACACCTAGGGGCTCACTGCAAACAAGATCAGTGTTAATAAGAACCTAGCCTTGGAAAGTTCCCACGGTCACGACATCGGCCCTTCCAACATACTCTAGCTGAACACCGAGGAGGTTACTGCAGACAAGATCTCTGTCATTGAGCAGCTAGCCAATAAGAACAAGGCATTCGTCATCGTCCTACAGGAGACCTACTGCACAACTGCAGACAAGCTAGTGATTCCCAACTTCTCAGTAGCTGCGTCAGTCCTGAGCAGGAATCACGGGCTTGCCACGTTTGTCCAGGAGCGATTGGAATGGTCACTGGTCGATCTGTCTCCAGACCAATCAGACTGACTTGCTGTGTGTAGACGTCGCAGGATACAAGATCATTAACGTCTACAAATCTCCACGTTCGAGACTTACACCAACGGCCATCCTGAAGTTCCCACACCCCAGTCTGTATGTTGGTGACTTCAACTACCAACGTGTCGACTGGGGTTACAGCAAAACATCACCTGACGGTGAGGGGTTGGACTGCTGGGCTACAGTCAACAACCTCTGGCTGCTGTATGACGCAAAGGAAGCAGCCATTTTTGGCCGATGGAACGTCGGCACTAACCCGGACCTGGCCTTTGCGAGTGTTGGCCAGGACAACCGACTGCTGGACAGACGTGTTCTAGGAAAGTTCCCGCGGTCGCAACACCTACCTTCTCTCATAACGCTACCAAAGCTCAAAGTTCCTGCCTACAGCGACCTGGTGAAGAAATGGAGCTTTCGCAAGTCTGATTGGAAGCGCTTTTGCCTTCTCACAGGTGAATCCGTTGAGAGATTGCCACCTTCGGACACAACACAACAAACATCGAGAAGGCATACCAAGAATTTTGCGAGAGCCTACTATCCTCGGCCAAACAATGTATCCCACATGGGCGTCGCAAGAACTATGTGCCATGCTGAGACAAAGAGTGGGAGACCCTCTATCACTCCTTCACGTGAGCCCCGGTGGGGACTGACTCTGATAGAGCCGCTCTGTCCCTACTTTCGCGAATCGAACAGAAGAAGCAGGAGTGATGGAAGAAGCTGTCAATTCCATCGACTTCTCGCACTCTAGCCGCAAGGCATGGAGCATCATCAACAAACTTACTGGTAGGTCTGGACGCTCCCCTCACCTGTGCCCCGTCTCATCAAACTCCACCACCTCACAGCTTGTGAAGAGCGGGGCACACAAGACTGGGAGCTGCGAGCCCACCAGGCTCATCAATAAGGCGTTGTCCGCCCTATGGAAGGTTCCAAAACCTGAAGGAAACAGTAGAAACAGTATCTCTGGCCCTTTCAGGCCAGAGGAGCTTGCAGACGCCTGAAGCCAGGAAAGTCTTTGGGGTCGGACTCCATCTTCCCGGAGTTTATACTCCTCGCCGGGTCAGCTCTCAAACCTTGGTTTACGATTTCTTCAATTTCCTGCTTGCAACGCAAAATTCCAAAGATTTGGAGAAGAACACTAATCGTTGCGATCCCAAATCCAGAAAAGCCATTGGGGGAGCCAAAAATCTATCTCCCCATACCCCTTCTGTGTGTCCCTTTATGACCTCGAGAGACTCATCTACGCGCGTGTCATACGAATCGTCGACCTATTGCTTCCACAGGAGCAGGCGAGCTTTTGACACTGGAGGTCAGCCATAGACCAGATCACCCTGCTGACATAGGACATCGAGGATAGCTTTTCGGGTAAAAAGAAGGCCGGAGTTGTGTTTGTCGACCTCACAGCAGCCTACGCCACTGCATGGCACTGCGGGCTCGCGTGCAAGCTGCTGCGATTGCTGCCTAATAGACACATGGCTCGCATGATCATGGAGATGGTTGGCAATCGCAGTTTCACACTCAACACCGGAAACGACAAACGAAGCAGGTTACGACGCCTCAAGAACGACGTCCCACAGGGTTCCGTCCTGGCACCCCTTCTTTTCAACATCTACATCTCTGATCTGCCAAACACTGTCTCCAGAAAGTATGCATACGCTGAAGACCTAGCAATCATGCATGCTGATGGAGACTGGCAGGCAGCAGAAGGGGTGCTGAGCAAGAATATGGCAACCGTAGGTGAACACTTCCAAACCTGGAAGGTAAAGCTCAGCACCACCAAAGGAGGATGTTTTCGTGAGGATGTTTTTAAGGGTGTCGGCAGCCTTCCACCTCAACAAGAAAGCTAAATGTGAGCTAAAAATCAACCTCAACAACGAAACCCTGCCCTTCTGTTCAAAATCCATATAGGCTACCTCGGAACAACGTTGGTCAAGTCGCTCACGTATCGCCGACACCTTGAGTCACTTCACAAAGAGTTGACATCACGCGTCGCACGCCTGAGGCTGCTTGTTGGCTCTGGCTGGGGTGCTGGAGCAACAACGCTGCGAATAGCCCCCCTAGCCCTGGTACATTCAACAGCAGAGTACTGTTCTCCTGTCTGGCGCCGCAGTACTCACATTCCCACCTCATTGACCCTGCCATCAACGATGCTTTGCGATTTGTGACTGGATGTGTAACCTTTTGTTACGTAAGCTCCTCAGTGATAATGAAAAATGCACAACTACTCGCCTACTATCATTCGTGCTCGTTTAATCACACACTGATCATAAACCATTAGTGTCGCAAATCATTCACTTCAGCGAAGCAGTCGTGATTTTTCTAAAATCACAGCACCAGTGACTTTACCGTACGAACAGGCCTTATGCCTCTTCCACACGAAACGAGAATAGCAAATCGGCCTTGTTCCTTTACAGCGTAAATACAATCAAGCGACTTTTCGCCTTTACACAGGAAAAAAACAGTAAATCGGCCTTGTGCCTTTTCACAGAAAAAAGTCAATCGACCTTGTGCCTTAACAAATCAACTTTGTCTTCTTTAAGAAAGTGACTGAACTACTTTAAATCATTGGGTCGCGAGGCACCCTTGATTACACCAATCTGCGAAGAAGCCTAGAGGAATCACAGCAACTCTCGAAGTGACCGTAACAGGATGCTTGCGTCCTACACCAGCGAACAACCTTCCTGTTCTCGCAGGCATCCAACCTGCTGAGCTTCATCGCAAAGGAGCCATATTGTCTTTAGCAAGGGTGCCATATGGAGCCTGGACACCTGCTCCACTCAGTGCTCACCTGTCCAGTGTGCACTGTAGCAGTCGCGCTAGCGCGACCGCTGCATGTGAGCAAAGTCGGCCAAAGCAAGAAGGGAAAGACCAAGCAAGCGACACTTATAAGTGATTTCCATGCACATGGAAGCAAGAGCTCTCTTTGGCCGATTCGTCTGGCGCGGAGTTAACATCGATGACGTCACAATCCATCCTTCCCGAGGTTCGAGGATAAATTCCGCATTGAAGCAGGACTCAACAACCGGCAAGTTCCGCTTTACCACCGAGTGCGAATGCACGGGATCTCAAATTGAGACACCCATTTGTGCCCGCCGCACAACAACTCAGTTTATCTGATAACAACTCAGAACATACGTGCGGCGCACTGGGCGGATCACCAATGGAAGGCAGAATGGTTGGAGAACACTATGAGACTCCGTACTTTCATCCCGGACACCGGCACCCACCCTCCTGGAATGACTCTCCCAAGAAGAGCCTGGGGTCCGGCTCAACCACCTCTGCTCCGGTGTCAGACGTTTTCGCTCCTGCTTGTACAAATAGGGTGTGGCATCCTCTGCGGTCTGTGAGTTTGGCACAGAAGAACAAGCGGTCAACCATGTTGTCCTCCAATGTCCAATCCATCGACCTCCCCATGTACTGCACGGCCTGACGGTTCTGGACGATGAGGCAATCCAATGGTTGCTCAACACCTGCCCCGAGATCCAGTGCGGCCTAGCAGTGGACAATAGCAACTCGCTCAAACGACGAAGAAGATCAGATCCTACGATTTTTAATTTAATAACTATTAGTGCAGAAATGATGAAAAATCATCGTAGTTACGAAAAATTGACACCCAATGTTAAAAATGAAAAATCGTCAAATCTCTTTCCAAAAGTGTATTAAGCAGCGTTTGGCCATGTATGAATTAATAATAGATTGAGTATACTTTGCTTGGTTTTTCAGTTCGCTCTTATTACACTTCGTTGCACACCTGGCTTGTTATCACCTTTGATTTTTCTCAATGACATTATCTCCACGTCATGTAATTATGCGTGTTTGGTGAACACTTCTACTGTCTCGTGCCATTTGCCTGATGATGAAAACCTTCTGTTGTCTTGTCAATTGCATGAAACGCCGGCTTTGTTTCAGAGTTTAACAACAGGTAAGCATTAGATTTTCCTATTGTTGACGTCCTTCTCTCGTAACCATACAAATGTACGAAAGCAGATGTGTTGATATCAGGTTTGACAGCCACATGCTTTTCTTCAGGAATTTTGTCTATAAAGTGTTTAAATTTTTCATGAGTCACAAGCCAGGTTTTGTCCACGTGACAAGACTTCTAAAAGTAGCTCGCTGCTCATTTTCCAACGATCCTGTACAGGAATTTGGATTTTGCTTTGCAATATGTTTCCGTTTTCAAATCATATATTGGCACCACTATCTTTGATTGCAACTGTTGGAAAACTGTACTTGCGACCTGTCCAGCCTCGTGCTCGGCGTTAAAGATAGTTTTAAGGGAAAGGTTCACACGCTAAGCTGCCATTGACTCGTCATCAATGCAGAACCGTCGCCAGAAAGTTTTCAGTAGGGGGGTTTTACTTTTTTGCAGGGGCTTGACATTCTAAAGATCGAAAAAACTCCATTGATTTATAGTGTCTCATATTTCAATTTGGGGTCTTGGAGCATTGTTTTGGGGCCAAGCCCACCAAAGCTCCCCCCTGTGGCGACGAGACTGCATCAATGCAGCATTCACAGCTAAAGTAACCGTGTGGCCCAAGGCGCAAGCATAAATGGGCTCCGCAGACCACTCGTGGCACTCCCCAAGGAGTACAAATCGAGTATAATGAAAATGAACCTGAACTGCTTCAAAAGGGAATGTAATAGGTAAGCCATTAATACAAAACAGAAAGAGTTAGGTCCTAAATTTTAGCCTTGGGGAACACCACAAGTTACTTTATTCTTGTCAGATTGAATTCCTTCAATGTTGCCGTAATGTTTGCGATTGGCCAAATATTTTGACACTATCTCCAATGGTAGTCCTCGTGTGTTGGAAAAAATTGTTTAGGCAGAACGTTTATGCACTGCTTTTTGCAGATAACACGACAAAAATAGCTGCTTGTGAGACATAGATGTCATGAAATTGATAGCAAAACGATTGCGATAGACCTAGTCAAATAAAATCATGAGCATTAATTTTTTTTAGCTCAGTTCAGTTCTCGGTGTTGAACTCTTTACGGAGTGTCATGAGTGGTCTGCGGCACCCACTGCACTTGCTTGCACTGTGGGCCACGCGACAACTTTCGCAGTGAATCTGCACTGGTGGCGAGTCAATGGTAGCACCGCGTGTGAACTGTTCCCTTGCACTCTCCCATTAACACTGAGCACGAGGCTGGACAGGCCGCAAGTTTCGTTCAAGTCGTCGGTGTGACCCGACCAGGAATCAAACAGTCTTCCAACATTGGTGGCGCGTGCTCAAACAACTGTAACACTTGGCGTTTTTTTTTATTAGTGCTATTAGGAAACTATCAGATGTCATAGTACGTAATCACTAAAGCAAGTTGTGGAGTATGTAAAATTATAGGAACAAAGTCACTCTTTGCAAAAGATCTTGCTTGTTTTACCACATTTGAATTTTTTATAACATGACATCTGATAATTGTAAAAGATCTCTGAAATACAGCAACTGATGCTATGTAATTGTAACGTTATGTGTAATTATTCTGTCCTCATTTCTAAGGGATTTTTCACACCTCAACTGACAGCGAAGCCAAGTGGTCTAAGTTTTTCAAAGGATGTCCAAGTCAGTTTACCTACTTGCTTCGTATCAGATGAACCGAGGACTATTGAGGTAAAAGTTCAATATTGTTAAAGCTTATCGCATGACGCAAGTTTTGTTAAATATAAGTGGTTTCGAACTGCGGGTTTGTTGCACATAATAAGTTGAATGAGTGAACTGCACTGGGTTTTGAAGGTGCTTTTTTGCTGCAACTTAAGAATTTGACGCAGTAAGCATATAACTGGTACCTCCTTTGTTTTTGTGATTTTTGCTATAGATACGCAAGAAAGAAGATAAAAGGGAATGGCGCACAATCGCTAATATTATCCACCAGGATGAGACAAAGGTTGATTTCACCATAAGGAGTTTTTCAAAGTAAAATTTACTCGAAGATTTAGTTGCGGGCAATGCGTTTCTACAAATGAAGCATTTGATGTTAAATAAAATGAAAAACAAATTTAAAGATTGGAAAACACCTAATAATTTTTCGTATTTTTTATTTTACCTAGGTAATCAGTTTTTTTGCTAAAATCAAATAGTTAAGTGTTACCTGTTGTTTCGCATTATTTTTCACCTTCAGTGTTAAAAGATCTTTTGCTTCTAACATTTTGTTTTTTTAAGGCTTTTAGGGTTTGACATTAAACTTCCTTCACGGAGAGGAAAAATACGTAAATGGCTGATTTGCAAACGGAAGTCGGATACTCAAACTGGAGCCGAAAGCCATTTGGACTGTTGGATATTTAATGCTCAAGGCAATCCCGTAGATCTATCTCCAACCGAGTTTTTTATGAGGTTAATTTTCAGTGTTTTTCCTAAAATGTTTAATGTGCATTGCGTGAAATTTTTTCTTACCGTAAAGTATTTTAGATAATTCTTTAGTTCTCAAACTTCTAATATTTTTGCGTTGTGACCAAATCATTCTATGTTCAAATACACATGCAATCAAACCGTTGTGTCAACTTGCCTTGAATGCAAACTTCAGCATCAATAGCACCTCGTTCTACAGGCAAGGTAGTGAAAAATACTCGATTCGCTTGTCGACGTACGGCGAGAACTCCAGTGCCCTTGAACTTGACCCAGATTCTAAGGAAGGAGATCTTGAAGGTTTAACATCGTGTCAAGCAATTCATTCTAAACTGCAATGGAAAGACACGAACGATGTGAGAAGGAACGTTTCCGTATCAGTCGATATAGAAGTGTCTGTTAAATCATGCGTCCACGAAAGAAGTGTATGCTTGTCAGTCTCTTCTCCTATACTAGGTATGTTTGGTTCAAGATTCTTTTTGGGCAGTTTAACTTTTTCTGTTTATCTTAAGATTCTTTTGTGTTTAAATTTATATTGTTCGGATATATTGAGACTAAAAAGCCCTAGGTTTGCTGTTGAGCTTTCGAGGCGTCTTTCTACCGTGCTCTGCTTTCATCACTGTACTCGGATTCCGTTGCACGTATCCGCATTTCAGTGACAATGTAGCACAAGGGCAAAGCAGCCAAATCTGTTCACAAAGTGTTTTACGAAGAAATCGATCTCGCGTTAATTATGAATCTTCACTCCTACAAATAGGAACCAAAAGCTTGCAGGTGAAATCAGGGTTGCGGAGCCGGAGTCTGAGTCGTAAGGAGTCGGAGTTTTTTGGGTGGAGTTGGAGTCGGAATCCTAACAACACTGGGAGTCTGAGTCGTATTTTTTTGTCCGACTCCGACTCCGGATGCCTAGTTAGATCAATTTTTGCATCACACTCCTAAATTGGGAATTCCTGTTGAATTGGTACAATTTCTTTTGAAACTTTTGTTGAAACAGGGATTTCTTGCTGTGTACCGCGATTTCCATTAATTTTAACATCCCAATTTCATTCCCTTTATGTTAAAGAGTCTGAGTAGGGAGTCGGAGTCGGAAATTTTGGAAAGTCAGAGTCGGATATTTTACCTCCGACTCCGCAACCCCGGGTGAAATTATGAAAAAGACCAAGCAAGATTAGAGGAAGCACGCAGACTACAGTAACAAGCAGTATGAACTGAAAACTGCTATCGCCACAGCCTAAAACCAACTAACGCCAATTAAATATCTGCTCATGATTTATATTATTCTGCCAAAATCTGATTACCTCCTCAATTTGTTATATTTCATGATTAAAACACAAAAATAAACAAAGAAAGGTTGACAGTGAACTATCACGCAACTTCGTAATAACGGCCTTTCACGGCCAATTGTGGTTTAATGACGCCAGTATGAAGACTATAAGTTTGATGACATTAGTCATTCAATGCTGCTGCGTGCTAACTATGACGTGACCTGTGCAGTTGGAACGTAAAATTCATCAGCCCTTACTTCTAGTGCAGTTCTTAAAAATCATCGTTAAAATCTTCTAATTCCATTCCTCCCATCAAAAAGGCTGCTCGTGACCAGTTTCCTCTCGCAACGACTTGGCAGACGAAGCTTCACCTTCCTGAGGCATTTAACTCCCGGCACCTCAGGCAATCCCATTGTTGGGGCTCAATTCTCAAGCTGTTGTTGATAACATTAGCTTTGTGTTGTTTTTTATTATTATCCCTATCAGAAGGAGCTACTTTCATATGGTTTTCGGTTTTATGCTCAGCTCAGTTTAGAAGCAATGACATTGAAACCAATTTTTATTGTCACTTTCACACATTTTTACCTGAAACTGAAGAAACTGCACATTACATTATCAAACATTGCTTTTCCAAAAAGTGTGATTGCAGTATTTAACTACCATCCAAGCTGAAAGCACAAAGGTAACCACAGTGCAATCGTACAAGTACTGTTTGATACTCAGAAGTAACAATAAAAAACTAAAGTTAAAGTTAATATTTGCTAAACAGATTCCGTCTATCTATAAAAAACGTAGCCTGCGGTTGTGGAGACATACTGGGCCAGAATGGGCCCCTGTTCTTCCTATGTTTGGCTTATGTGTAAAATTTTTGAGAATCAAAATAATTTTCATTGAGTGGAAAACTAGATGGATCATCGAGAATCGTTTCTTTCGGGCATCTCGTCCCTCGAAGACATGAGGCTCGAGGTCACACTTGGAAGGCTTTAAAGTTTTATGGTGTATACTGCAACCCATGTTTCGTCGTGAACATTTGTTCCATACCGTGTGCTAGAATTGACACGAGGTGCTCGACGACAAAATGACCAATTTTTATTATTTGGTGCGGAAACGGGAGACTTTCAGCGGATAAAAAAACTCAGTTTCTAAGCAAAAAAGGAATAAATAAAATGCTCCTAGCGCTCCCCTCTGGCCACGGCTTTGATGCAGAGCAGTTTTCTGGTCGAATGATTTGTTTTTGCACCTAGTGATTTTGGCTCCATTTCTGCAAACTTCGTCGGTTATCTCTTTGTGTCTGTCCCAGTAGTACCATGGTCTCAATTATAGTTAAGTGACATCAAAGTTATGTCGAAGGACGTTGTCAACCAAACAGATTGTTGCAGTAAACAAAAATTACCTAATGAAAAACAGCAGCAAGGTAACTTGTCATACTTTTTTGCGTAACAATGTGATTTAAAACACTCTATCATTCTATTAATGACTTTATTGCCTGAGGAGCTCACATGAAGGGGAATCGTTTTTTTTTCATCAATAATTCACATCCTTGTCCTGCTAAATGTGTAAAACAATCTGATGACTTCAAAATACTTTTGGATATGCACTTTCAATAAATTGATTGCACGCTGAAGTTGAAAGAAGGCACCTATTCATAGAGATCAGATTCAAGGCAGACCCGTTCATAGCAGAACACGTTCACAACAGACCAGTGCATAATACACACCTGTGTATAACAGACTGGGAAAATGAATGATAATATTAGGGCAACCCACTTTTGGGTCGCGACCAAGTGGTTGAGATCAGTAGTGTAGGAGCAAGGGGTGAAAGTTTCTATTTGTCAACAATGTGGGCAAAATCTCAAAAAATTGGACAAAGAAGTTTGACTTTGCTAACAGTATTATTGGAATTATACTTGCTATTAATTATGTCATATAAAACACATTAAATATGTATAAAATTATCCAACTGTTTCTAATAAATTCGTGTTTCAGATTGTGAGAATTGGTAAGTAATGACTCACCAGAAAGTTTTGGCAAAAGAAGGCATGTCATTTATTTGCTTTATTAATTGTAAAAAGAGATAATCGACTGTGCTGCAGAGCAACTAATTCATATTAGTAGATTCCATGCCAGACAAGTACAGAAAAGCTTTTGCATTCAATTTTAACTACAGTGTTTGGATAAACGCATTTTTCCGTACGTTTTGTTGCATAATACAAAAGCAGTGTTGTGAGACTCACGGCATCGTCAGAATATAAATAATATCGTACAATACATGCCAAATATATCACATATATGTCTTCAGACAAGGAAGCAGCTTTAGGCCTACCTCAGCTAAGTCTGAAGTTCCTTGCTGACAGCAACAGCTGGAATGTGAATGGGACACCAATCTTCGGAACTGTGAGGCAGTTGCTCAAGAACATTGAGCGAGAACTGTCTTCTGACAAAGTTCTTGCACAGCCTAGCGTACTTTTTTCAGTTGAGTTATTAAAAAACAAATTTAAGTACCAAGTTTTCTATTTTCAATTCTACGACATTTTAGTAGAGAAAAATATAATATACCAGCCGCCACAGAAAATGTTAGGGAGAAGGTTTGTCACATAAAAGTTTTCTAGGCAATTTTAGAGAATATTGGGCAAAATGGTCTTTGCACCCCGACAAAATTGCCTGCTCCTTCACCTGTGTTGAGATGCATTGCCCTACACCATGGGCAGTGGCGGATCTAGACCAGGCGTTTGGGGGGCAGTCAAATAGAGTGGAACCAAAAAGTCTACTTTTCCACTTGTTTGAAAACCCAGGTTCTATGTGACAGTCTTTGGGTATCACACAAAAGTGGTTTCTTTTTCTAGGACGAGAAAATATTTTTTTGTTGGTCGAACTATGCGATCTTTCATAGAAACACCACCGTTGAAAATCGCCTTATATCATTAATTCACAAATGTTTGATGCAGGTCCTAAAAGATAGGTCCCATTTTTCACAAGCTACACATAGCCTAACTGAGAACACTGTGGATGTCGCAAACAATCTTTTATATCTACATTAAAATTTTGAAAGATATACATTAAAGTAGTGGTTCCCAACCCTTTTGTAACAGACGACCGGTCAATGCTTGACAATTTTATCGCTGCCCAAGAATACACTCGCAACAGCGCTGCCATGAGAAGAATCGACTAATCACATGCCCAGAAGGCGAGTGGTGTCACAACCAGCAAACGTTTTGTAATTTCACGGTGCCTGGTTGGTTCCTGGTTCCTGGCCCGGGGTTGAGGACCACTGCCCTAAGGCATGCTGCGTGCTAATGTTTGACACTGTTTTGGATATCTGCAAATCATAAAAACAATGTCTGCAACGTATTACCGACCTGCTTAGAAGTACTGTAGAATGGTTTTCCTTGCACTAGGAAGTGACAACTCAATTTCCAAGCTAGGAGCCTAATAAATAGCAAAATGAAGATCACATTTCCAGATAAAGCTTGTGCAGTGACATGTACCTGGAAAGCATATTTGGTGTTGAAGCGACAATTCAACAACAAAAAATAAATGTAGGGCATTTGATACGACTTTGCTCTCATTTTAGGTAAGCTCTGCTGTCTATCGTGTTGAACGATCTCTTAATCACATGATAGATTCACACTGGGCCTGAAGGCATATTGCCCCAAGATTCATTAAATGCCACTAATATAAGCAGAATTTCAATCAAGTTTTTAATACTGTTTCACATATTTGGAATTGGACTGCTGATGTGAAGGAAAAACATCAATCCCACTCGTCCAGATTAAGACGAAAAGGTTCGACACTGTTCAAAAGAAGTAGGGGCAGGCGGTCTGAGACTCTGAAATTCACACTCAATACCTCCAAACTCAGCTGTAGTCTCCCTGATAAAGTCAATTTCCAATTTTTTATACTGCTGTGAATCCTCCCCATCAAGCTCAAAGCCACCCCCAATGCTATTGATCTGGCGATAGACACCAGTGAAAAAATTAAAATTTGCACTAGACGATTGCTTCTTTGCTCAAATGTACGTGAGGTAAGCGGAAAGACCTAACTAAAAAGCTAAAAATTTTGCTGTCGGCTGCAGATTTCGCTAACCATGTCACATTTGTCTTTACGTGGCCGGTGTGAGCTGTCTACGGGCTTGCACTTGCAACAAAAGGATCAAAACCACATGACCATCAGTTACCGTTGCCAAGCGCGTAACCAAGGGAGGCGAAAAGCGCCGTCACCCCCCCAACTTATTGAACCGTTGAGCAAAAATTGTCATTACCGCGTATTGCCAATTATTCGTTCCACCAAGCTGAAGATAGTTGTTTTTTTTCCGAAGTTTCTGCGTTATAGCTGACTGCTGAGTACCATTGTTGTTGAGGAGCGACGTGCTGCCACGTAGTGATTTAATGCTACGCTGCGCTGTCCCCGTAGACGGAGTGACGTGTTGCAGAATTGCAATGTTAAATCATAATTCTATGAGCTATTGGATCACGCTCCTGCTTTTTTTTCGCTAAAACATTTCAGTCATTTGTCCCGTAATAGTATTAACGCTTGCCGTTACTGTAGTCACTAGCCTACCTTTTCGGACATTAAGACCGAATTGACTTTTTTCTGTAATTAAAAAAATTCGGTCTATGACAAAAAAACAGGCACGCTCAATGCATTTTTGTCAGATAGCGGCAAGTTGTTTGCTAACGTACATATGTTGCTATAGCTTTTCACACGTTACATTATGGTTCAATCAGGGGCATTATTTCCCACAAGAAACTCATCCACTTTCCTTAGTGTTGCAAAACTATGACGCAGGCGTATACTCCGGGTTCACGGACTGCACTGGTAGCAAACCTGAAACTGGTTTTTCGTTTTGCATTTTAAAATCTTGCGCCAGTTTTAAGTTTTCCATGTTTGTTGTATTTCTATTTTCACTACTGCTTTTACTTTCAAGGCTGCCATAAATATGAACTTGTAAGGTTGCAACAAAAGAGACCACTTTTGCACAGCCCAGCGCAAAGTCCAGAACTGTACTAGCGAAAGCAATCGTGTTTTTGATTGCTGGGCAGTTCACACGCGAAAAAGAAACAAGGGAACAGGAGTATTATCACGAAACAACGACAAAGTTGATTCTAATTGATAAGAGGCTGGTTCAAAGTCTGTCACGTAAATCCGGAAGTTCAACGAAGTGTAAAGCATTGTTTAGTTTAAAGTATTTTCTCTGTTTCTCCTTAGATAGGCGCCAAAAGGGGCGCATTTTCATCAGAGGGGCGCCATTTCAACAGGGCGCCACAGCCGTTTGGACAGAGGCATTTGTCCCACACTGTACACCATCGATCTGCCACTGACCATGGGATGGTGCATTTACAAGATACAGTAGCTAAATGAACGCTGGAGTGTTTGTTCGCCCCGCACTCGCACCAAGTACAACCCACTCCCGCCCCGCACCCGCATGCATGGCAGTGCGGGTTCCCGCACCCGCTCTGCAAATGCGGATACCCGCAACCCGCGCGGATTAACCAGCTCCGCACAGGACTCACTGCACACACAATAAATGAAAAACATGTAAAAAACAGTATTGCGCACCAAACATGGCATTTTGACACTCTTTTTTCACGTAGCTTACACGAGCGCCTTCGTGAACTGGAAACAACATAAACCGAGTGCACCACAAATCAAAGAACACCTGAACTACAGTAGCTAATCTCTATCAGTGGGATACCTGTGGCCGAGGCTTTTCTGACACTACCGTTCCTATGTCAAACTCAGTATGTTAGTTATAGCAATTAGTCTGAGACTATTGTTCAGCGTTTGGCGTGCAATTCGATTTCTGTTTTTAGATATGACTTGCTTCATGGCAGAAACTGTGCTCCAAACATCGCTGCGAAACCTTTCAGTTTGGGAAGCATATCTTTGCTGATTAAATTCCAGAATCTCTCTACACTCTAGTCTAACGCCGTTGATGTAGTACATTTTTGTTAATGTAGTACATTTTTATTAAAGCATGTTATGGCTGTTCTAACTAAAATTATCTTCTGCAATATACACATAACAAACATTGCTGAGAAAGCTCGCGGGCAGGGCTGGATTAAGGGTGTGGGGGCAACGGGGGCAATTGCGCTCCAAGGGGGCCTCCCGTGATGACATTTATTTATTTTAAATAAAACATTCGTTTGAAAATTTGTCGTGATTCAAAAGAGACACAAGAATACAACTCAATATTGCGATGTTGCTCTGAGTATGATTAATGATTTCTCTGCAAGTTTGGCTTTTTGCCAGTTTTAGTAATCACTACTGAATGTAAATATTTTTGGTTTTGTTCAGTGCAAATACAGTATATTTGAATTTTGCTTGCAACTTTTCCTAATAATCGTTCTTTTGGCATGGGTTTACCTACTCGTGCATCACGCCTGCTGCACAAATGTTACGAAAACGATACTATATGTGTGCTTAAGCAGCAAAGCTAGTTCTGTTGTGGTTGCTGTTCAGTATCAATTATTCCCTAACTTCTTGTGGCGTCTGGAGGTAGCCGCAGCCGAACTGGGACTTTGTTTCGTCATAAAGGATAACCAGTGGTGGAAACGCACTTTTATTCCGATAGCTACAGTAGCCTACTATCCTTGCGTTTCATCATAAACATAACAAATAATTGCGTCTGCTTGGTCCATCAGAAAAGGTTTTTCATCAGTCGATTTGTGGAACGAAAGAGCAGAAAACGAAATTGCAGTGTTTAGCTCGCGAGATGCCGAAATCTGTAATACCATCAGCAGCTGAAAATGGCAAGTTTTTGAAGAGAAAAAGCGCAAGAATCTGGCAGTGTTAGCTAAAACACCGCGACTGAAACGTTTTATTCCAGCAGAGCTTTTAAAGCGGCAACGTTAAACCAGTGGGGTTAACCAGAGCTCCTGAAAACGAAAATCACGATTTAAGTTTCGAAGCACCTTTCACATTCAGCCTGGCTAGCCATACTGACATGTTATTTTTCCGGTGTTTTGTTTGTAATCTCTTATTTCTGCTTACTGTTCGGGTGAATCTTGTTTCTTGCCGAGTCACTCTCTAGCCTGTGGAAATATTTTTTTCTAGTAAGCATACACTGTACCGTTTATATCATAAACTCTCTTCTCGCAGCTAACTCTCTGTGCAGTTGAGAACCGTATTTATTCGATTGTCAGCTGCGGCTTATGAAGGTTTTTCATCATTTCATGCGGCTTACAATCAGGGCCGCTTACATTTTTTATTTCTTTGCTTTATCGAAAGGTATAGATCACGCTCAGTCTTTCCTTGGCTACATTTTGTCGACCAACTCTTCTTTCGCATTCGATTTTCTTCAGCATCACGTGCACATCCGTCACAAGAGGAATTGTGATAAACAGATGGCAGTTGTAGTAGTGGAAGCATCATTGATACTGGGATTCAGGGTTGCCAATTTGGCTTTTTTGAAGCCAGATTTTGAATTCTGCCTTTTTTGAACACCTTTGGCTTGTTTTGGAAATGAAAAAAGCCAGACAAAATCTGGCTTTTTCTGGCTTTTTTCAGTCGGAGAAGCTTGGCTCTGGAAAAACATTGCCTAAGCTGCATATTCATTAAAAATCTCTTCTGAAAAGGGTCGATAACCAAGCAGCATGCACAAAATATTGAAAAGATTTTACTGTTGCCCTAAAATGATCGGTTTTATTGACAAGAAACAAATGTACGACATTGTAATTACGGGGAAAGTAAATGCTTCTAAAGAGTGGAATTATTGTATCGATGTTTCTGACGAGTTTTAACGTCTGTTTTGTGTTTGGTTATGCATATTTTATGTATTAATGCCTTAAAACTGGGTACGCGAACGTCGCGAATGCATCTCAGAGGCATACGCAACCGGGTCTAAGACATTTCGGCGTCCCTGTTTCGGCGACGCCGTTTCGGTGACGGGGCGTTTCGGCGATGGTGGTCGCAGATGTTTTATATGAAAAAATTCTGTTTTTGAAATGCTTCAATGGTTAAACTACAAAGGATGTTTGTTTGATAAGCATTTTTGTTGTCATCCTGAGGGCAGGTGTGGTTTCTCTTCCTCCGGTAGTTTGGAAGAGTTTAGTGCGACTGTGACCATGTGCGGAAGGAAATGTGGCTTGTGACGCTTCTTTTTGCTGGCATGAGGCGCTTGAGGGTTTACACAAAAGTTAAGCCTGGACGGCAATTACTGCTTCAGCGTTCGCGTGGTTATTCTGATTGCATTTCACAGCTAATTTAAGAGTATATTCGTTGTTTCTGTCTGTCGGTGTGCGAACATATTCGTACTGTGCTTCCAATCCTTTGCCAACAGTTGCCTCCTGGAGTGCGACTTCCTGTTCCAACAGCGGGGTGCCAGAGATTGCCTCTGGGCGAAAGCGAAAGCGAACGCGCGTTTGGCGGAGCGGGATGCCAGAGTTTGTTCAAAGCCAAACTCCAACTCACATACTTTACAATCAAATGCCAAGTAGGCCTAAGCTTTGTCTATGGACGTCTGACAAATATTCTTGGCCACCTTGGCCATGAATGCCAACAGTAGAAATTTTCCTAGAGCAACTGAGCAGGGTTGACACTGTGGGTAAGTTCAAAAATTTGGAAGTAAAAAGGTTGATCTAAAGTTCATCGCCGAAACGTCCATCGCCGAAATATCCCATTCCGTAGGTAATCTATATTCAAGTGCGGTTTACGATCAAGGCCAGCCTACATTAATTTTTTACATCATTTCGTGCGGCTTACAATCAAAGGCGACTAACAAGCGAGTTAATACGGCAGTCACATAATCGACTACCGGAAAAAGCAAACAAGAACGTTGCGAATCAGCGAAAACATAAATTTTACAAGCGTTGTCGTCATGAATTTCGTCATAGGGGCCCTTCAGTGAAAATTGCCCCGGGCCCCCCTACCCTTTCATCCGGCTCTGCTCGCGGGCCATAAAAATCCGCGTGCCTGTAGCACTGATTGATCACACTGATTTAAGATAAAGAAACAAATGTACAAATGTAAGAAACGGTGTCGTAAGTGTCGTAAAAAGCAATTGACTTGCATAGAACATGCGTGTACAGTATCTACGAAACTTGTGATTTTAATGTCGGTCACATGTCACAGATGTTGGAGATGGATCACAAGTCGGCAGCGGAAACAGGCTAAACCACCAACAAGGTGATACTGGGCTGATGAAAAGTATACTTGTTTATGACAGTATAGTTGTTGCACAGTTTTAACTCACGACTGTTTTTCCTGAAGGTCAAGGAAATGTGAATGTATCTGTTGAAATCTCGAGATGACGGAGATCAAACACGTAGCGCGGATCATGCCCGATCTGTGAATAACGTTTTTTTCAAGGGTGGAACAGACTTTCACTGCAGTTCAATCCACAATGGTGCAGGATCACCTCGAACAGCATTTCCTAAACATGTTTGGGTCACGGACCCCTGGTACATCCTATTAAAGTTACAGACCCCTCAAGAAGAAATGTATAATGTAATGGTGTGATGTTGTAATGTATTGTTTAGATTTGTAGTTTGGATTTTTAAATGGTTAGAAACGTTTGGCTGTCTGTTTTTTACGGGCCCAAGGTCTTTCCTTTCACAAACGGCAAGTTTAGGAGTTCTTGTTTTTAGGCACTTCATGTTGTGGGTAGTTAACTTCATTTTCGAACACAAAATGGTTTAGATGGGCCAGCAAAAATATTGAAAAATCAGCTCCTGCAGCTTCATTTTCCTCAAAGTCATGGACAGCCGGTTCACATTCAAAATTGACCCGTTCATAACAGACCACTCATAACAGACCATTCAAAACAGACCACGTTCATAACAGACC
>JGI24158J21664_10003183_pt1 | contig 20443 bp, 12 predicted proteins | sample Ectturendosymbi3_FD_21664 | JGI IMG/M metagenome (IMG submission 21664) | reverse complement strand
ATGAAAAAGCAATTAACATTGGCTTTCTATCAGATGAACTTTGTACTCAGTTTATTGTGTTTGCTCTGCTGTACCTGTCACATAGAAAGTAAACATTTCTTTCGTGGCAGGTGGGTATTTGGCCGTGGAAGGATTCCAAATTTTTAAGAACAGGTTCTCTCACTCCAGGACTCACTAACAACAGGTTCTCTCATTATTAAAGTCTCCAGAGGCAAACCAAACTGATGGGCCGATATAAGTGCAAAGGTTGATCTTTGTGTTGCCAACTGGAACAGTCTAGCAAGAGAAGTTACTGATTTTAGTTATTCTCCCAAATTTTAGTTTTGTTTTTCACGATTGAAAGTTAGTAACAGGCCTATAAGAGATTTGCCAAAATAAGTTATAAGGAACAAGTGTTCATGGGGAAAAATTGAGAAGCCCTGACTTCTCAAAAGCCAACAACCATTTCGCGGGACTAAAGACATTCCAAGAACAGGTTTTTGCGAGCAAGTGCGAACTGGTCGAATCCCGTCACTGGTCTTTGGTTTGTTCCCACGATTTTATTTGCTTGTGACTCGATCGAGCAAGAAAATAAATTGCAAAGGAGATAAATTAGCAATATATCAACAAACGCAAATTAATCCAATGAATGAAAGAAAAAAAGCACTGCATACATTTGTTACATACACCAATGAAAGCAATGTCCAAACCTAAAATGTTTTGCCTTTACACGATAACTATATCCTAAGCCAGTGGCTTAAAATTTCCATTTTTTTGTTTTGATAGCATTTTAATGGAGACCAGCATTTTAGAATAAACAAGATATATATCATATTGTTAAAGTTGAAAATTGAACCTATGTTGTTGGTATGCTAACTTCACGTCGTTTACAAAGAGGTTTGAATAATTGAACAACGCAGGATGTGTTGTTTAAATCCTGAAATAAAATCATAAGTCTTCTTAAAAATGAAATCTAAAAAGTAAAAATGAATTTCCTTTATTAGCAGCAGCCTCAACCGATAGTGGAGTAAATGAAAAGATCGCAACACTTCGTTAACGAAGACACATGGCTGGAAATGTTTTGCTTTCCTTAACCGTTTGCGAAGGAAAAACACGTTTGCTGTTTGAAACGAAATTAGACATCACCTGCGTTAGTATTTACTTTGAGGCTTCCTAGAGCACTTTCTCAAGCGTTGCTGCAAAGAAGAGATTTTACAAATTTATTTGAAGTAAAATCATAACAATTTAACACTCTATTTTAAGGATGTTCCTATTTTTGTAACATCAGCGACATGGATTCTTCGTCGTTTGAGCGACTCGTTACCATCCACTTGGCCGCACTAGATCTCGGAACAGGTGTTGAGCAGCCATTCGGTTGTCTCATCATCCAGAACCGTCAGGCCGTGCAGTCCATGGGGAGGTCGATGGATTGGACATTGGAGGACGACATGGTCGACGGTTTGTTCTTCTGCGCCACATTCACAGGTTGCAGAGGAAGCCAGGGCCATACCCTATTTGTGCAAGCAGGAGCGGAAAGGTCTGACACCGGTACGAAGGCGGTTGAGCCGGACCCAGGCTGTTCTCGGAAGAGTCATTCCAGGAGGGTGAGTGCCGGTGTCGGGGTTGAGAGTGCTGAGTCTCATAGTGTTGTCCAACCACACCGCCTTCCATCGGTGACCCGCCCAGAGCGCCGCACGTATGTTGTTGCTGTCAGATGAACTGATGAGTTGTTGTGCGATGGGTACAAATGGGTGTCTCGATTTGAGACGCCGTGCATTCGCACTTGATGGACAGGTGAGCGCTGAGTGGAGCAGATGTCCAGTCTCCATGGCACGGCGTGCTAGAGGCAGTGTGGCTCCTTTGCAATGTGGCTCTCCTCTGTGGCTCAGATAATGTGGTTCCTAGAAAGGTCTAAGTAGATTTAAATGCTTTGTAAATAAAGCTGCTATGTTGGTGCTTCCATCAGTAACAAAAAATTCACAAAGGTTGTGTGGACATCTGTGTGCAAAATTTCATTTTCCATAGCAATGACTATAATTTTCGCAGCACTTAGCTAGAATTGCAAATCTTTGAATAACCCGCGATAGAGCATAAACGTCAGGTCACAAATAACCACATCGTGCAGAAAAAGCTTGAACGCAGCTAAACAACAAAATCTGATGCGACAAAAAGGAAACTAATAGTGCTTGAGTTCATTAAAATAGCATTATTTTTCCTTTAATGAGAAGTCTCGATAGCAGTGAAAGCAACTTTGAAAAATCTTCTATTTTCTAGAAATGCGTATCTTTTATAGTGATGGTCGCTGACTGAAAATGACATAAAAGTACCAATTACATCTCAATGTTTGAAAACAGTAACATTGTCTTCTGAATTTTTTCCGTCGTTATCAACCCAGAATTCGTGTATTTAGTCGTGAAACACATCTTTTACTGCTTTATTCCATCTTCAGGTGGTCAAATCCTGAATGGTTTGTATCTTCAGGTTGATAGATCTATTTGAATACGAGCTGAAGATGCCTGCTCAGTAGGTTAAATATATACTCAGTAAACGTAGTGTCTGGGGAAGGATTTCTTTTGATAGATACTGTATTTAGATTGTTTGTAAAATCAACCTAGACACTCTCAGATGATAGTAAGCAAGTAAAATTAAAATATAACCTTTCTCTCTTTACGATCATCCCTCATCTCACTTCATTGACTTGCACGATCTTATTCCGTGGAGCAAATTCAGCAATAGCTACCGAAGCCATAAGGTCAAGGTCAGTGGAAGATGTTGATTATTAGCACTACCAATACGGGTGCCTAAGCTCAATCAGCAGTGAAATCGTTTCGCTATCGTTTGCAATTTCGCATAAAAGTTGCAAGTAGTAAAGTGCTGCAAATCCGCGTGACTGGGGCATGAAGCAATAAAGAATTTTACCGCGGCTGGTTGCAGCTGAGTAATTGCTGCTCCAAATCTTAAGTGGCTTTCCTATCGAACCACCTGCTTCAAAATGACGTAGTGTTGGTAAATCGATATTCTCAAGGACAGGGTGTAGGTAGACTTGTTTACATTAAAATGACGCTTGTTTAACTTTCGTACAGAAATAATGTATCATCACTATCGACATAATTAGCACAAACGTCATCGAAATTTAAGACTGGCTAAACACAATATTTGAATTTCCGAGTGTTTATGCGCAGATTTTATCTTGTTATTTTTTGTCACTTTCTACAATTGCTTCAGTCGTTTGCTCTTGTGGACAAATTGCTGTCATCGAGGAGTCTGTAATATTCACAACAGCAATTAAACTCATTGAAATATTTTGTGACAACGAAAATAACGACGAATTTTCTAAACAAAGGAACAATTAGATTCACAGATTGTTGTACATACGATTTTAAACTGTCAAAAGTGAGATTTAATGTTGCATTTCTACTTCTTCACGATGCAAAGTTTCGTTTAATTTATCATTGTTTGAAAACTTCACAAAGCATGTTCTCCTAATAAAACGTGCGGCAATAAAAGTTGTGAAGTTAATGAACGCTTGGAATTGCGCTGCTCTCCAGCATTTGGCGGTAGCATTATTAGGCCAGATCACTTTTTTAGATACTTACGTTATCTTTTAAAGTAAAAACATAACAAGCGGGTTCATAGTATTTATGTACGTGAATGCTTATTTCCTCATATTTTCGGCAAAAAATAATAAAGTGCAACAAAATATTAACATGGACATGCTCTGCTAGGAACTTCAACGAATGTCAATCGATTAGAGCACAAAGGTGGTGATTTTTTTTAATTTGAGCTTGGAACCAGGGTTTTTAAGGTTTGAACGATTCTGTGACCGCTAAGACATTTTAAGAGATCGTAACTAGTTTCTGTAAATACCGAGATGGTCGTAAATTTAGGTTTTAGTGTATTTTGGTGGTGGTTGTAAAGCAAAGTTGTGCTGTATTTGAGAGACCTTAAGAAAAATTTGAAAGAAGATCGTTTCGGCTTTTCAAAGCACCTTGAAATAACACTGGTCATGACAATAAGCTAGAAATTTGTTTAATGTGGTGCAATTAAGATCTCAACAAAAACCGTGCAGAATTGACATCGGCTTGAATTTTTTGCCGTACATTTAACATGGGCTTTTTATTGCACAACATCATTTTTGCAACAAAGTACAGGAAATCATCTGCACTTGAAAGAAGTTCAGATTTATTTCAAAAGTTTTGAAATACCTTCAACGTCCTAAAACGTTCGACATTATCTTCAAATCTAGTGATTCGCTAATGGGAAGACTTACACCGAGACCCTATGTGCAACTGCTACCTCCACTGAATGTTTAATGTTTAAATATAAAAAATTGAGTTTTATGAGAAATTTTCATTTTTTCCGCCATTTTCCTAATTTGGGTGTAATTTCATGAACGGGACTTTTTTCGCTTATTTGTGAGGGATTTTGGCTGCACATTTGAAGTAATTTATTTCCTTTTTTCTATACATTTTGTTTCGTTACCACGGTTTACATTGTAACTTCTCCGTTTTCAGTTTTGGCTGCTAAGAATTTTACACAAAGTGACGCGTAAATCTCAACACTTTGGTGCCACATTGAAATGTGAAGAAAAGCATTTCCCTCTTCCGAATGTGAAGCAAGCATTCTTCCTTCCTACTGCATCGCTGGAACAAGCAATGTCGTCACAGCATTGTCAATGATGTGCTTCAGCATTTTCTAAAAATGAAACACCTCAAACAAATGTCTGTTTCAACCCGAACGTGTGCATGTTAATTGTTTGTTACATGTTGGTTCTTTTCCTCTTTTGTTTTCATAAAGTCAGTTTGGACGGTTTACAAGACACCATAGTGGCGATTTCGATCCCTCTAGTATTTAGATATTCGTTGCACCCAACGAAGAAATACAGAAACTTATACCTGCACACCGAGCTTCTCAAAACGTCGTTACAAAGACGTCGCATGAGCCATTTCACCATTTAGGCTGAGGGTAATCCTGAGTGAAATCCGGAATGAAACAATTATTGAAAAGATTTTCGTTTTGAGAAAACGAGTACAGCTGTGCTTTGACTGAAATGCTGGCAAACTACCAGTTTCGATTCAAGCGTTGGTGCATTAATGATAATCTAGTAAGTTTTGAGCTGATGGAGATTTTATAAAAACACAGTTCTGTTGTGGAGGTAAGCATTATCTTATCAACCACCAGGATAACATGATGGCTGTCACGCGGAGCAAGTTGTTTGCGTTCTAAATGTCATGTTTGTCACGCGGAAATGGCTTTACCTCGAGCAAGGTCACAGTGTTGCTGCTAATCTTCGCAACATCTCATACAAAGTGATTTTTTTGCACAAGTACACAAGGAAGGGTAAGTGCTACGAAACCCGGTGTAACGAAATGCACAAGCAGGAGTTGAAAACGTTTTTTAAGACATTTTATTTTTTAACTATGCTCGAAGAGTGGGCTCATATATTACTGATAATAATGTGAGAAAGAAATGTTGAAAAGCCTCAGACAAACACTGATTTTACTGATACACGCTAAGAACTGAAGTTGAATTCAACATTTTTAAAAAGATTTCCTTGTTGCTAGTGGCAGACCAGTTAATGCTGAAAAACCTAAAAGCTTTGGCAAGCGATTTATCCTATAGGACACTGCACTGGTTCCAGTTCTACCATTGACCTTGTAAGTGAAAAACTCTTTATTTTGCAGGTATACCCGAACAAACACGTTTCCTTCTATTTTACTAAGTACTGTGGCACACTTTCATTAAATGTTGTACTCATCATCGCGTTGAGGAATCTACTGTACATGTATTCAGTACGCCAGAAATCGATGTGTGAAGTCGTTTTGCGCTGTAAATGCATTATAGCATTGTGGTCGGTGCCAAGGCAACCTGCTGAATGTGGCACGTTCACTCCTGGAGCGTTACTTAACCAGCCCGCTTGGAAAAAGCAATTGCTGTAGTTACTTTACATATTCTCGCCCACTACGAATGCTCGCCAATTCCCAACGCTCGTGTAGCGGATTAAGGTGTCTTTAACAAATACATTCATTTATACGTTAGCAATACAATTATAGAAACTGTTCAACTCCATCTTTGCAAAACCGCAGTCGTCTGAATTATTGTCTTGATCAGTTTATTGCACATCATCGACACCTATACCTGTCCGCCCGGTTCGCTGGGTTTGTTCATATGTACTTTTATTATTCACCGACCTTTTCGACAAAGAAGGCTGCTGAACTGTGACGTAGCAAGGGGTTCCTGGGGGCAGAGCCTCGGGCGGCACCTTCTGGGGGCGGCACTTTGTGGATAAAAAATTAATTTTTGTAAAGGGGTTTAAAGGTTCTAACTCTTCTTTCTTATTTTTTTAAAGTTCCAACTCTTCAGTTTTTGTGTTTAGAAGACCTAGACTGGTAGGCTAGCCTAAACAACAAGTCATGTGGCTGTGGAATAAGCAAAATGATGAAATGTTTACTCAAAAACCTGGGTCAAATCCAATGTGCTAAAGGACCCCGGTGTTTTTCTTCAAACCAGGGTTTTTTTAACACACTTACTTGGGGAGCAATTGTGCCTTAGTCCACACGCCTTCCTCTCCAGTCAAAGTTATTTCCCCCATCCCAGTCAAAAGTCCTTTGGACAAAGGAAAGAAATGACATTTGACCGCATACTAGCAAGCATTACTGTTCCGGTTGGTTTGCGGTTATGTTGCCCTTCCTTTCAAAATCTTGCAAAAAAGGTCGTTCATGAAATCACGGTAAATAGTCAAGGCTAGCTTAAATCCATTTTCTCCTACGTTGGTTTCTTAGCAACGTCCCAACATCACCTGACATCATAACATAACCTGACACCTAGGCATTGGCGACGAACTTTTCGTTGGGGCAGCGATAGCTCAGTGGTTGAGTGTCCGCCTCTCAATCGGAAGGTTGTGTGATATAATTCGCGGCCGCGGTGTGAACCACCGTAGCGCTCCTTGGGCAAGAGCGTTCACCTAAACTTCCCGGGCAAAAAGCTTATTTCAGGGGTTGTATTGCCGCAAACTGCTGTCACCAAAATTATGTAAAAGCATTTCGAGTAACATCTCGTGCTATTTTTTAATGTTCATTTGGATATTTTCAATAAGTACTATAAGCTGTAGTCTATAGTCTTTAGGTGGGCTTATCAACAATAAATTTTGGTGATTGAAGCGAATAATTCTGCAAATGTAACTTTGTTCAGTTTCAATACAACTGCTGTTTTTCTGCATGACGTAATGGTGTCGGAATATGACGTTCTTGAAGCGAGATAGTGCAGTTGGTGTGCTTGCGTGGGTAACTTGAGCTCAGATTATAGGTTTGAACTGCAGCTACAGTGAATCAGAGCCAGCCGAAGGGCAGCGTGAATTTCGTAGATGTCTCCTTTGTTCAACGGTAGCCTATACATAACACTGTTCAACGGTATACCTAACAGCAGTCATAGAACAAGTCATATGAAGAAGAAAAGCTTAGAAAAGGTGTTGCCCTCATTTTGATGAATTCGAGGCAGGAACCTTAGTCTGAAAAACTAACGCAAGGGCAAACAATATGTTTAGATATGATCATAGGCGTAGCGAAGGGGGCCAGGGGCCTAGGCCCCACACCCAAATTTTTAGCATATCTAGTCAGTTTGCACTTTCAGAAGCGGCGTGGGTTTCTCAAACGGGGCCCTCGGCCCTCCTTGGGGGGCATGGATTGGTTCTCTTGGGGCCACGAGCAGAGGACTTCACTAGGTAGCTTTGCCGTGATATTGCGTAACCCAAGTGTCACGATATATAAAGTATTCGTCAGTTAAAAAGCCAAGGGGTGGGCTCACCGGAGTCTGAAAGCCAACAGGGAAGAACATTTGACGAAACATGTTAGGTCCATAAATGCATATATAAAAAAGGAAAAAAAGGAAAAGTAATGATGAGGAGGGTGGCGACAAGCAGAAAAAAGCAAGACTCATTATCGACAATGAAAAACAAAACTCATTTCAGTTTCTGGGTGTTTCACTGTGATCTTCAAGATGCTTTAGCAATCTTTATATCTTTAGATAAGCACGAAACATGATCTTCTTTCACTTTAAATTCTTGTCAATTTAAGGGGTGGAAAGGGCGGCTCGTTTATGGTCGGCCCTGGCGGCACTTAGCTTCGCTACGCCACTGCTGCTGAAATTACTTTTTTACGCTGTAGTGAAGAAGCACATTCTGAAAGTCTAGCGATGAACATAACGCAACAGTTTTGTCCACAATAACCACGCTATTTGTAATAATAAATCAAGGAACGCTCAGGAAGCACAAACTCGATCGACCTATCCGGAAATTTATTTGCTTAAATCCAAAAAAGAGCTATTTCAATGGTAGTTGTTGTTAAGATGACAAAACATACTTAAAAACGCATACTGCGACGATTCAGCCTGAATGCTCGGTCCAGTGGTGTACGGCGTAGCAGTAACGCAGCTGTATCTGTTATTCAAATCGTGAATGCATAAAACCGGATTCTTTTCGAAGTGCTTTGGAAAGAGTTGCCGGATTGCGGTATTAGTGACTGTCTACTCCTGCTCAAAATCTTGTGTCCCCGTGGGCGCTGTTGAATCCACGGTTGCGGAGTCGGAGGTAAAATGTTCGACATTCCAAAATTTCCGACTCCTTAGTATAAATTGAATGAAGTTTGACTGTCAACAATTTTGCAGCAACTAGCAATCAATGAAAATCGTGGTGCACAGCAAGAATTCTCTGTTTCAACATAAGTTTCAGCAGAAATTCCCAAATTAGGAGTGTAATGTAAAAAATGATCCAATTGGATTTCCGGAGTCGGAGTCGGACAAAATCCGACTCCTACACCGACACCTACAGTTCTTTGGAATCCGACTCCACCCAAAATTCTCCTACTCCTTGCAACTTCGCAACTCTGATTAAATCACAACTATTCACTGTTGGTGTTGGACTCCGACAAGGATGTGTGCTGTCGCCACTCTTCTTCATACTCTAAATTAATTGGACAGACAGCCACAATTCAGTCGACCGATGCGTCACTGTTGGACGTTGCAAGGCCACCTTTTTGCTTTTTGCGGACAATTTGGTACTGTTAGCACTTCTGAACCGGGTCTTCAACATGTACTTCATCGGTTTGCAGCTCTGCGAACAAGTCGAAATGAAATATACCACTAAAAAGGATCCATTACGTCTCTTCAGAACTCCACGCTGGTGGAATCTGAAAGTAAGCAGCAAATCGATGCAGCAGGTGGAGAAGTTCAAATAAGTTGTGGTGCTATTCACGAGTGACAGGATAAGGTAATTGCTTGGAAGATTGGTAATGCAAACGCAGTTCTGCGTGAGTTTTATCAGCTTTGTGGTCACAAAACGTGAGTTTTCAAATACCGAAAAACTGTTGGTTTTCAAATCGGTCTTTGTTCCGATCCTCACTCATGGTCGTGAATCTTGGGGATGACTGAAAGGGTGCTATCTCAAGTACTGTACAAGCGGCAGAAGTAGGATATGTGCGAAGAGTGCACGGCATGACACTTCACGACAGAGTGCGCTACTGTGGAATTCGTAAAACCTGAATGTTGAACCACTTTTCCGAATAAAGAGATACCATTTACTTTGGTTTAGCCGTGCAACCAGAATATTCTAGGAACGATTGGCGATGCGAGTTATGTTGGCTACATCCACGAGAAAGCAGCCCAGAGGTTGAACAAATACCAGGTGGAGCGATTACATCTCCGACCTTGCTTTGTCCCATCTTAGTGTGGAGCCAGCAGAACTATCAGAGTTTGCTGATAACCCTGGGGTGTTTCGAGTCTTAACCCTGGGGTGTTAACCCCGCAACCCTGGGGGGTGTTTTAAGTCTTCCTGGGGCTGATGCCTCCGCGATCTTTCTCGGGGAAACACGGGTATAAAAATGAATGTATGAAATATTTTGCATAAATTTGGGTAAAGTTTGACTGCGTCGCTTCGTGCTTGCCTGTTGACATAATTTCGATTAACCTTTTGAAACTTTGGAATGGGTCGTCTAGCTTCATCTGTTTCTTTTTTGTGAGGCAAAGGTGGCATCTTTACGAAACATACCGCGCACCTTTGAATTTTTTGCAACTAGTATATTGTACAAAGGCTGTACTCAATCTTACTCTATTTTATTTCCCGCATAATTTCTGAAAGTATCGCCGGGTTGTTGCAATTTTTTTCTAAAGCTACATATGGGCTCATTATTCTGTTTTTGAATGTTGGAGTAGTGACGTCATGGTCACAGCCCCAAGTAAAGTATAACAATTGAATTGAACAACCGCCATTCTTCTTCTTCGCCCTCTTTGTATTCTGGAACTGGGTGAAACGCCAAAGTGTGGAGAGGTAAGGCAGAAAAAACATTACTGTATATCCAAGCATACTTCTTTCCCCTGAACAAAATTCTAAATCGTTTGCTGCTTCACAGTCTTGACAGGATTCTACTAACCTCGACACTGCCATCGCGTGGTCGCCACGATCTTGATTAACTCCGTAGAAGAACAAATGCATTTTATGGGGTGCTTTGCAAACCTAATAAAATTTATTTCCCCTCGCTAACTTTACCGGAGCTGCGAGTTAAGAAGAGGGTGCTTATTATGTTCCATCAACGGGTGATAAATACTTTTGGAAGCAAAGGATAGTTGCTGTTGACCTTCCCTATGCGCTTTCAAATAAGTGAAATGTGTTTAATGCTGAAAATTGTGCACACACGTGCAAGCTTTTCACAAATATTACTGTATCTATTGCCAACTCCACCTTACTGAACATAACCGGCTCCAGCACGACACACTCCCATTCTCGTTCAATAATCTCAGCTATCAAGTCTATCAAGGAAGGATACAAAGAAGATAATCTGCAAGTCTCACTCCTCAGCTGGGAAATAATAGAACAGGGGTGGCAAAACTGCGGCTCGTCGAACCTTTGCATGCCGCTCTTTCAGCTTTCCGAAAAATTATATATTTGTTTTTTATTTCTATTGCAAAGTGTAAAAATATTGTAAAAGGGTACTGTGGTAACTAGCGTGCCGTGCAGTATTACTTTTCCAAGTCGTTGCAAAAAGAACTATGATGCCACAGAAGCGTAGATTGCAAATAAATTCGTGTTTTCACAGTTTTATGTTGCGGCTCTTTGTAACTTGGGTTTTGCGATGCGGCTCATACAAGCAGCAGGTTTGGCCATCTCTGTAACAGGAGCAAGGCCTCCAAGAGAAATCTTTTGAGGCGGAACAAAACCCATTTGGGACCCCTAAGACTTGCAAAATTTTTTTGAAATAAAAAACATACCGCTATTCAAGTAATGTGACATTATTACCGTTTTTTAAACATGACTTTTAAATGTTCATAGTAAAATCTTATCAAGGAAGAAGAAATTGGAAAAAAATGCCGCAGTCTCAAAATGAATGGAGTCGATCGAAGTTGAATAAAACGCTGCTAGTGAGATGAGACTGCGACCTCGTTGATAACTGTATCCTTGGAATGAACTTACTTATGACAAGAACGAAGGGACAGAACAAAATACTTTGTCAACCGACTATTGCTTCTATATTTGACCGTGAGCCACAATAAATAGCCACACAGGCCACAGGATGGGGACCACTGCTTTAAAGCATTCTGTTGAAATACTGTAAGTGGTTAATTTCTCCTGTATGGTTTCGGAATCTTCAGATTTCTGGGTATGCCCGATAATCCTAAAATCTCATTCGATTAGAGCTTGTATCTGTTTGCGGCGCTCAGGTTAACAATCAGCGAAATGCACAGCAAACCTTCGCGGTGCCCTATAAGCACTTGCGTCCTGCACTTGTTAATTTTAAACTTTTTAGTTATCTTACACATACGCGCAACATTCGAGGGTTACTGTTGTTAGATTAGATTTTATTGTATCTTAAATTCGGCAAAGTAGGCAAATATTCAAGTTCAACAAAAGTAAGTATTGCTATTAAATGTAAATGCACCATATCAGGAAAATGCACTGCCAGCAATTCACATTAAAATACACTGCACTACCCTACCAAGCCCTTTAGGCCAAACCAGTTTTATCACCGGGATCAATTTCGTTACATTATTCCGAGTTTGTTAGTAACAAACGCTCAAATGTTTCTTTCAGTCTCAGGCCCCTCCGTAGCTGTCGGGCCACGGAACAATGTTCCTGCTGGACCCCCTCTCATAGGCCCTGAATAGGATATGGGGCATGATTTGGCGAAGTTTCTTTAAAGTTGGGAGTCGTTCCGACAGTTACTCAAACGTTTTGTTTATTGTTGACCTGTTGTTACGTTTCATGCAACCGAAGTCAACTGTGCAGTGTCAAAAAAGAAAATGTTGAAACATGGTGCATTTTTATTCCGTCATATTTTGAACGTGAACAAAGTAATGAGATTGTGAAAAAAGTTGTTTAAGTATTTTCGTAACGACCACTGATAGGTTAATATAGTAGATAAATCGATTGATGTAATTTTCTGCACTGCAATTACTCAATACCTTTAATCGAATATATTATAAATATTTGAGAATCTGAGCGAAAATTCCTCAGTTGAGCTTGCTATCTATGCGAGGAAAGAAAAAAAAAACATCCTCCTACCTAGAAAATGGGAGTAACAAAATGATGTTTGAAAGTGAACCACAATAATGTTCAAACTTACGAGGGCGTTCAGCAAAATACTTGTTCCACATCCTTTTGCAAACAATGTTTTAAAACCTTGCGTTTATGTTTCCGGATTTTGTTTCTTTGCTGCTACCTTGCGTACGGTTTGCTAAAATTATTGAAGCAATTCACAACAAACACTCAAATAAAAATAAAAATAAACTATTTTGGAGGAATCCTGTGACAAGGGGCTCAGTTCAATATTGGAATCATCAGATGACTTTGTTTTGAATTAACTTAAGGAAACTCAAAAATTTTAATTTGTGATCGAACGTTTTGCATAATCACTCTCTAGCTAGGCTAGAATTTATTTAACATCGCTTTAACGGGATTGTTTTAGGGTTGCACTTGCAGGTAGAATCCCGTAATGCTCAATGGCGGAGGATTTGGGTTTGCAATTAGACACCCAGGGATAGTTCACTGAAACAAAAAAATTTCTTACACAGCTTTTCAGCTTTGTATTATGCTTTTGTTAAAATTACGAAAACAGTTAAAAAGACACACAATTAGTGTTTGCTTATATCAGATAAAACGGTGGTTGTTTTCAGAATGCTTAAAAGAAAAAAATTGACCGTGATTTTGTAACGCAATTTCAGAAACAGTTTGAAAAAAGTAACTCAAATGACTGAAGAGAACACGGGTCGAGGGAAAAAGCAACTGTGTTCTAGTCAGTAGCGTATCTGGGGTATGGCAGGCATGGCTCGCGCCATGGGCGCCACTTTGACGGGGACGCAAAGGCTGCTTGGCAGAAATTAAAATTTGTGATTTTCAGTTTCTAGAACTTCTATTTTTCGCCCCACACAACCATTAATTGGGAAACTGCATCAACACAGCGCCCTTATCTGATACATCAAGTACGTGTTGCGCCAGGTATTATGACAATGTGGTATTGTCTCCATCAGGTCTTATGACAATGTCGCATCCAAAACGAAAACCAAGGTTTTTACTTGATACTCTCAAAAATCCTGACAAAATCTTCAAAAAAATCAAATTGAAGAAAATTCCCAAATTTAATGGACAAATCTGAAAACGAGTATTATTACAGCTGACAAAAAAAATTATACCAAAAGAATCCAAGTAGAAACAAATTAAAAGTTTTTTACACAAGAGAAGACAGTTTACATCAGAACAAGAAAAAAAACAACAAAAGAATACATAAGGAAATCCAAAAGCATTGTAAATGTGATAAGGAGCATTGGTTCGAAAAAAAGCCAGAAGATTGAAAGATTCAAAGACATCAAAATTGAAGAAATGTTTAAGAAAATTAGCGCAACAGCCAGAAAAGGACCACTGCCAGCATCCAGAGGCATCCGATCATCAAGCGGCCGTGTCTTGTTGGAACCTGAAGATATAACAAAACGTTAAGTGGATTATTTAGCTTCTTTATTTCACGGCGACAGAGAAGAAAATGATGGTAAGACAGTCTCGTACGAATCTGGCCCTTCAATATTGAAAGAAGTAGGAAAGCGGCAGGTCCGGATGAAGTGGTTGTTGAGATGCTAATTGCTTGACAAGAGGATGGTGTGGATGTCTTATGGAGCCTTTTAAAAAATATATGCAACTGGTCATGTACCCTTTGCAATGCTCAAATCTGTTTTTATCACCATTCCCAAAAAATCTAACACTCTGGATTGTGAAAACCTATAGAACCATCAGTTTGATGGCGCATACTCTAAAACTGTTTCTGAAAATCATACTTCGGCGCATAGAAAGAAAACTTCTAACCCAAATCCCAACGTGTCAATGAGGTTTTATGCCTGACAGAGGCACAAGGAATGCTATTTTTGTGTTGCGTATGCTTTGTGAATGGTTAATTGAAAACCAACAAGATGTCATTCTGTGCTTTATTAATTATCAAAAAATATTTGATAAAGTGCATCACTCCCATCTACTTACAGTGTTAAAGCGAATTGGTATAGATGACAAGGACTTCGGAATTATACGTAATTTATATTATGAGCAAATAGCAGCCATCAAACTCACGGAAGGTCTCATTGAGTGGACTGATATCAAACGAGGTGTAAGACAAGGCTGTATTATGAGTCCTGACCTTTTCAACCTATACAGTGAATTCATTTTGAAGGAACTGGAGGAGGTTGAGGAGGAAATCCAAGTAAATGGCAGACACATGCATAATATGCGTTATGCTGACGATAAAAGTACATCTGGCATCATCAGATGTTGCCCAACAAATGCTCCTGAATGTTGGTCAAATTTCAAGTGAAAGGTTTGGTCTCAAATTGAATATTAACAAGACAAAAGTCATGGTAATGTCAAAGCGGTCACCAAATGAACCATCTATTTCCATAACAGTCAATAATGTCAACATTGAGCAAGTTCAACACCTTAATTATTTAGGTTCCTGGCTTAGTACAGATGGAAGGTGTGGAAAAGAAATAAGACGACGCATAAATCTACCAAAGAGAAGTTTCCAAAGCATGAAAAGCATCTTCAGGGATTGACAACTTTTCATACAATTAAAAACAAGACATTTGTAATGTTTCGTGCGCTCGGTGCTCATGTATGGCTGTGAAGCCTGGACACTAACAACAAAGATCAGGCAAAACATAAAAGCAGCCGAAATGTGGTTCAACCGCAGAATTCTTCGCATTCCATGAACAGCGCACCAAACTAATGTGTCAGTCCATCAAAGCAGTGTTTTTTAAGCCGTTTTTGGGTGTCAAAATGACACCCTAAAATTTCGCAATGACACCCTAAATTCTGAAAGGCAAGATATAGTTTTGCCTTATATTGAAGTAAAACGAATTGAGGAAAGAATGTTTTCCTGAACGTGGCTACTGCAACAGATGGATGCAATTGTAAGTTAGGTATATGTGCATTGTCGTGGGCACCACCTCGCTTCGGCCTCGTGCTATAATGCCGCAGATTTGTACAGTACGGCGTACAAAACTGCGAAAACACTTTGCAAAAAAGCACTGCAATTACAAAAGTGTTTTACTGTTTCACAGTTGCGATCGACTTGCCTGGCGATTAATCAAACTACAACAAGGAAAAAAGGTCGGCAGTTGCAATGCGCATGCAAAATAAGGTGGTTGTCGAGTGAGGCAGTCTGTGAGAATAAGGAGTGAGATTTTGGCCATTTGGGCCACACTGAAGCAGCTGTCAGAAGATAAAAATGATGCAATGTGGGTTGTTTTACTGCGACTTATGAAAACAAAAAGTTTAAGCATGGTACTTTCCATTTGTCAACATTGGCACCTCACTTGACAGAACTGAGCAAAGTTTTTCAGACGGGTATCTTAACTTTGCACAGATGAAAGCTTCCGCAGAACTTTGCATCAATAAGCTCTCTGATACCGATGCTAAACCCGAGCTTAAATGGTGTGTAACACGATTTTTTAATCCTTTTAAAATTCAGCCAGACCGAATAACTAAACAATTGGAAGAAAACGCAAAATGTTTGAATTTTGACGGGACTGAGTTTCCTGTAAACTTGACATACATTAACGAATTTGAAAAAGAAAATCCAGAAATTTCTGTGAATGTTTTGGGGTATGAAAATAAAAATATATTTCCTTTGAGAATTTCCGAGTTGTTGGAAAGAGAACACGAAGTAAATCTTTTATTGCTTGAAAATAAGCATTGCGTTTTAATCAACGATTTATCACGACTCTTGAGTAGTCAAATTTCTGGTCACGATGGAAAAAAGCCACGAAAGAAGTGTTGGACAAACATCGAAAATATTGTAATAAACACGACTCTGTTAAAATTACGATGCCAGAAACAGACACAATTTTACAATTTGAAAACCATAAACATAGCATGAGAGTACCAACTGCAGTTTACACAGATTTTGAGTCTTTCACAAAACCAATACAAACTTGTCAAAATAACCCAGAATAAAAGTTACACAAAACAATATCAACACCATTCATCAAGTGGTTTTTGTTAGTACATTTTTTGTAACGGAAAGAAAATGAAACCAATTTTGTATACAAAACAAACCGCTGACGAAAGTATTGGTGAAATATTTGTGAAACGAGTTCAAAAAAAGCATTGGATGAGTCTGGTCGTCTGAAGTGAAACTAATGGTAATGACAGAGGAAGACAAAATTGACTTTGACAACGCAACAAAATGCTGAATTTGTCAAGATTTCATTGAAGGCTATAAAAGAGTCAGAGACCATGACCATTTTAGTGGAAAATAAAGGGGTTGTGCTCATAAAAAATGGAATAGTTTGTTTCGAAAACCAAAATGTGTACCCGTTATTTTTCATAATTTTTGTGGTTACGATTCACATTTGTTTTTAAAAAACTTTGACCGCTGGTGGTGGTAAAAATATTGACTGTATACCAAATACTTAAGAGAAATACATTTCTTTCTCTAAAAGTATTTATGATGATAAAAAGAAATTCAAATACAAAATTAGGTTTATTTACAGTTTCAGGTTTATGTCAACAAGTCTTAATAAATTAATAAACAATCTCAAACCAAATCCGTTTAATCATGTAAGACAAATATTCGGCGATGACTGTGAACTCTTGTTACGTAAAAGCATATTTCCATACGATTGGTTTGATAGTTTTGAGAAATTAATTGAAACACAACTTCTACCAAAAGAAACATTTTATTCAAAGTTGAACAATTCTAAAATTTCAGATGAAGATGACGAACTCGCTCAAAAAGTTTGGGAGATATTTGGGTGTAAAACATGTTGGGACTATCATGATTTATATATGAAATTGGATGCTTTATTGTTAACAGACGCTTTTGAGAATTTTAGAAGTGTTTGTATGAAACATTACGAGAAGCGTGACCCTTGTTGGTATTACACAGCTCTAGGATTGGCTTGGGACGCTTGTTTGAAAGAAAGCAAAATATAACTCGAGTTGTTAAAAGACCCAGACACGTTGTTGATGTATGAAAAAGGCATTTGTGGAGGTGTAAGAATGATTCCAACAAGATATTCCAAGGCAAATAATAAATACATGAAAAACTTTGATCCAAATGAAGAATCAAAGTACACTGAATATTTAAACGCAAATAATCTCTACGGACACAACAGAACCGATGCCAGTAAGTCTTCAGCACCATCTAGAATCTATTTGGTCAAAAAAGGTGATGCGTCCTAAAATCAAAATTTCATTGGTCAAGTAGTATATTAACGCCAATAATGCTGGCGTTTCGACAGCGTTCCTAAATTAACTACACTGAATGGCCGAAACATGATTTAGTGAAGTCTTCGACATGGAGGTACTCTTTAAAAGCGGCAGGGCCAGAAAATCAAGAAATGAAAATAATAGAAATGGTAACCTTAAAATTATTGAAGTGAAGTTCAAAAACAAGGAGGTCACGCCTTGCTGGCCTTGACAACAGCACGTTATTGATAGACCTGTAAGCACCCTGGGCAAGGGCTGCCAATTTAGCGGATTTTCCGCTAGATCTGGAGTATTTTAATCCTGTATAGCTGCTAAATAATTGGTCTGGCGGCCTAAATCGGCTAGATTCTAACGGACATTTGGTCTAACTCTAGTGGCCTATACAATTGTTCTTTTCCAAGCGGATTCTAGCGGTATTTTGCAATTTTTCTAGCTTGAAAGGTCTTTTTAGACTTGGCAACCCTGCCCTATGCAAGATCCATTCAAGCGTCCACCCATCCTATACAAAGACCCTTACTCTACATATCATCACATTGTACATTGCGGAAATAAGAAGAAAGTTTTTGTACATTAGAAAAGTTTATTAGATGAACAATATACGAAATCGAAATTAATAACAAAAGTATTGACCCAATGCAGCAAACCTAAAAAACTGCGTGAACGTGCGTTCCATTCAGACTTGGACAAGTATAATTTTTTTAGCTTTTCTAAATTAAATTAGAATTAAAATTAGCGGAATTTCGAAAAGTAGAAATTGAACTGAAATTAGAAATAGAATTACATTTATACAAATCAAAGCAGCTTTGATCCAAGTTCAATTCATGCCCAAATGTGGATTCGTTCTCATAAGCATGAGAATAGCAAAGATTCGTATGAAAAGATTGGCGCGTTTCTCGCTGTACAATTCGCCTGCATGACTAACGACTCGTTGCGATGGAGTCGATGTCGTTGTCATACCCAGGAGTTCTCGAGCAGCATTCTTCAGATAAGAGAAACGAAATTCGCTTTTCCACTACCCAAAAACAGGTATCTCGAAACTGCTTTTGTCTGAGGGCCACAAACGTTTACACAACATGAAAGGCAGGCAGGGCCGGAGGAAGAGCCCCGCACCTCCCGACCGGGGGGCGGGGGCGGGAAAAAAGGGCGCCCCACAGTTGACTGAGTGCTTTCCTACGGCATACAGAGACACCAGAACTGAAGAGAACCAATAATTGATTTCACACATTTCCTCTTCCAATGTTCGTATTTTTCTAATACGTCAAAGACATTGATGTTCACATGACCCATATGTTCCTAAAGCCAACCATTGCGAAATGCATTGTGAGTAGCTTCGCTGTCAGTATTTGCCGTGGTAAGCTTGCTGTTGTGCAGGTAACGTTTGCTGAATCCACGTTTATTGTAAGCATTTTTAGTATAGCCTAGTAAAAAATTACTGAGGAAAATTAAGTTGTAGACCTGTTGCGTAGCTTGAGGCTTTAGCGAGGGTGGGAAACGTAGCTGAAAGAAGCCCACTGGCCAACGTAGGGGGACCTTCGCCAACATTCAGAAAAAAGTTTGGAAATCAAAGTGTGGCCTATTCCAATGAGGATTTTCAATGAGAAAATGTCGACGCTGACCACCTGGAAAAATTTCTGCGGACGAACATGGAAAGGGGGCTTGGGGCCACTCTAACGAAAATTTGTCGATCACTGCTTTACGCAATACTGCTGAACTGAGCTTCAGCAAGTTGAGGCTAATCAAAACGTTTCACAGATCAACTAGGACTGATGAAAAACTAACAAATCTGGCAATGATATTTATTGAAAGTGAAACTGCTAAAACGTTAGATATGACTGAGTTGACACATAGCAAATGCTCAAGTCTGTCTGCTTTATATGTTGAGCTGATGCTGTAAAAATGCTTTTATAAGCATTTGTTAAAATAAATCGATGTTTTATTTACATAAATACTATGTGTTAAATGCTATGTATTGTATATTAGGGGCCCCAATGTCCAGGTTCGGGGGAACCCAACCACCTAGCGCCAGCCCTGAGCGCAAGACATCTTGCGTAATGTGATTGCTTCTGGATATTTTACATTCTACCAAATCAACAAGTTTTTCGTAAAAACATTATTCATTATTGACAAACGTCTGCGCGGGACAGATTTGGCCTGCGGGCCGTCGTTTGGAGACCTCTGCCCTAAAATACCATAGCTTCTTTCCTTTGAGCGAGTTCTTCTTTCATCCACTGCTTGGCTGCGCTAGATTTCGGGGCAGGTGTTGAGCAGCCATTCGGTTGTCTCATCGTCCAGAACCGTCAGGCCGTGCAGTCCACGGGGAGGGCGATGGATTGGACATTGGAGGGCGACATGGTCGACGAGGGCGACATGGTCGACGCCACACTCACAGACCGCAGAGGAGGCCATACCCCATTTGTACAAGCAGGAGCGGAAACGTCCGATAACGGTGCGGAGGCGGTCAAGACGGACCCAGGCTTTTCTCGGGAAGGTCATTCCTGGGGGGGGTGTACCAGTATCTGGAATTAAAATGCAGAGTCTTGTGGGGTTGTCCGCCCACTCCGCGTTCCACTGATGATCCGCTCACCGCGCCGCACGTGCGTTGTTGAAGTGAAACAATTTAAATACCTTGGAATCCTTCTTGATAACCAATTGAAGTGGCAACAGCAATTAGATCATGTGTGTAAAAAACTTGCGTGTGGTTCGTACGCTCTACTTAAGTTGCGGACCTTTACA
>JGI24158J21664_10003182_pt1 | contig 20444 bp, 13 predicted proteins | sample Ectturendosymbi3_FD_21664 | JGI IMG/M metagenome (IMG submission 21664) | reverse complement strand
CTGTAAACTGGCGATCTAGTTTGAAAAATCAAACGTAGGATCCGCATCAAAGACGCTATAAGTTTGCCTCCTGAGGCTCAATATTGCAGAAAGTGTAATCGGCAAATCGTTTACCACTAGAGACCACTGTGCTGCAGTGACTAAGGCTCTAGTATTTCAGAAAAGACTAAATGATTTACTACTACAACAACTTTGAGAACGGAAACCCACCACTGATAAATTAGATCGCGAAATTTTATAAATCTTCAAAACTCTGCCTTTGCTATAAATCACTACAGAACAACGTGGGCGCAATTAGGTGGGGGACGCGGGGGACGCGTCCTCCCCACAGTGATAATATAATATGCCATGTCCCCCAACATTTTTCTTATTAGTTTTCGTAATATATTGGTTTCAAAACAAGCTGTCCCCCCACATTTTACAACAAATTGCGCCCATGCAGAACAACAAGGTATATACTGTAAGGCAGGGCCGTAGCCAAGGTGGACACGTGGGCCATTGTAGCAAAATGACGTCACTTTGTGAATATTTGTTTAAATTCATAAGCAAAGCGAGGTATCACGGTTTGTGATCACCCAAATTAAAATGTCTGGCTAGACCACTGCTCTAAGTCTTTCTATAAAGAACATTTGAAACCGTTAACACAGGTAGTCCTCAATAGCACAGGCAATTGTATCCATGAAGAAGAGGGCAAATATATAATTATTTGCGTCAACTGATGCCATACGTTTGTCACCGACATCCAACAACTCACATCCAACAACTCAGTCTGTCACAAAGTTTTTTTCGTGCCTTCAGGCAAGCGAAGCTATCAATAAGTTTTTCGAAATTTAAGACGGCCGTAACATCAGATTCTATAGTCAGAATAGAAGTGTCATTTAGTTTCTCTTGCGTAATGTTGGAACGCATCCTGCTTTTTATTCGCTTAAGTACAGAAAATTAACGTTCCCCTTCAGTGTTCGCGACTGGAAGAGTAAGATATAACCTCAGCGCTATTTCAACGTTGGAGTACGCGTCAACGATATCTGACTCTCGGATATCCCGCAAAAGCTTTACTGGCGTGGAAACGTTTTCATCCGTTTGGTTCTGGTAACCAGAGAAACGAACCATTTCATCAGGGAAATCTTCTTCCGAATCCGAAGAGTAGGCCTTTTGAAGATTCGCAGCAAGGTGACGAATCTTTTCAGAGGAGAACCAACGCAACTGGAAAAAAACTTGAAACCTTTCATGAAACCCTGCATAGGCTTCCTTTCTGCGTTCAAGTTCAACACTCGGTGAATCTGAAATAACTGCAAAGGTATCAACTCGAAACTTGTCACGAGCAGTGAGATGTCGATTATCCTCATTTTCAATACCTTCCTGCAAAAACCGCTTCCGCGTTGGTCCGCGTCTGCCTTTATACATGTGATTGTCAGTGAGCATTTTAGCCTTTTCCTCACATGAATCATAGTCATCTCTCAGCGACTTCACAAAATTCTCCAAACCATAATACAATCTTACGACCGTTAAGATATCACAGCTTTCCTATTGTAATGTCTTACTAGCAAGTTAGCAACGTTGAACTGCCACAAAACTCTGTCCCACAAAATGCACAGTACTGCAACCTCAAACTTCGTCATCTGTGTGGCTAAAGACGAAGCTTCAAAACAAGTCTGGCCCGTCCCATTGTTATCGTTCGAAATGTTTTTCAGTGTAGAATTTATTTAACGATAGCTGGTTCTCAGTGCGCGAACAGCTTCCCACCTCGGTGACCATCTCGTAATCGACAATGTTTTGAGCAGAACGCTTTCTTGACCCAGTGAGTTCGTGAGAAGCTTCCACCAGTGCGTAGAGACGGCAAAAAAGTTATAGAGGTTCTGCACAAACCGAAAAAACGAAATGGCGTTGACGCAGCATTCCGCAGCGCAAGAACCAACGAGATTTAATGAATGAGCAGAACAAGGAACAAAGTGTGCAAGTGGATTGAGATTTTTAATTCTGGCTTCAACTCCTGAGTTTTTTCCCGCCATGTTGCTGGCGTTGTAACTTTGGCCGCGACGATTGTGAATTGAAATTTTCAAGTCTTTCAGGATGTTGATGACATTGTTTGTCAGACGTTCTGCGTCATGTTCCTCCATTACAATGAACTTCAGAAACCGTTCAACAGGAACTTTTGTTTTGTTGACATAGCGCACTACAAACACTAGGTGATCCAGATGGGTAATGTCTGGCGTGGAATCCACGATTATACTGTAGTACTTTGCTGATGAGACTTCAGCAACGATTGTGCTCCAAACATGTCTAGCCATAAGCTGAAGAAATTCATTGAAAATTCCAGAGGAGAGATAAGANGATGTATCACNTCCTGCGTTGCCAAACATGTGTAGATGATCTGCTAGAAAAGCGTCATACTGCGCCAGCAATTCAATTATTCCAAGAAAGTTTCCATTATNGTTAGAACGAATTTTTTCATCTCGTCCTCGGAAAGGCAAGCCCCGTGAAGCTAAAAATTTTACAACTGAAACAACTCTGGGCAACACATTTCTCCAGTAATCTTGTTCATCTTCTATCTGGGCAGCCAAGCTTTTATCAAGTCGCTCAGTTTGTCGACCGAAAACGCATAAAGCGGAGATGCATTCTTTGTGCGAAGTGCTGCCTTCGTGCTCAGACAGACGTTGGATATTTTTCCAGTCGTTGAGTCCGATCGTTAATGATACTTGACAGGAGGAAAAAAGCTTACTAACATAGCAAAAAACTAACCCGGTCGACTCAGAATATATAAGCCACTTTCGCCTCACTCGTTCCCCATTGATAAGAGTTTAAAAAATTAGGTTTATTTAAGTATCTTGTCCTGCCATCATCGTAGGTCCTGGCCGAGGTTCTAAGATTAAGTGAGTCTAAATCTTGTTCAAGCCTCTTCTCTGCAAAACACCTGCGTAAGTCTGCACCAACGTTTTCCCACTCGGCTGGATCCTCAGAAAATGAAGACAGCTCCCCAACAGCACAGTAATTTCGTTCATGGTTCTCTACAGTCATTCCTTCCAGATTAGCGTCGTACGGAAAATCGTTACCACCTCCGAGCTTCACACTACTAACATTTGCTGTCTTCTGCTCTCCCTCATATTTTTCCTTAGCATTAACATCTTGCTGGAACAGATATCTCTCCTCGTGACTCACATCAAGCATTGCCGATAAGCACTGTTCTCTACTGCGGAGGGAGAATCGAGCTTGTCTCAAGTAAAAAATTCACTTAGTTTATTGTTTTTTTTTTGCAAATTCAGTGCATTTCTTATTTCCTGTTCTTTCTTTCTCATTCTTTTCTTGTAACCACTTTCATACAGACGGCCTCTATCTCTCTCGCGCCCAGCCATGTTCCTCAGTATCAAGCCTTTCACACAGTACCTTTTTACTTGATTTTATATCTTCCACTGACAAAAAGCTCACAACGCAAGACCGCCAGACTGCAGAATACAGGCCCCGAGTACGGGAGTGCGGTGCACTCCCGCTAATTTTTCATGTTTTGATTGAGCAGTTCTTTGTTAGCAAGTACTAAGGCATTATTCTGAAATTCATTGAAACTTTTTCGGGTTAAATATGGAAGAGAAGACTTAAAAACCACAGATTTAGACGTTCATATTTTGCAACGTCATGGATTTCGCACTGCCGTATAAATTTCAAATTCGGCGCCTAAGCTGCAGAACTCCGATGAAAAACAGTATTGTCATTCTTATATTGCGTAACAAACAATATTATCGTGTTGTTATTGTACTGATAAGAGTCTAGACGTTTGCATTTTCACTCGTTTCAAAGTAAATTGTGAAGTTGTGCCTCTGCGCAGTTCCGAAAATTTTAAGTCAGTAATGAGTCGTCATAGGAGCGAGTTGCGTGGGGCCCTCAAAAGCGCGGGGCCCTAGGCCATGGCCTAATTGGCCTATGCGTAAAAACGTCCCTGCGAACGACTACAAATGCTATGTGACGATCAATGGTCAAAGTGAAAACTTCTTAATTGGTGACAGTGGACAAAAAAGACGAGAGAATGTCAATTTTTGGGATGCAAAGCTGGTTAGTATTTTTATGCGAGTCGGAAGTGTGGTACGCAGACGGGACTTTTACGATGTCTTCTTCGTTGTTTTATCAAGTGTATGCCATTTTGGCAAGAAGGCATGGAGGGGTTTTCCCTGTGTTGTATGCTCTATTACCGAATAAACGCCGAGTAACATACATTCGAATGTTCCGCATGATTCTTGATTTGTTACAAGATGTACAGCCACATCTACTGCGACTACGAACATGCTGCCTTTTCTGCCAAGGAAGAATGTTGTCCGGGAGTTGAGTTGAAAGGTTGTTTCCTCCACCTGGCCCATAATATACATTTAAGCATTTGAATCATCTTGGCCTCAAGCAACTATACAATAATTGTCCAGAATTTGCTTTAAAAGCATAAATGGTAGTAGCGTTACCTTTTGTACCTGAGTCCCATATGGATGATTACATGAATGTAGTATCAAGTGAAAGGACTCGCCAGATGAACTTCAACTGTTGCTGAACTGCTTTGAAGATAATTATGTGGGGCGGCGAAAGAGACGAGGTGATGCACGACATCCACCAGTTTATCCAATAGGAATGTGGAATCAATACAAGCGAACAACAGCTGGTGTTCGCTTGTATTGTTTGATCCAATAATCGTGCCGAGGCAGCACACAGAAAAGTGTATGCCGAATTGGTAAGTAACCATCCAGTTACCTGGTAGTTCACTGATGATATTAGGAAAATACAGAAAGGGCGTGACGCTTACTGTGAGCAGTTGATTGCTGGGAATGCTCCTAACCAAACACTCCTTAAATACATTAAGGCTGATGAACACATTCTAAACTTCGCAAAACATTTTGACTCATTGGCACCACTTGAATATTTGCGAAGTCTAGCTTACAACTAAGATGTGGATTAAAGTTTTATCCATGTTTTTCTTTGGCCGACCCTTTGTGTCCCATTTTCATTATAAACACTGGTCAGTATCTGCACTGGCGCCAAACAGTAGCCGACCTCACTGGAAAGCTAACTTACAATTCTTTTTCTTTTACACAAAACTGAATTTATAGATTTAAACCAAAAGCAAGCGAAAGTACAAGGAAAGGTAACACTGTCGCTAAAACGATCAGCAGTGTTGCAACAATCCAAATCGTATCTCGGCACAAGAGCAATCACTTTATTACATCATACATTTTCTTCTTGTCGCTGATCTCTTATGAACTGCATTTGGGACATCTCTCATTAAACTCTAGTAGTAATCTGCCGTCATGTTGCAGTTCCATTGACCTTGGTAACCTTCTTCCATCACTTTGATATCCTGATGGAAACGCTCGCCCTGCTGCGCACTAAGTCGTCAAGTTTCTCGGTGAAGATACTTTAACGCTCATCCTACTTCCTAGTTCTTGCAGGCTGAGAAGTTCCTCCATCATCTATAATTGTCAACATTCTTATTATGAACAACAATAAAGCAAACGCATGCGGCAGCTCGAGCCTCAACGGTATAGTCACTCCAATCACAAGTTGTGGCCCTTAAACAATGATTTGATTTCAGGCCCACCAAATATCCCATCTTTTTCCTTATAGCTAAAACCAGGAAAGGTTGAGCGTATGTAGCCAAAACAGTCTCCGGAACGATCATGTGCTTTGGCAAACAGCTTCATTAGTCCAAGTTAGGTATGTAATGGTGGTAAAGTGATGTTTATCCGATTAACTAGGGAGCTGTTTATGATATTTTTTTCTCCAGATTTCATTGTATTTCTTTGAGGTAATTATTTGTTTAACCAATGCTCGTTGTTAGCTCTACTATCTCTGTAGCATAAAAAACAAGGATACTTAGTGTGACCTCCTTGTTGTCCCAGTAGGAAATTCACCATTTTCAATTCCATGCAGATCAACCACTGGTGGTCGCAACATTTCATTCATTCAAACAGAACGTTGATGTTTGCGTAGTTTTTTTAGAATGACAGAGTGTTCTATACTGTGGGAATGGATTTACACCTGTTAACTATTGTGGAGTAAGACACGTCTACTGCGCAAATGTTGTGAGGGTCTTCCTGCTGTGGGCTTGCCAGCATATCATTTAAGTGACTGGAGACTATTGATACCTCAAAAAGAAGCCTAGAATGTGTCTTACTCCAAGTTGGCCGTCAGAGTGGAAGCACTTTCTCAATTTCACTTCTTTACCATGATAAAACGAAGCACTTATTACACCGGTTTTGAGATGTTGTTCCTGCGTCTGGAAGCCAGAAGTTCGCTTCCATTAATTGATTCAGAAACTGCAATCTCGTTCGTAGACTGCAGCCATGGAGTAAATGAGCAACTATTGTGTAACCCAGTGATATTCAACGTGGGCGAAATCGCCCCACAGGGAGAGATTTTACGCGTTAAGGGAGGCGATTTTGTGATTTACTAGATTTGAGTGTTGATATCAGTTTCCAGGGGCGATTTCTGCACGTTAGGATGTACTAAAATTCAGAATTGATTCCATAAAAACTATATTTGCCACATTGGATGCACATTCGACTTCATGTTTCGTAAAAAAAGGTTATAAAACACAAGATATAGGACTGATGATATAATAGTCAAACTAGCATTGACCTGTGTAACGCATTACTGCCCTAACTACCCAAGGCCACCGAGAGTGTTACTGGTTGGGAGCCAAACACTGTGGTTCTGACGAATTTTCAGGTGTATTGTTAAGCCTAATGTTCAAAATAAGGTAAAATAGTGGGGAAACTGTTGCGATAAGTTTTGGTAGTTTGTTGACCTTGTCCAGCTATGTCCAACCCAAATGGCTTACTGAGCCATAAATTATGTCACTATCTCAATCAGGGTCGCACATTGAATGACAATAAACACCTGAGGGCCGCACAGTTAATGGCTTCTTTAGTTTAAGTCAATGTACTGAAAGAGTTCGAATCCTAACTGTAATGGCATGAGACGCGATAAAGTGACTTTGGGTACCACCTGCATCAAAAATATGAAATTCAAGATTATCGAAATAAGGACAAATTGTCAGTATGGAAGATACTTTTACCACAACGAAAACCTAATGGGCCACGCAAAACCTTCGAATGGGCCGCATGTGGGGCTGCGGGCCGGGGTTTGGATATAGCTGACCTAGTCGTCATGAGCAGCGTCAAAAAAGCGACATCAAGCAGTAACATCTGCAAGTCTCTAGGCATGTCAACACGCGCGGAATTTGGACTTTTCTTGTATACAAGAATATGGATTGGTTTGTTTTATGTTGCTTATATTGGTTAAATTCGTATACATACAGTAGTGTGCATTGATTCGTTTTATTATATTTATATTGGTTGAAAGCAACCAACACTGATATAGCCATCGGAAACTACTCAATCGACCGAACTCAATTTCTTATAGACGAAAAACGTCAGCTTCTTTGAAGATACTACTAAAAATAGTCCAACAATCATAACATTGCTGCCACTGAATCATCACATCGACTTGTGCTGCGATTAAGAAAATTAATAAAAAGTTGTGATTAAGCCTACTTGTTTCTCCCCGTGAACTGAGACAAATCCCCCTAACTGTGTGTGTTATTATTAGCAAAATTGCCTTGAAACAAGACTTCATATAGTTTTCGGTAGAGCATTGCCAAAACATAGTTTCATAGGCAAAACAGTAGTTCGTTATCATGTGTTTTATAAACTTTGGTTCGTAACTTGAGTAAAATAGTGGAACCAAGTGTCTTCTATTAAAAAATACGTGAAAAATGACTGTTAATGAGACGATTTACGTAGGAATTAATGGCTAGCAAAATTATTTACAATTAGCCGTAATTGTAAAGCATGCTTATCATGTTTTTCAGTCAGTTCGAGTGTTTTACTGTGATTGTAGATATTACTGTAGGTAGGCTACTGTGTTTATCTGCCTAATGACGCAGTATGTCAGTACAGCAGGCTAGGAAAGGGATAACTTGTACTCAGGGGTGTAGTGGGGCGGAAACGAGTGGAACGGCGTTCCAACACTTCACGTTTTGCTTCAAAATAAGTTTGAAGCTGTTTTAAAATGGCTATATTTTTTGATGCGTTCCCACAGCTTTTTTGTTAGCACTACATCCCTGGTGATACTAGCAAGTAAGTCCAGCCACCCCCTTCTTGGCTAAACTAAAAATTCCAAACAGTTGTTTCCGCCACCTGTAGTTTGAGGTTTGCTAAAGAGTCTTTCTGTTGTGGAATTGACGCCAAAATTGGATTGCGTAGAACGTGACTGAGTGAAGTGTTTGCCAGTTAACTAACATAAGCGAATGCGATTCTACATCCAGAAACTTTTCATCGACTACCAAAGCGATGATGAGCCTGTGCCATATTTTATTATCACGGATGGTCAGACGTTTCGGTCAAGGGCAGTGAGCGTTTTCCGGAAGTTTTGTGGAAAGTTAAGATAATATTACTAAAGTGTCCCACGAAATGTCTTGGTGAGCAAGTTTCAACCAAGTACTGCACATGCGTAATGAATACCGCAATCGTCTTGACATGAACAAGACCGGAAGAAACGCCATACGACTGAAGCTCACCAATTTGCAACCTGCTTTAAAAACTTGCAGACAAAAGCCAGGGGCAAGGTTCGCAGTAGTTGGAACCAGGACTGTGGAACCGAAACTCAAATTTCGGGCTCTGGATCCAGCTCCAGGCATCCCAAATTTTTCGCTCTGGCTCCAGAACGATTTTGTCCATTAAAAACTAAAAACCATTGCATTTCTTGTACAATTGGCTTGCTATACAAAATTTGTTTGTTGAACGGGAACTCAAATTTCAGGCTCCGGCTCCACCGTTCAAAAAATTTTGGCTCCGGCTCCGGAGCCCTGGTTGGAATTAACTGTTTTTGGAAATGAATAACATTGTTTTTATAAATGCAATTGCATTCGTTTTTGTTAGTTCGTTTTTTGTGCTAACTAAACTACCCCTTTATTTCATTAGCATTGAAATATTTTCAGATTAAAGTAATATTTTTGCCAACATTAAAATCATAAGTGGGGGGCGATTTTGAAGCAAAGTTCCTGTAGGGGGGGCGATTGAACAAAAAAGGTTGAAGACCACTGGTGTAACTCATTAACATGGAACATGCAGACTGCGAAAAAATGTGGAGAAAGTCTGAGCTCAGATTCGGATTCATCACTCCAAAATTACCCTAAAAGCCCATGCAAGAATTTTTTTACCAGTGGTATATTTGACTTGATCTCGGTAAACCGCTTGAAAATCTTTGGAGGTCGTTGTTTGCTTGCCTCGTTACAACGGAAGGTGCAATGCACATGTATGTGCCAGAACCTGTAAACGACAAGCGATGATTTGTGTCTAGGAAGTAAGCCACCCATACAGATATTTGTCGGGTTTGAGAGAACGGTACAATTATTATTTTTCTTGCGAAATCTTCGCTTGAAGTGAATATTTTTTCTTCACTTCGATAGAAATCAAGGTTTCCATTGGCAGCCCTTGAATTTTGGCTGATAGGGATGGGTTTTCAGTCACAGAATCCTACAGTGGCCTCCCACTTAAAGGCAGCATGTAAGTAACATTAAGTTCGTCTGAAAAGTGCCAAATTTTGGTCAACACTGCTGGAAATTTTATTTGAGATTGGTTAAACTTGGAATCACATGAATCTTCGCTGAAGAACTTTTTTCCAACTGTGCAATATATATCAAATCGTATAACTAAGTCAATAGGAAATGTACGCTGAATGGAAGCTGGTAAATTTCCATTGCTGAGGACTAACTCAGATTTACTAATACACCCTCGAATGAAGTCCGCTGCTTGAGTCCGGATTTGGCGGACCTGCGATAGGTCAAGGATTCTGTTTCCACCAAGCACTGACGATCATTGAGATAATCAAAACTCTAATACGTTTACGGCAAGTAACACTGAAGTTTTCAACAGGTAAATCGTTAACGCGCTCCTTTTAATTACCTTAAAAAAGAAGAAACAAACTAAACTAAAAAACGTCGAAAAACACTGGCAGACGACGCGCGCAAAATACGCAAGACTCGCTAAACTACTTTTCAGCGCTTCAACGCACCAATATGCGAGCTTCAAGGCGTCAGTTGCGCGATACAGCGCACCAATGCTATCGCCGCCAAACTATAACCCATAAATGAATCTCTCAACAACGTGCCTTCCACGAAAATCAAAGCATAAATGGTCGAAGCGAATAGTTAACTACAGGAACCAAACATGCGAGCGATGGGGCGGTTAAAAACAATTTTGCTCCTTCCTGCTGCAAACTCGAATCTTAACTGGCTCTGCCTTCCCGCAGTTTGACCAAACTCAATTCAGCGCCAACTCAGTCACTTCGAGCACAAACGAGTCGTTATTGGATCACGATCTGGCCATTCCATCGCACCAATCCGCGCCACCAATGCTATAAGCGCTCTTGCCGTAGCATACACTCTCCAATCTTCAACTTCATGTGGGGAATCAGTTCGGTTTTATTTGCACTCGTTTTTTTACTTTCGGCAGTGTCACGATTGGTCTGCGGCGCGCCTTTACGCCGGGGGCCACGTGGGCATTAGCAGTGGCGTAACTAGCAGTTTGAGCCAGGGGGCAAAGCCTGGCTGAAGGGGGCCCCACTAGCCAAAACTCAGAAAAAGTTAAGAAATGATGGTGAATCTCTGGATGTCCGGAATGTCTGTACTAGATAAAAAAAAAACGAAAACACCCTGAAAAAACGCGAAAAAATAACAACCTAAAGAATGCTAAATATCAAAATGTCAGCTAAAGGGGGCCCTGTTTTTATATTTAGCTTGCCAGGGGCGGCGGCTCGCCCCCTTGTACCCCGTCAGCTACGCCACTGGGCATTAGGGTAGTGAATGATGCATTTGCCGAGCCAGTGGCAGCACCCCGCGTACCGTTCCCTTGCACCCACCCATTAACTCCGAGCACAAGGCTAGACAGGGAATCGACCGTTCTTCAAGTTTTCGGTATGACCCGACAGGGAATCGAACACAGCCTACCAGCTTGGGTGGCGTGTGTTCCACCAACTGTGCCATTTAGCCAGTTAATTTGCGGAATGGCATGTAAAAATCATAAAATCATTTAATACGATGTGCTACAAGGTCACAAAAAAATAAAGTATAAACAGTGAAAAGCACGGTTTTACGAGGAATTGACTGTCGCAGTGTTTGCCTGGTAAAAAAAAAAACGATTCAAGGCTTCGTGCGTCAGTGGCTCAAATTAGACCGGTAATAATGTATACAGCATTTATAAACTGGTTTCTGAAATAACAGTTTTTTGTCGTCAACACGACGTGTACTTTGTTTTGCTTATGAACAGCAGAAATGGCTGTTGGTTTACTAATTCATTATAAGACATTTCATTTGGTCATGTACCGTAAGTTTTTTCCTGGCAAACTGTCGCGTAGACCGCTGTTGTATTATTACAAGGAAATTAAAGAAGTTTGATGTTAACCTTTCAACACATATCATGGAAACGTTCGCCAGCATTCGACACATTGTGTAAACTTCTGCGAAATGTTTGGCGTCTTTAATTTTTGCCCTGAAGTGAAAGCTAACTGGAAATATATTAAGGAATTATAATTGTGTCGGCAGGATGAGAGGAATTATTGACATCATGCCTGTGAAGTTTCTCTGTTTTACAATCTACTCTTGCAGGGTACCGGGTTGCCGTTTGTATCTGGGCGATCGGCCAATTGAAATAACTTTGCAGAGGATGCTCGCTTCGCTATCTTTTTGGCAGAAGCTAAAGTTCGGTCTAATGATATTGCACGACATGAAGCCGATCAGGTAGGTTATAGCAAATCTGATAGTTGATAAATTAATGTTTGCTTATGAAACAATGATTTTTAACATGGTTACAGAACGAGCCAACGGGAATAGTATAATATCAAATTAGCTCGTTTGTCGCATTTTGAAATTTGCGATTAGTTCTAGGTTTTAGCGCGGTTTTGACAATGTTGTTAACTTGCTTTTTTGGTCCATTCCATCGCTGTGTTTGTTGATTTATCGCGTTGTTTTGCTTGTTTTTTTAATTACAATTTACCTCTAGCATATCTTGGCTTTTGTAGTGTTTTATCTCTACGAATCACTGACCACATCTTCTTACCCGTAGTTGTGGTAACCTCCTCAATCAACCTTGTTTCCCCTGATGTAATCCCGCTGTTAACCTATTCGAAACGTCAGCGTCCATTTTTTAATGCAGCAGCTGTAATATTTGGATGAATTTTTGCTATTTTTTTATCGGTTTTTGCTATTTTTTATCAGTGCTGAAGAAGTAGAAAAGATGAAGGAAAAGGATATGTTTGAGCAGTTGCTCAGTGAAATGGTTGAAGAATTTCCCCACATGGCCAAAGTCTTGGTATACGAAAGAGATGTCTTTCTTGCTGGATTTTTACAAAAGGTTTCAAGAATCCCCGTTCAATTGCCTGAAAATTGTGAGTATAATGCGTGAACGTCTTTGTCAAAACCGAATTCTGTGCAGTGGATAGAAGTAACCCTGTACCTTCAACAAGGCCCGTAGTCAGGTTTTAAGGTTTTGGGGAGAATACATATTTAGGGGAGCCCGATTTTTGTTATGTTTAAGAGAAATTGGTATCACACTTCCGGGCACAACAGAATTTGGAGGGCATTGCTCCCGAATGCCACCCCGTGGCCACAGGCCTGCTTTTAACCACGTCACCTAGCCAACAGTTTTCCTGGTGCTGATCAATGGTTGCATTGTTTATGTGAGTCGGCTGAACTAATTTTGAACCAATTCGCGTGAGGTGTGCAATGACAAATTTGCCTCCCTTTTTTGCTGATATATGACGTGCACAATCTTCTGGGTCAAGCAATCTTGGGTTCTCAACTTATCTCGCTTGTTTCTGAGCTAACTGTACGATCGATTTATTTGGGAGTGTATGCGGGTCTTGGAGCATAAGGCGTGTCATAAAATAAGCTACTATTTTTTACGAGGTGTATTGGACAAAGTTTAAAGTACACTTCTAAACGTTTTAAGTGGAAACCATGCAACAAAGTGTGAGGAAAACGGTAACTGAGGCTAAAACATTGTTGGTTTTCGAATATGTGACTGGCGATAGATATTTTTGAAAATCCAACCCGCGTGAAGTATCACTTGGTGATTTTTGCCCTAGTGTTTGCTTTCAAACTGGTATAGAGAAGTGAAAAATTGTTTAATTCTTGAAATGTTAAAAGTTTGCTAAGAATACGGTAAAAATATTTATGTGCTATTTATCCAATCGTTTAGTTGGTGAAGGACGTTGGAATAGCAGGGGAATCTTATGAAGTGTGCATTTGAATAGAAAAATTTTAACACTCACCTGTTAATTTCTGCGCTACTTGCGTTAAAAATTAATACCATTTGCAAGAAGTGCGTCATTATTCAAGATTTTTGTTTTCATCTCCACTACCATCGAATTTCTGCAATTTCTCTGTGATTTTGTGAGGCATCTGCTGTTTTTCATTTAATTTTTATTCTTCACCATACCGCATCCAGCTGGTGCTTTAATATGAACAATACCGCTAGAGCGACGACTGACCAATGCGGTTTGTTTTCGAAACGCGACTGTAAATCAAGCTTCGTTTTTCATGTGCTTCGGCTGTAATTTATATCGAGTCGGAACATCGGCACATGATGTATAAACGGGGTAGTGTGAATCGGATGTTTGATTTTTTCACGTTTGCGCACCATGCTTGGACGTGTTAAGTTTATCTTGTTGGTTAAAACATTCAAAACGAACGCTGTGTTCAAGTAGAACAGTTGTGCTATCCGCCTGATTTTATTCGCTGAGACATTTCGGTCATTTTGTTGGTGAGACATTTTGGTCACCGAGACATTTCGGTCATTTGTCTCACAACTGTATTAAAACTTGGCGTAACGATATTCATTAGTTTATATTTTCAGGCATTCTGGCTGAATTGGTTTAATTTTTTCGTTCATTAAAAAAATTCGGTGTATGACCGAAAAAAAAAACAGCTAAACACTTACGTCGTTCAGAGATGTACATTCCCAAAACAGCTGCCGCTTGTGTGTAGAGTTGAGTTTTGTAGCATGTGTAACTTCAAGAGGGAAGTGCTACTTCCTGCTGGGCGCTTATGTTGCAAGATTGCTGGCTGAACTGATAAACGCCAGTGTCATTTCAAAGACCTACACGTATGTTGCGTAAGCATTCTCTGAGTAGTTCGTGTTTTCATAGCTGATATTTTTACCCATAAATTACCAGTACATTTCAAAGATGGAAGACCTATTGGTCTAACTCTAAGTGACAATTTTCTGCGGAGTGCAAATCCAGTACGATTGCTTAGTTTCGGTGATGTTTAGTAAAATACTTAAACATGCTCTTAACTAAACGCAATTCAATACCCAACGCTTGGTAGACGGCGTGCTAATAGCATCCATTTCTTTCTAGCTACTCGACCAGCAGTTGTTGTCGCTGTTGTGGGCATCGGTCATGCCAATGGAATAAAATCTCATTTCAACTGCGATGTTGCGCCGGAATTAATGAAAGAAATACAAAGGTACTTCCTTTTCCGATTTGCGCTGGTTTCTAAGCGAATAGTGCAGATCTTTATTTTTCGGCATCAATGAGTTAAGAGTAATGTTAAACAGCTTGAGTTTACACAACTGCTATCAAGATATACTTCGGTTTCGAATGAAGAAAGTTTGAATAGAAAGCATAGTCAGTGACTACTGCCATGTGCGCTCTACGTATCATCTTCATCAGTGTCAATACGAGCGCACTCAACCTGCCCTACCGGTTTGATGTTAAATTGTGTTAATTCGGCAATGAGATGCTGTCACGTGGGTTTGTTCGGTCCAGGTCTTGCGTTCGTTTGTTTTAGAAGCAATGACCACAGCATCGTCATTTTCTTTAGCTGCATGAACTCCGGGAGTCACTCAGCTGCCTATATCTGTTTTGCGTTCTCATTCACTATCGGTAAACGAGGCAAATATTCTATTTCAATAAGCGTTTGAACTTTTTGAACAGCGGGCGCGAGACCTGAATCCAAAATTCTATGGCGCGTTTAGTAGAGGAATCGGTAGTTGTTGGTCTGGCAGCACAAGGTTGTCCGTGAGTCAAAACCTGTTTTCTGTTTTATAAAACTTCTGCTAAATGCCGGCTTCGTGCAGTCTTCGGCGTTTTACTGCAGTATTCATCGTGTGATGTGTGCTAGCGTGATCGCTTTTCTAACGGGTGTTCTTTTTACGTAAGTTACTTACTTTTGCAGTTTGCCGCCTCCTTCAAAAGGCAGGAAAATACTAAGGTACTCTTTCAGAGGCGCTGCTGTTGCGACTTTGATCTATGCGATTTACAGCATGGCGTGCTGGACCGGACTGAACAAGAAGTTAACGTACTGGGTGCCGCAAGTTTAGTCGTCGATATCCATGCCTTGCATTGAGTGTTGCTGTTCTTTCATACTTGTACGCGTTCTTATGTCAGTGGGTGATCTCGACGTGCGCCAAAACACAAACTTTTTACTTTCAGCGTGCCAAGACCCAGACTTAAAAAACTTGTCTTTTTTTCTGTTTTGAGAGAATTGTCACGTTGGAATTGAAGACCAATAACTCGCGCGACATTATTTTTTAACCACATTCGTATTGCTTAGAACAGAGGTGGGCAAGCTACGGCCCGCAGGGCAGTCACACGTACATAGATAGTAGTACATATTTGGAATCTTTGTTAAAGTAATTTTATGGATTAGAATTATCAAGCTTTGTGTCCACACGTTTCATTCGAAACCGCATTTTTGCTCAACCGGAAGTGACTATTGTTACCTTAATTTTGTGGTAGCTCATGTAAAACTTTTTTGAAGTTTTCAAAGCGATTATAGGTGTAATATATGTAATACGACCATGCGGCCCTCCGTAGCACTAAAATCTTCAGTGTGGCCCTCTGTAGAAAATGTTTGCCGACCCCTGGCTTAGAAAGTATTGAACGAACTTTAATTCTGTCACCGTTTTTAACCCATTGCATTGGTCATGAAAAAGAGGTAAAATCCCGCTATGCCTCATAATTATTTAAATTTTCACTTACAATTCAATGAATTGAAATCAACGTGTTTTTGTGAGGCTGTGTGGCATCACCATTCACCTTTCCATGCACCAGTTTCTTACTGAAATGTCACCGTGGACAGTAACACACACTCGTGTTGTACTATAGAATTTGGCAATCTGCAGCTCGTTTGGCATTGCCCCGTAGAGCTAACTGGTCATCGTTGGTCAAAACCACTCAGTGAAAATGGAGAAGCTTTTATTTTTCATTAATTCGTTGATCAAGTTTTCACAACTGGCAATAGCACATAAAATGCTAATCGAGGCTGTTCGTATATCTGAGTTGGCTTGGCGGTATCTGCATTCTTAATTCTGAAACTTCCAACCAAAGTGTTGTGTTGAAATATTGATACACGTGCAATGTTTAAAAAGTGCATTAAGTCTTCAACTCGTGTTTCATTTCTCTTCTTGTGTACTTGCACTATTTTTGTGGCCATTCTTGCATCAAAGGAAAAGGAAAGATGTGTTTATCGAGTCGAGCCAAACCGAAGCAATGGTGCTTTGCATCATTTTTTTTCTTTTTCGGTAATGCTGTGATGGTAGTTTTATTGTGGATTAAATGAAACAAGATATACCTTTGATTGCGTTCAAAAGACCGAACCTGTGAATTTGATGGACAGCGATTTTTTAGGAAATGCAGGGTGCATTAAAAGTTTGGTTGTAGCGTCACAGTATGACCCGCATCAGTTTTTATTCAACCAGTCGGTCGTTTGTCTCTAATTGTGGCGCTTGCGTTGTTATCCAGGTTGGACAGTGGACGTGTTTGCGTTAGCTGATGCTATCGTCACAAATGTACCCAAAGCTCAAAAGTTCTTTTGCATGGTAAGCAGTGCCGTAGCAGCTCAACTCTGCCCCCCAAAATGCTTACAGGGACCCCCTAATGATGATTTATAAAAATAAGTTTTCGACGTTATGCTACATCTCGAGGTCGAATGGCCTTCAAAAGAAAATATCCTAATTGCAGACAAAATTTTGGCAGAATCAGGCCGTATTTGGAGGGGGGGCAAAATACGTGTTTAGGTGGGAACGATTTTTGTTTTTATCACATGTTTAAAACAAATTTTCTGAGCACAACAAAAATTTGGGGGCCTTCATGTTTGTGCAGGAGGGCTAGACATTCTGAAAACTTATATTTAATTCACAACGTGAACAGCATTTGCAGATGGTGCAAGTTATAAATATTTTCCCGCAAATACCCGTAATAGGCGCGTAGTTTCCAACTAAAATTTTTTGAACGAGCTTAAAAGGAATTGGGTCGTAAATCATAATCATTTGATTGACGGCGCTTATTTAGAGATGTCGTAATGAAATGCAAATTTTAAAAATTTGCAGGAAATCAAAATCAATCCTATCATTCAGTTATGAAAACATTATTACCGAAGGAGCAAACATGACACTGGTCAAAGCATGTGCGCCGCGATGAATGTTTTCTTTCATTAGCGCGAATTGATAAACTTTACAATGAGCTTAAGTGAAATATACAGTAGAACTCGTCTAATTCGTCACTTTATCGTCGGTCCCGGCAGAATCCGTATCTTTTGTGTACATTGCTGTTCGTCTGATTCACCATCGTCTAATTCGTCACCTCTTACTATCCCTGAGAAGCGTTTTGTTCGTCTAATTCGTCATTTGCAGTTTCACTTATGTCTAAGTACGTATGGGAATTCAAACAAATTAAGGATCTTCATCTGAGAATTGTTGCTCCTCGTAATTTGTTTATCGAATTTATACACGAGGTGCGAAGCGCGACCCGATCCCCATTGAGAGAACGCGGAAAAGTTTATCAAAGATTTAAAAGGTGCTTGATTATATGGAGGAGTCCAGATAGAGCTGAGGAATTAATTGTTGTGTTCAACCATAACGTCACAAACTTGTACATTTTACTGCAAATAAGAGCACTATGTATACGAGTTACTATGATAAAGCATACGGGCTTCTATGATAGAGTTTGCACCTGTTTGCATAATTCGTCAGTTCGCCTAAATTCGTCACTTTTTTCTAATCCCCTTGAGGTGACGAATTAGGCAAATTCTACTGTACTTACAAAGCGTGCGCATTGGCTTTTTACTGGCCAAAATACGCATGCATAAACCTTGCTGCACCACTCTGTTTTGAGACAACTTAGCAATGATTGCTAAATAGACTGTTCTAATTACGCAATTAACTCCATCTGGCTGTCTAAACATCAGGCTGCGCAAAGGTAACTTTGGTCATAAACACCAAAGGTATCTTGCTGCCAGGCCCGTAACCAGCGTGGGACACCAGGAGGGGCGAAGAGTTTTCTGGGAGGGGCCCAAAATTTTTGAACTATGCCCAATAGTTTTAAACGATGTCCAACACATTTTTCCGGGGGGGGGCGAAGCCCTCCTGGTTACGGGCCTGCTTGCTGCTGTGCGGTACAAAATAAGAGAAGATTACCTGGACTAGACATAGTACATNTTTTGCAATAACCACTGCACATTGCACAAAACATGTNAATCAAGTGGAAGTCTGACGTCTGGACGTATACAACTAGGCATGTAGGCAGGGCCAGATAAATGAACGCGAGGCCCATCAGGGCAAAGTCGTGACCGCGATGCCCCCGAAACGCTTAACGTAACTGCGCAGTTCACTCATGTCCGATCCTTTGCCTGCTAAAGCAGGTTGCGAAACTTGCTAGCGGATTGTTGTACTCTTGGTCTTTATTGCGTAACTGCTTTAGTTTTTGTTTGTGACCAGACACGAAGTCCATAGTAAATGTAGCAATATCAGGACAATAAATCTTCATATGTTCACTTCAAGTTACGGCAGTAGGCGTTTTGCCGCAAGTTATCAGGGCTCTCACTGAGGGTTTTTTCCACCCAGATCTGTTTTTTTAGTCGACCTGGGTGTCTAGGCTTAATCATGAAAAATCGCGTTAAATCTGTGTTTTTTTGAAGTGATACATTCATCAGCAACTTCAATGTGTTCAATTATATGAAGATAATCTTACATTACAGTGTTTACATGGGCATATCAGGTGAGAAAGTATGCATATCGGATGAAGCAGAATGTGTTCAATCGGTTTCGTATTCTCATATCAGATCATTGTCAGGGTATTCTTCAGGGGTGTGATTAAACGAAAGCAAGTGAGAGACTTGCCTCGACCCCCTCTTTTTAGGACCCACCTCGATGTATTTCGCAGGTAGGCTAAATGTTCCTCTTTTTGGGGAAAATTTTATTGTTCCGCTCATATAATATTTTCCGAACCACATCATTATTCAGTAGGCTACTCTGCCTTCAAAGGGGCCCCCATGAGCAACTGCAATGTGTGAGTTGGCTGGCTACTCTGCTTTCGAAGGGGCCCCCAGCAATAATTGTAACGTGCAGGTACTCTGCTTTACAAGGGTGCCCAACAGCAATTGCATTGTGTAAGTAGGCCCACTCCGCTTTCAATGGGACCACAATAGCAACTGTAATGTGTAAGTCCGACGCTTTCAAAGAGGCCCTCAATAGCAAATGTAATGTGCAAGTAGGCTCACTATGCTATCAGAGGCCCCCAGCAGCAACTGTAATGTGTAAAGTAGGCTACCTTGCTTTCAAAAGGGCCCAACAGCAACTGTAATGTATAATTGCGCTACTTTGCTTTTAAAGGGTCCCTCAACAGTAGTTGTAAAGTGTAAATACCTTGCTTTCAAAAGGGCCCGACCTTACTGTAACATATAAACATTTTTTTTCAAAGGGCCCCCAACTTCACTGATTTCTAGTGCTTCGTATGTCAATTTGGGAATAGAAGCTTTCTTTGGGGAGGTAAGTGATGACGGGACTGAGTTTTGGGCCCCTCCCCCCAATTGGGAGGTATGGGGTGCGGGTGATACGGCTCTGATGGTAAGAACCAGTCGCAATTGAAAGTGACAAACCCTCCGATCGCAGCTGCGTCTGGTGAAAGCAAGTAGCAATAGGCACAGGCGCCGAGTTTGAAATTTCTACGGGAGTGCGAAATCCATGACGTCACAAAATATGACGTCAAAACCTGCGAATTTTAAGTCTTCTATTACATATTTATCAGAAATAATTTCAACAAATTTCAGAATAATGTCTTAATATAGCCTAGTGCTTGTTAAAAAAGCAGTGGCGTACGCAGAAAATTTTCATGGGGGGTTCATTCAGTGGCATATGGTGGTCATTTGTTTCTGGTGTGGGGTCTTTGTGACGTCACAATTTGACGTCATATCCATGTTTCCAAACCAACGTTTTGGCGAAGTTTGTTGACATAGGCTAATGCGCATATTCTTCTACACGGCCTCCCCTCCTTATTTTATGTGTCATTGCACTGAATACAAACTATCAGCGCTCCAAGTTGGGATATCGGAAGAAAATAAACACAATGCTTCGACACAGGATAACTGCAAAGTTTTGGCTGCGACACAGGATAACTGCAAAGTTTTGGCTGCG
>JGI24158J21664_10003181_pt1 | contig 20444 bp, 16 predicted proteins | sample Ectturendosymbi3_FD_21664 | JGI IMG/M metagenome (IMG submission 21664) | reverse complement strand
CACCTTTTTACTTGCCTTTTGTTTCACAATTGCAGGAAGAGCTGTAGAAAGTATGGTCTTGCCGTAATTAAGGCTTTTTTGCGAAACTGATCGTTAGTATAGACACACTGGTTTGCATTTGACAGATAGAAGTGCAAAATACGGCTCACAGTGTTGCGTGTCGCAATTAATCATCTCGCGTGAATAAGATTGATTGTCGTATTTGCAATACAGTAATGTGGTACTTAGTGCCGGTAAAAAAACTGTGTTTGAATTTTAAGGGGCCCACATGCGAAGACGATGTCGATGAATGTGCTATATTACCATCTATGGGAGGAGGTTGTCATAACGGAGGAACGTGTGTAAACCTCGTTGGAAGCTTCAGGTTGTTGGCTTGCATTTGCTGGATGTCTTTGCTCGGCTTTGAAAAGTTTGTGTATTTTTGCAATCATAGCAAGTCTTATGCAAACTAAGCAAAACGGTACTCTTGGTGATTGACACCACAGGTTTACTTTTTTCTTGTGCTTGAAATTTTTAAAAAGTGTTGAAAGTTGAGTGGTATTTCTATATAGCATTGCCATTTTATGCAGGACTTTCGACGTATTTTCACCAAAACGCTCTTCCGCCAATTGTTGAAATTGAAAACGAACTCGAAAACATATCTCCAAACAGTTGAGCAGAAGCTGAATTATAGTTTTTGGTGGATAACTCTGCTCTACCCGCTAATTGTCATGAACTGGGCAGTTGAAGTTAACTTCTTCGATGTAGTTTGAAGATTCAGGTAATCATCAGTGAATGACCTCCCTTTTTGACACTTAGTTTCAATTCTCCGAGAAAAACTGCAAACGCTGAGTGCAGTACGCATCTAGGAACACGTATAGCACTAATATGCTGGAAAATTTAAACTTACGAAACGGTGGTGTAGATTTGTATTGCAGTGCTGAGTTAGCACTTCACTGTGTGGTGAAGCAAGTGCTACAGCAAGTAACATTAGTTGTAGCTGAACTTTGTTCAACCCGACTTCACTGCCCAAACGTTTGAAAATATAAGAAACTTTTGACACGAAGCAGCGCGGCCCTCGTCGCCCAAGATGCTGCACACGAATCAGTGTTACAACCCTCGTTGTCAACCAGAAACAGTCCACGCCTGCGAACGGAAAAACACTAAATTACTTCGTCGTCGACGTCGGTTAAATCGAAGTATTCACGCCAGCAATGAAACCACTCACTTCCTGATTGACCGCCACACACGGCCAGAAACGAGGGACAGCAATCAAATCAAGCGCAGTGTGCTTTAGGGATCAAACAAAGGCCGCACTTATGCACGAACGGAGCGAAACAATTTGAAACTAAAGGGAAATTTGCCGTAACAGCAAGGGAGTATTCGTCGTTCGAATCCAGATAAAGATCTCTGTCGTATACCACCAAGCTCTTCACAAATGCCTTCCATTGTGAGCTCGCCCAGAGTCATAACCTGGCAACGGCAAACCGATGCGCTTACTATAATGGAGAGCGGTCTTTTCTGGTTGTGTATCTTAAGCCTCAAACTAAAGAAAATAATGAAAAACATCATGTACTCTACAGGTGCGATTGTCCTCCTGACTTCTTTGGTCCGTTTTGCTCGTCACAGTATGACGACTGTAGTGACGACAACACTAAATGCGTACACGGCGTTTGTGTCGACAACAATCGTGATGATCCGAATACTCCGAAATACTCGTGCATTTGCGAGGTAAACGTTTTTTTTTTATATATTGGTATTAAAACTCTCTTCGTTTCGATGGGACCTTCTGCCAAGTTGCATTTGCTTCATGCAGCGAAAGCAATTCGATACAAGGAGCTGATTTGCAGATGGAATGTCGCTTCGCTTCGGAAGCAATCAAGTCTTTCCTTGTTCTTCCTAGTCTGTTTTTAATTACTTTTAAACTTGAATTCCTTCTACCTTTATGAAGAACATAGATGTGTTAAGTGACAGAGCAACATGCATCGAAATGAACTTGAATTTTATTGTTATTTTTTTGGCAGTCCGTCAATTAAATTTTTTTACGCTGTGTTTTTCAAATCTTTCGTAGGTTTCGTTTACGATTGATATTCGCTTTCATTTTTGTTCCCCAAATAGCCAAACCTAATCAGAGAGTGCGTTTCTGTACAGCCGGGTTGGGAAGCAGCATCGAGCAGCGAACCCGCATGCACACAAGACGTCAACGAATGCCTGGAAAAGCCTTGCTCGAAGAATCCGGAGGTCCCGTGCTATAACAATCCCGGTTCATACACCTGTGGACCTTGCCCTGACGGTAGCTACCACAGTCACAGTCGCCCTATGGTTTTCAGTGTTTCGCTTAACAAATCGGCCGCTCTTATTCTGTTATTCGTTCTTTAACAATTTTTTTTCAGGTTACGTCGGGGACGGCTGGGCCTGCACTGACATCGACGAGTGCGCAACAAACAACGGCGGCTGCTCTGTGTCCCCCCCAGTGATCTGTCACAATACACCAGGATCATATTACTGTGGATCGTGCCCAGCCGGTAGACTTGAGCAATGTTTAGCGGACTAATGCTTGCAGGTTGCAGCTGAAGCTCAGAAATAATATCTCGGCTGCATTGAAATGTGGCAGTTTTGCGTTTGTAACATTTGTATTCATGCATTTCCTTTTTGTGGCGAATATCACGATGTTTCACCGAACAAACTGAAGTGAACGTAGGAAGGTAATTTTGCACTAATACGAGTTTGGTCAGCCATAACCAAAGTTCTGTCACTAAAATAAATTTTATGCCGAATGTCGCACAAGATTGTCACAGGCCAATTCAACGATAAATACAAAAATCTTCAGCACAATTACGTCACAAACACGGATGGAGATTTTTATTTAGGAATCATGTTAAAAAAACAAATCGTGAATGCCAACCGATATTTTGACAAATTTGGTTCTCAGCACTTGACTTATATATATTTTTGAACACGAAAGACAAGAGAGAACGTTTCTCATTGAATGACATTATTTTTCAGGATACACTGGGGATGGCAAAGTTTGCTCACCACAAGACCCTTGCACTGTTAACAATGGTGGATGCAGCTCGTTGGCAACTTGCAGTTTTAATCCTGGTAAAAAATTTTCTCATCTCATGTGAAATCTTCAAACCTTGTACCGTCACATGAAAATCAACTAAGCTGTAAATAGCATGCAAATTGTAGTTTTTTATTTTACGCAAAGCGTCAGGAAGGTGTTGGTGATTTTTCTAAGTTTGGTTTCTCAAAAGTACTGATTGGAAATATTCTCAAACCCGAGTAACAATTTCACTGTTTAATATGTAAATGGTATTGTCATTAGATTGTCACAAAACCATATAATTTTCTTTCGGTTGCAACAAAATTTTCGGCTCAAGATATGAATCTGATGGCAAAAAAACAATATGATTTCTCCGCAGCTGGTCAAAGGTCAAAAGCGCTTGCCAGCTTGTGATTAAAGTTTTAGTTTGCAGCTATTAGCGTAAGCAACAGGTAGGAATTTTGTCTTTCTCATTCATTGAGTTCACGGTGCAGGACTAACAAAAATGTATTTACTCAACAACAGTCGCTAAACTAAACGAGTTGGCAAACAGATCGTTTCCTTTTTGCTTATTTTTTGTCCTAAATTCCAATGGCGGCTGTTTGTTTGCGTTGCCAGCTGTGGGTCCGACATCTGTCACGTGCACCTGCCCGGACGGATATACCGGAAACGGCATCGGAGACAACGGATGCGTTTCTCTCGACTGCCCAGGATCTTGCGTCAATGGCCAGTGCTTGGTAGCAACTATTTTGTGTGTGTACCTACACAACATGCGTAACTGCTGCGAAGAGAGTGATTTCAAACTATTCCTGTGCGGCGGTTTCTGAAGCATCATTGTTATTTATGATCGAACCACAGTGTGTTAATGTTAGTTAGTCTTTCGTTTGTTCGGCCGCTTAACCCCAAACTAGGTTTTCTTCACTTTCAGGTAGTTTTTGGATGCAAATGCATGCAGTGTGCAGCCCGCAGTTTCTTTAAAATGTCTATCTCATTATTTTGCGCATTTCCACTTTGATGATGCGCATATTGGTAGTCTAAGCCTAAAGTGCAGTCATGTTCAATTTCAAGAAACGCGCGGTGTGACAAAATGACAGCATATCGTGAGCAAGTGGATGTTGTATTTCCAAGTCTTGCGTCCGTATTTTATTCAATAAATTTCATCGATGTTAAGAACAACGCGAACGGCGTACCGGTATGCACGTGCGACCCCGGGTGGACCGGAACGAACTGCGACGTAAATATCGACGAATGCGCCAGCTCCCCCTGCCAGTCGGGAGGGACTTGCGTCGACGGCGTCAATGGTTATCAGTGCAATTGCGCCAGTGGCTTCACTGGCACGAATTGCGAAATCCAAGCTTCTGGTACGTGCGTGTTGCTTAAGATTTCTCGCTTCTTGTAGCTTTGAAAGCTTCAGTTGACTGTAAAGACGTTGCATGCATGCCCCATGTTGGGTGAGTCGTGATGCCTTTTGCAGGTTGCGGGGCCTCTTACCATCAAGACTCGGGCGCGTTCAGCTTTCCTGCTGTGCCTGGACAAAACTATCCGGACGGCCAGAGCTGTGCCTGGGTCATACAAGTTACTGCCGGGAAGGTAAAACACATTTCCATTGATGTGATGTTCTTGACTTATAGTCCGCTTTTCCTTCACGCAAAGCGTCAGGTGTCGGCGATTTTTCTGGGTTTTGTTCTCTGGAAAGCACTGTTTTGAAATGTTCTCAAAATCGAGTAACATTTTTATCATTTAATGTGAAAATTTTGTCATTACGTTGAAACGTAGATATAAAGTCGTGTAATTTTCTTCGATTACGACGCCCTTTTCGACTCGACGTCGCATCTAAAAGTGCACCTAAGGAAACTTTTTTTACGATAGGAATTAGGTGGGAGGTATGACGAAAGTCTATTTGATACGAAAGAGACTAATTTTTCAATGCTTGATGCGATTTGGTCTTATCTTTGTGAGGCCGCGCCCCGCTGAAGCGCTGCATGGAGGTGGAAGTTCTGTGAGAAGCTCGCTTTTTAAAGATAATTAATCGAAAAGCATTTTTATNCTGCTGGTAGGATGATCGTAAAAGAATGAAATTCAGAACAATTGCAATTATCTCATCCGCAAACCACATAGATTCACCAAAACTAACGAACAATTTTTTGCGTAAATTCAGATGCAAATCACCCTGACAAAAGTTCGGGATCCCAAGTAAAACTTGCTGATCCTGCACAATTTCGCTCGAACTTCACAAGTCTTTGTTTTTTGTATCTTTGATCGTCGGTCGACGTGAAGTTCAATATCGACTTATTCGAATCGAAAATCAATTAATAGTTTTTGATAACTGAGCAACGATCGATTGGACTGAGTTATTGTTGTTCAAATGATTGACAAGTTGGCGAAGGCTGGAGTTAGCATGGCAACGTTCTTCGTAACTTTTTATTAATCACATTACAAAACCTGATCAGATGAAAATATAGCAACTATTAGGTACTGTTGAGCGTGTTTTGCGATTTGTTTCTCCTCACGCTGTGCGCAACCAACTGGCCACGAGCTTTTTACGGAAAACGTGAAAACGTAATTGCCTGTTTTTTTGGTTGTTGATTAAAAATATTGAATTGGACTTTACTTTTAAAGTTTGTGAAAGATTTGTCGCCAGCTCGAATATCTTTCGTAATTTAATCAAAACTTCTTGTCGACGAATGTGATTAGTTGCAATGCGTGGTTTGAATTGTGACGGTGTCGCGCAAATCGTCCCTTTTTCTTTTCCGATATTCCGGCAACAGATCATCAAAGTCACATTCCCGGTGTTTGACATCGAAACGAGCACTGACTGCGCCAATGACTATCTTCAAATACACGATGGTTCGTCGGCCTCTGCGCACCAGATTGGTGAGATTTTCTCTTTTATGAATTGTGAATGCCTCGTCGTTTTTATGTTTCTCTTTATGATATAACGGAAATAATCCCAGACTAAACAGAAACCCAAAGTGACTGCCAAGGCGGTTTTATCAAGTCAACGTACACGTTTTTACCATAATGTTATAAAACTTTAACTAAGAAGTATAATCATTTAATTATTTGCCTAAATTGAAGCAGAAAATAGTTTTCGTTAATTCAGCGTTTTACCTGCAGGTAGTGGATTGACACTGTGTTGATCCGAGTACCGAAAATCACCCTTAACAGGCAGTTTTGACTGAATTGCTTCGGATTGAATTTTCGTAGCCGTTATTGGCCTCAACACACGTAACACTGGAGTGTTATCTATTCTCTCAGTTTCGACTCGGCCATTCTGTCTGCGTCACCTGATTTTACGAGGTGCTTCATGCAGNAATGTTTTGCGCAGGCAAATACTGCGGGACCACAGTGCCAGGAGACCCCCTCGTCTCTACTCACAACACCCTGTATTTTTNNTTCTTTTCAAATGCTCAGAATTCTGGCAGAGGGTTTCAAGCGGTGTGGCAAACCGACATTCCAGGTGATTGACGTGCCTACATCGCTATATTAGCACATTTTCTATTTTTTAAGTTGATACAAGTGATGGTTGTTGGTGAGATACTAGTATGGTAGATGTAAGGAAGCAGTGCCCACGAGATATTCTTCACCTCCCTTGGCTGGCATTAAAACTTTTCGAATGGCACGCAATTACATGTTCGCGCATACAATTATGTGAATGCATTCAATATAGGAGTTGAACAGCAGTTTGCACGCGTCTGCCCGAGCGATGTGGTTATTTGGCGTCAACTGTAGTCATACATGGCGGTAATCGTCAGTAAACGTATTTTTGACTGTTTGTTTCTTTTGTTATAAGAATTGGTCGAATTTAACATTGCGCTTAAAACAGTTGTTTTTTAAAAACAAGATTTGATTAATCGGTATTTTTTAGATTGTGGGGAGGCCATCACTGGTCAAACCTACGGTGACATCACGTCTCCTGGTTATCCTGGGAATTACCCAATCAACCGGGATTGTTATTGGACCATACAGGTGGCCCCTGGCAACGTCATACAGTTCCTTTTCGGAACTATTGCCATCGAAGTCCACTCAAACTGCACGTTTGATTATTTGGAGGTGAATTTTCGCTTTTCGGATTATTACGCTGACCACAACTGATATTTTGCTAAGGTTGTCAACTCACTATTTTACGATGAGATTATCTGAGCTGTGAAATACCTCTTTTTGTTCTTTTATTGCGCTCTGTATATCTCAGCTGCCTTTTGTAACACGTGGTTTCGTAACAAGCGAGTGCAATGGAGTGGTTTTGGACTTGACACTTTTTGCATGCTTGTCCTATCTGCTATTGGTGCAAAGGCTGTTACAGCGCTGTGCGCAGTAGACTATTTTTTCCAAATCCGAATAGCTTGGTATTTCTGCGAAACAAAACGAAACGCAAAAATTTTAGTTTTGTCAGCTTTAAAGTGTCGCTGAAGTGGCGGTGCAAAAACGTAATTTTTTTGCAAAAGTTTGACCTGTCTTTCAAGTTCAGCTAGACTGCCCACAGACGGCACACAAGACCGGAGCCTTTCCTACTGTGCGTATAAGTCATTGTTGGCAACACATCGATATCCTAAAAGCTTATTTAACAAATAGAACCTGTCAAAGATTCACAAGCTCGAAAATACCCTTGATCATGATTCTCAAACACGCGACGAATGCGGCCTGCGGTGCATTCTAGGGAATGTTCAAATCATTAACATAAGTTATTTAGTTTATTCACAGGTGTTTAAGGCCAGCGAGTGCACAAGTTCCTTTTAAACCAACGTAGAGACGGCAAGACATGATTTGCCTGTAACTGATGATACCTTTCGCTGGAAATAAGATGTAAAAGATGTTTCAAGTAACGTTCAGGCAAAGGCCCTTGTTGCGTCAGTGTCATTACGCGGCGCTCGAGTTACTTTACAAGTCGTAATTTGGCCCTCGGAGCAATTTGAGTTTGAGACACCTGCCCGAGATGCAAACATAAGTTTTTTTGCTAAATTGAAAAGTTGGTAAAACAAATTTGAAAAAATTTCCGCTTTGGTGAACCCGATTTTCGCTGTGTACGTCATAATAGCGGTCTATTGACGTCATTTATCCTAACAGATTTTCTTTATTTTTAGAAGAACTAGAAAAAATTAGGACGCACGATTTGGTAACGCAAGAATGTGGAGAAGATAAACTTTAAAAATGACACTTACTTGTGTCGCCACTTAAGGAACGTTTTTAGCAAATTTGTTATCTTGACGTGTTTTGATGATTACTTTTGATGTGTGTTTGGGCTGATGTCTTCTTCGAGGCTGCTATGGCTAGTGAGGCAAATTGAACATGACCATTGACGTTATATGAACAAACTTTGTGCAGATTCGCAACGGGTTGCTGGAGGTGGATCCGGTTCTTGCCCGCTACTGCAGCTCAATCTCTCCCCCTCCACTCCTAACTACAGCACCAGCCGCATGGATCCATTTCCACACAGGGCCATACAATAGCGACACAGGATTTCACATAACTTGGACTAGTCAGCCAGGTACTGGCAACGCGTCAAAACATCTAGAATTGTCTTACAGATGCAATTTTTTTATTTTTTTTCACTATATCTCAAGCGAATCCTCGGTTTCATTAGGGTGCATGATGAGAAATCTGTAAAATTATCATTTTTAGTATAGGCATCCAAATATTTTTTGTAACATTCTGATGTAAAGTCGCTAGCTCACAGATCACTGCAGGTGATGTTTTACTGATGGAAGTGTATGTTGTCTGCAGTGGGCATCAATGGCTGTGGGGGCTACTTCGAGGATGACGACAGCGTCATTATTTCTCCCAACTGGCCGAATCCCTACGAGAACAACCAGGTATTTTCTTTCCGTGTGCATCACTCGTTTGCAGTAACGTGGCTTTGACTGGGTTTTGCACAGATCCAATCGTTCGATGACCGTGCGTCATGAGGCTCTGATTGAAATCTAATTCTGCGTATCTGTCGTTATCTGCTCGTAAAAAGGTTATCGATGAACGTATGACTGTACTTTGTACCTTTAATGGAATTTTTACAGGCATTTAACTGTTCGAATGACGTCTCATTAAATACCTGTTGGTCCTATTTTGTCTGACTTGGCTTTAATATAAACTGTAGCCTGTAGAGGGTCGTTTTACTGAAGTGATTTAGGATTCTGGTGCAATCCATAGTCCATTTACGCAGGCATGTTTTATTGTTGTCGGAAAGCATAATTGGTGCTTGACGAAAAAGTGTACGTTCAGGTGAGCACCAACCCGCTGTATAAAACATGTGCCTCAGTAACCCAAAACCGATTAAGTAATTCATTGAGGAGTTCACTTGGTTCCAAGTTTGTTAATTTGTGAGACGACAGCTTTGACGATAAACCGTGTAGCGCTTTCCACAACACCTTCTGAACGAAGTGGAATGCCACAAGTTTACTTGCAACTCTTTGTTGTATACATAGAGTCACCAGGCTGAGTCTTCGTTTTCGCTTAACACACATTTAAAAAATACCTGTTGTGTTTCCACCGTATGTTAAAAAAATGATATTCCCAATGCAACGTTGCGCACACATTTCGTTGTCTCTGTATTCTGTAGTGTCCAAAAAAATGATAAACAAACTAGTCTTTATTGCACGTGGATTTTTCAAACAAAAGCAGCATCAGGTCTAATGGCGGTGTTTGCAGGAATGCTTTTGGCAAATCCACCTCCGCGCCAGTGGTCAGATCCTTCTCACATTCACAGACATGGACATTGAGGACCACAACCAGTGCGTTGCGGATTTCGTCGAGGTAAGTTCTGCGTTCGGCGTAAATCAGGACAACGCCATATCTGGGTTTTCGCCGATCTTAGCCTTGCTGGGCCCGAGTGAAGCAAACTCCTTTCCATCGCAATCGATGAGCTGTTGCAGAAGATCGAAATTTCGAAAGATCGGCAACACAGAGTCGCGACACGCGCGCAAACTGCAAAGTGCGCAAACATGGCCGATTTGTTGAATACGCGTATGAAACGTTTTTTCGCTGTCAAAAAAACTTGTCATTGAACCGCTTATCGCAACGGACAGCGACTCAACTTCAAACATGCCTTGGCGCATTAAGGGATGGCATTTTTTAAACAACGTGGCTGTCACCAGAAATGCTGACAGTATCTGTCACTGAAGTGTAGCGACAGGTGGCCGGGCGTTTTCTTTGAAAAATGCTCGCGAGACTGTAAAATCGCTTCCTTTTTGATTTGATCCGCCTTGTTAACAACATGCTGTGGGGGCAGTGACTTAAATGACAGCTACGGCCGTCGCTTCCTGTCCCTGTATTCCTGATGAAGTATTATGTGCTTGGTCGGGATACAAAAATAAACTGAACTGCTATGTTCTAAACAAGTTACGTAAGTTTATTGCACTTTTTGCCGGCTTACAAAGGGCTCTCATCGTTTTAATGGCCTCATGAATTTGCACAGAACATGTTACGTGGAAAAAGGTACCACCCGTTACCTATCGCTTTCGTATTGTTTGCTCAATGTACTTTTTCACCTCCGCTCATTAAATTTTTATTACCGCGGGCCCTACCTCCCTGTGACCAACATTTACGCAGAGTCGTGCGTTTTTTTGCGCCATGATGATTGCACAGCTTGTGGCGGTGTGATCGTGACAGCCGCGCAAATATTCGTCTGATGCTTATTTTGCGAGCTGGCTGCTTTATGTTTTTCATTCTCCATTGTGAAATAGTTCATTTTGCATTGTGAAGCTTCACAATGCTGTTTGTATTGTAAAACAGTATTGTGAAACTTTGCAATTGCCTACCTCATTACCTGCCTCTACCCACAAAACCACATTAGCCATTTTTGCAAGCAAAGCCACGTTTTTCAGTAGTATTGACATATTAAGGGGAGAGTTGTCACTTTTGTTGATGTGACGACTTGCAAGCTGAAAAATGCACTGTGTACCAGTAACGTGAAACCGATGCAATTAATTCACTATTATTTCCACTTTTTCTGCCTGAATTAAGTAAAAAGGTGTTTTTCGAAATAATCTTCATTTTCCTTAAATCTTCATCGTCCTTTGTTGCAGGTACGGAATGGCCCCGATGAAGCAGCGCCCCTTGTTGGAACTTTCTGCGGCCAGACTCTCCCCCCACCGATTACGTCAAGCAGAAACGACCTTTGGTTGAAGTTTAAATCCGACGTGACTCAGTCTGGGAGCGGTTTCCGCGCAACTTATACTGTAGCTTGTGGTGGAACCTATACAGGTGGGTTTAACTTTTGAGTTAGTTCCTGAATGATCGGAGGAGCAAAGATGGTTGTGGGCTAATGTTCGACCAACTCGACCTGTGTTACTGTTGTTAGTATCGATGAAACAGCGACTTTTGAAATTTGTTTGCTGTAACCTGTAACACCGCTGGTATAAATACCACAAAACTTGGCAAAAGCGACGTTTTATGAAAGTCTGCTAAAATTCCTTATGTAACCATGGTGTAGATGTTTCGGGTAGGCGATAGCAACGTGACTGCCGTCTGCTGTAGGATTGAACTTTTTATTACCTTGGAATAAAAAACAAAATCTCAATGTTGTTCGCACTACTGCTAATAAATGCTACGAAATCTGGCAAAAGCAATATTTGCTTGTTTATTTGTTGCTTTGACAAAATAAACCACGGTTGATGTAGACATTCGTGTTGAAGTGGAACTTGTAGTCGCGCACACGTTAATCGTCACTAGTTTTACATCATTTCACGTTCGTCCAATTTTCGTTGTCACTATGCCACGTGATGGGTTTCGTGATGTGATCCATGCTAAGCAAACATATTTTAATCTTCCAACAGTTTCATGTGCTTAGTTTTAGTTCTTTTTAACCAGAAATCATGTTAAGGTGACAAGGAAATGCGATCGCATTTTGATCTTGTGCGTTTAAAGTGTAAACGGATGGCGTCTAGGCGTCCATGCCGGAAGTTGCGCGAAAAAGCTTTGATTTTGAAATTAGCGACGATTCGGTGCCAAACGACTGCTAACTGAGTATTTGAAAACTGAGGCTAGCCTGTTGCTAGCGGAAATTCAATGTTTACAGCTCAAAAGCGCCACCTTGCGGTCATATTTGACGATGTTCTCGGGCCAGTGGTACAAAGTGCTGGTGATTGTTCATACTGCAAAGGGCTATTTTATGATTTCGAACATGGATGCATGCTTACTGAACTGTGAAAATCAACAAGTGTGACGCGACGTCACATGAACCACCAGAGTGTGATAGACCACGAACACTCCGCATGCCCCATTGTTGTGTGGGGGCAATTCCGTAAGCAACATTCACAAAACGAAATCGAGATCCTTACGCATTTGCTCAGGATAGGAAATCTTGAAATTAAACGTGGTGGGGAGATGTGACGGTCATGCGCAACATCACATGAACCACCCGAGCGTGAGACACCACGAATGGAAAGCGCGCTAAAAATAGCACCTACATGGGCGTATCGCAATTAAGTGGTAATAGAGTCATTTCGGCAAGCATTCAACTTGCGAAATTGGTAAACGGTTGAATGTCCTTGCTAATGGTTGTCAGTCTTGTAACGACGCCGAATGATCTTCTCAACGGGTGAGCTTTATTGTTTCTTGATACTATAGTGTGTAATTTAGCGTTCTAGTCTTGAATTCAAATCTCTAAGGGACCGCAACACAAGCAAGGCGCAAGAATTATTCTTTACGTTTGTTGCTTTACACTGTCATTTTTCCCTGCGCAGATGAAAGTGGAACGATCCAGTCTCCCTACTACCCTGACAGATATCCGGACGACAAAGATTGCTACTACCTGATTCGTCAAGAACCTGGTCACGTGAACACGTTGATGATTACGGACTTGGATATAGAACGCCATGGCGATTGTAAATACGACTACTTGGAGGTAAGCTTGCTTAAAAGTTTAAACATTTTCTTGGTTTGTAACCAGTTTTTGTTGGACAATGTGGGGCTGATGTGGACCCAATAGAATTCCGAAAATCACCGCATTATGATTTTTTGCTTCACAATTGAATCGCATTCGCATTTACTTTTAANCTTCGGTGAGCGGCTGTGTATTCAATGGGAGAATCAAAACAAGTGATGATANTGTTGATCCGGATTATAGTGAAAATGTTGGAAATGTTCATAATGATTCATTAGTTTTTATTGTCATGTTTCAAGGAGTTTGCTATTACCCTGGGGCGTGGGCTATCTGTGGTGTAGCAGATATTACTGTTCCGACGGTTGTGTTCACACCATAGCTAAGCGAAGTCTGTTGAAACGCTGTCAAAAGTTGCTCAGCGACAGAAATAAAAACTGCTGCTTCTTCTCAGCGAACTTTTAGCGTATCCCATTTCAAGCAGACGTTGCAAACGTTTTATTTCTTCCCTCACATTTTTGTCCCCAGGTACGGGACGGTTCGTCCTCAGACTCGCCACTCCTGGCCCGAATTTGCGGCGACAGCTTTCTCACGCCGGTCATGTCGTCCCAGAATTACATGTGGGTTCATTTCCACTCTGACGATAACTATGGAGGCGGTGGGTTTAAGGCTTCGTATACATCGGAATACACCGGTGAGTTTTTTCAACGCGTTTCCACTGATGCAAAACGTCCTTCATTGCAGCTGACGTCAGTTGATAGATCTTCGCAGCAGTTTTTCCGATCTGTGATTGCCATAGTATCTCTTGTTGCTATAGCAACAAATCTGTGCTACGAAACCAAGTTTAGCGAGAACGGTCATCATTATTTTCAAACAGGAACGTAAATTTCTCGTTTTTTTTCTGCAGCACAGCGTGATTTGAAAATTTTACCATTTTTTCGCATTTCACTCGTCTTGCTTGTTTGTCACTGCTCCAGGGTGCGGAGGGGTCTACGTCGATCCCTTCGGATCAATCCAGAGTCCCGGTCACCCGAGTCCGTACCCCCACGGGTCAAACTGCACCTACTACATCAGCGTCGACCCCGCTTTCATCATCAATTTTCATTTCCTGTCATTTGCGATGGAGCCGGCGAGAGACGACGGATCTTGCGTAGATTACGTTGAACTTTTCGATGGCCCCACAACCAGCGACCCTTCAATCGGCAGGTGATTCAATCTGTAGTATGCGCAAGCAATCACCCCTATGTCAATTCAAAGCAATTAGGAAAAGCTTGAGAAAGTCGAATGTCCAGTTTTGTGATGGTTGGCCTTGCGAAGTGGCACATATAGTTCTGCAGGTCGCTTAACTGAATTACTNAANTGCGAAGGCTCTTTTTTTATGGGATTTGCTTTTCGCAAAATTTCAGCTGAAATACCTGTTTTTGTTTTTGGTTATTTCGATGCACACACTTTTCGATGCCATCTGTGAATAAACGTGTGCACCAAGCGTGTTGTGCAGTGTATTTAGTAAAGCCAATCTTACAAAACATTCAGCATAGCGCCGCTTAAAAGCTCTTGACAGCGTCGTGCAGTATTTCATTCGAGCGAAATTAAACGAGTCGAACATGCAGCCCATCGTCGGTATTTATGGCCGCAGTGATGGTTAATTTCCCGCTCGTATTGTGCAACCAAGCGTGTGAAAAGCAAGGGTGTTCGTATTCGCTTAGCTTACCAAACCTGTGTTGAAAGGTTTTGCGGTACAGTTATGCCGCCCGATACTGTGACGAGCGCCAACCACATGACGTTGCTCTTTGCTGCGAACGACAACATCAATGGAGATGGATTCGCCGCCGCATATTCCACTATAAATTCCAGCACTGGTATGCTTTGCGTAACCTAAATGGTATGGTGCGGTAACGTGTCACGTAATTCCGCCTACAGTTGTAATTTCATGATGTAGTTTCATGACACTTGTAATTTCACGATGTCCAGACCTATTTGTTGAAAGGTTTTGCAGTGCAGTTGCACCGCGAAACCTTTACACTGACTTGTTATTTCGGTGACACCGTTTTCAAATCGTAACACGTGGTAAGTCTGGGGTGTTTCGTGAAAGCGCTGTCTTCACCGCTGCGGTGTCACTCGCAAATATTCTTTTGGCAAACGAAAATATCAAAAATTGAGAAGTGTTACAGGTGTTTGACCCTCATCACCATGTCCCCCCGGTTCCCACATTTGTTTTGTTTTGAAGTTCTAATTCATTTCAGTAGAAACTGTTCAGCTCACGCGTCACCAATGAACTTGCTGACACAATTTGTTTGAACTAATTACTGTTTTTGTTTTCTAACAACCAGCTTGCGGCAAGCGTTTGACGGACAATCAGGGCATTGTGATGTCACCGAACTATCCCGAGAACTACTACGATATGCGTACCTGCGTTTGGCTCATCACCGTTGATTCTGCTGTACAAATTAGGGTATGAACTTTTACTTTGACCGTTCCCTTGCAAAAGTCGTTGTGTGCGAATGTGGGAAATGAAAGTTGAAACTTCGTGTTTATTTTCTGCTTTTTCTGACTTCAGGTCAACTTTACTGACTTTCAATTCGAAGGGGGCAATGCTGAGGGTACCTGCATTTATGACTACTTGGAATTGCGGTAATTTCTTTATCAATATTCCCACTAAATACTATCTGTTTTTTGGAGCGAAATCATTTTTGTGTCCCGGTAACGCGTGTAACTTTATTATTTTTAACATAGCGTCAAGTTTGAAGCGTTTCCTTTTTTATCAGTAAACGTGTTCATAACATCAAACCTCTCCTCAAAACTGCTCTTATCTGCGTGCTATACCATTAAGGCAAAATAAGCGTGTTCTTCAAAATAGGTTTCTCAATCGTTAGCCACAAAAACTGATTAATACGGCAGTTTTTGCTAGAAGTTTTCCTGATAAGTTTTGAACTCAAAAGTTCGGAAACGTTTTAAGTACGCAAGAATTGATTTCAGCTTGCGTTAGAAGACCTACGTTGTTGCAATTTTAACCCGGAATTTTCGCTGATTGCTAAATTTGTCCATGAAGTCTAATTTACATGTCTCGAAATATGCGCAGCGTTGTGATTGAGACTTTTCATTCTCGTTGAAAAGTTTTGCCATCTTAACCACTGGTCGCCGACGCACCTGAAACCATCCTCGGCAGTTTGTTTTTGATCCAAACAGCCTGAATCGATTTATGGTCATATTGGAGCAAGCGACTGATTAACTTGCACCGTCACATTCTCATAGAAACGGAGGCTATGAGGACTCAGCCTTGATCGGCACTTACTGCGGGAGCAGGTCTCCCGGCAGCTTCGTCACCCACAGCAATCAGCTCTATATGAAAATGCACACGGATCAGATGGAAAACGCCCGTGGATTTCGGATGGTCTATGACGAAAGTTTGACGGGTAAAATAGCAGTTTTTTGCAAAATGTCTTGGAGTCAAACGTGTTTTAATTTTTGCCGGCCGGGCTGTAACTTGCTTTTCTTGAATTTTCAAGTTTACACTTAAATTCGTTTTTTGTAATGAAATTTCAATGTAAACTCTCTCTCACACACACCCAAGCTTTGGCTTAGTACGGTTGCTCGATTACTCTTTTTTTCGTGATGTACAGACGTGAAACAGATTGTCCTTTGTAGTGTAAAATTATTTGCATTTCAGCCTGCATGGTGTCGCAAAACCCACTGGGCACCTGGATGTATGCGCTCCAGCTTGCTCCCAAGTTGTGTTTATAGTTAATCCAAATGCAGCCCTTTTTTGACTCTTCGTCTCTGAACAAAAAAGGCTTTGCAGCGAAATTATTTTTTGCATTTGTAGCAGCGATCGCGCAACGAAGTATCCATTTAACTGTCAATCGTACAGCAAAATCACCGAAATTGTCTTAAAAATATCAAGTCGTCCGGGATTTCAGGCTTGTAAAGTTGGCTCGTATAGCTTCATCATTTTGTTGAATCCCTGATAATGTGTCTGTTACGTCCTTGGCCGACATCTGACCTACAGGATGCAGAGGCAGAAATCGCTAATGAAAACTGTATGTGGAATTAAAAAATTCACAAGGAAAATGACTTCAGCTGTTTTTGAAGATCACTTACGCAAAGTCTAAGTCTGCAAATTTTTTAGTGGAACTTTTAAAATTTCCGATTTCTTGACAAAATTAGTTTAATTTGAAAAAACAAAAGCCGTAATTTAAATTTTAATGTTTTCGTCAGTCCTGGTAAAGGTCTGATGGCAAAATGGAAGCAGGTTTTGATAGCAAAAAATGACGTGCCAGCATATTTTGCACTTTCTGATGTTCTCGGAACGCCTTGTTCAGGGTGCGGCGGAACACTAACTGCTGCGGATGGATACTTCCAGTCGCCCAACTATCCATTCGCTTATGACGTCAACGCGGAGTGCTACTGGTTAATCAAAGTTTCGGAAGGTTCAGCCATCCGACTGACATTCACTACGTTTGACATTGAAACGCACGGCTACTGTGAGTTCGACTACGTTGAGGTAAGCTTCGGTTTCTTTGATCAAGGTTCAAATCATAGGCGTAGGCAGGGGCGACAAGCCCCCTTAAATTTCTAGCATATCTTGACATTTTGTGCTTTGAGAAGCGGCGTCCCAAACAAGATACTGTTGCTCGCTTAAAGTCAAAATATTCCCCACCCCAAAAATTTTGGGCTGGCTACGCCACTGGTTCATGTCATTTCTTAGTTTTTGTTGAAATTTTTTCTGCAGAACGACGTTGAAAATTTGTTGTTGAAAATACTTTCATGAAATCTGCCAATACTGTCACGACTGCGTTAATAGAACAATGTGCGATGGTCAGTAGAACAATCTTTGAATAAAGATTCTTCTTTGCCTCGCCCCAGCATCGCCCAAGATATACTTGAGTTGAATCACAATAGCGCTGATGCCTTCATAGTGTCGAAAGTATTTGATACATGGATAATAATATAAAAATCACCGATTAATTACTAGTAACAAGGTGATAAGTGTTCCGTTCTATTCGTAAATTTTAACGTTTTATTCATTTTGAACAGTGTAAGTGTTATACTAACTTTTGGCCAGGTAAAATCTTCACCATTCTAATGGTGGCAATAGTGTCTACCGAAACGTCCACTTTATGTCTTTGACATCCATATGTTTGTTTGGAAAAAGGTCTTCTTAGAAACTGCATTATTCTTCTAACCTATTTTTCATTCCTTGTCTCAGTTGGCTTTATGTGTTTTTGCTCGATTGTAGCATTAACTGGGGCTTGAATTTTTTCAACATTTTGAAATTGAAACCCAAAATCCTTTGATTTCTGGTTTGACTGAGATCACGTTGTCTGCCGTCAGCACCAAAATTTACCCATCTTGGTATTTGACTGTTTCTGCTGGTATTTGCTTCGATGATTGAACACCTGACCTGAGTCGTGAGAAGTAACAGTTCACACGCAGGGACAAATGCAATCATTTCAAAGTTATTGAGCGGACCACGTGACCCATAGGTCACGTGCACGAAACACTTCGTCAACAGACAGCGATCGAATTTGACTTCATACTGAAAATTTGACTTTGACTTTGACGATTTTGACTTCAAAATATGTTTCAGGTTTTCGATGGGCCCACGACGGGCTATCCCTCCCTTGGCCGACAGTGCGGCTCCAGGCTGCCCCCTCCTTACCTGAGCAGCGACAACCAAATGTTTGTGAAATTCAGAAGTGACCCTTACGTTACTGGCACGGGATTCCTCGCTCAGTACCACGTTGGTGAGCTTGTGTTTTTGTTGAACTACCACCTTTCTGAAATGATAGTCGTGCATCTGATTGCGGCATTTGTCACACTTGTCTGTTTACCCGTGTTTTAAAAGGTTTACGTTTCTCTATTTAATTTTCCTTGACATTTTTCTATTTCATACACGCATTTGCGCCACGATTCTACAAAACTTGCGATCGAACATTTTGGTCAGTTGACTGTTTCAAGTAACATGAGTTGCATTGGTGAAGATCTGTGAGATCGATCAAACTGTTGTCTTCTGCTATGTGAACGAATACAAAGATCTATTCAGGCCCGTAATTGGTTTGACGGAGATTATCACCGTTGTGAGCATATTTCAGGAACTTCCTGTTTCCAACGATACATATTCGCGATAGCGCATCAGTTTTAAACGATTTGAGATATTCTGAACCATTGTGCGAATACGTTTTTCAAAAGAAACTTTTTCAAGAACTCCATGAGATTCAAACTATGTTTTTTTTTCTGTTTTAACCAATATTTCGTGCTTTTCACACAAAGTCGAAACCGATCACATACCGACCAGTACCTAAACAGCAGTTTGTCTGGAAATCCACTCCTGGCGGTCAAATTTCAATGTTGCCCGCGGAAGGACCCAAACCGATAATTCTAAACTGAAAAATTGTAAACGCATTGACGCAAAATTGCAACTCTTGAGACTCAAAGCAGCACCTGACATGAAAACATAATTATTACAACGCCTAACGTTTAAGTATATTGAAAGTAAATGTGAAGCGTGCTATGCTGGTTTTATCGCGGATATCCTCAAATAAAAGTACCTTTTTTTCTGAAATTCGGCATTTTTTAAATTATGATTTTCTTAGAATGCACGAGGACAATTTCAAGTAAAACGTCCGGCAAAATCCAATCTTTGGACTTTCCTTCCAATTATCCTCCGAACAGAGACTGCACCTGGACAGTGGAGGGAACGTNCGGAAACCNGATCAATATCACATTCAGTTTTTTTTCAATGGAGACTTGTGTTGACTGTTCATGCGACTACGTGCAGGTTGATACGTGCCAACGGTTATTGTGCATTTCTGTAGAATTTGTTCTTTTCGTATCAAATAGTTCCATGGTCCGAACAAGAGAAATTGATCCTTTCAAATTGATTTTGGTGGCGACATTGGCTGCAGGCCAACGCCCTTGCCTGGGTGGTTGCGGTGAACGCTCTTGGAGCGCTGCGGCGATTCACTTAGTGGCCATGGATCNAACGCCTAACCTTCCAGTTGAGAGGCGGACACTCTACCACTGACCTATCGCCGCCCAACGAGTGTTTTCGGACGAAATAGCGTTTTTGNAAAGCGTATGTATAACATTATTGTAAAAACTAGCGTTTCAAAATTGTGAATATGATTTAAAGTACCGCTGCTGGTGGTTTCTGCAAAAAGTTGGAATTTTGTTTTTTGCAAACAGGTCTACAGAGATAGACGTTGAAATCGTCAGTGGTAGCAGCAACATTTGCGCAGATTACAGCTTTCACGTAATTGTTTTGAGGCGACAAAACGTGTAACTGTAATAAATTGTTGAGTTAGAACAACCATGAAAAAATGGGCTGGCTACAAAGCACGGTAAAAGACGATGCTAAACAGGTGACTGAAAAGATACTAGTTATCTTAACAAAAAGAGTCCCAAATATTTTTGAGTGATATTGCAGCTGCTTCTTCGGAAAACCTTAAAGCCATAATCTATAGCAGGGGTCTCCAAACTATATGGCCCGCGAAGATATTTTGTTAGTAATGAAAAAAGAATATGTTTACAAAAAACTTGATTTGGTAGAATGTAACATATCCCGAAACAATCGCATTATGTACGATGTCCGGCCTTCAGACTGTTGTG
>JGI24158J21664_10003179_pt1 | contig 20447 bp, 10 predicted proteins | sample Ectturendosymbi3_FD_21664 | JGI IMG/M metagenome (IMG submission 21664) | reverse complement strand
GAAACTAGTTTCGTGTATTACACATCTTCAGTCCTGCGCAAAAGTCGACATATGAAACAAAAAGAAAAAATTACGCACTGTTGCTAAGATCAAAACTCAAGTTTGAATCATCAGATTCAATGTAACATTGAATCATCAGATTCAATGTAACATTCCTACCTCTGAGGCCTTATTAAGAAAAAATGTGTACTCACTTCTCGAAAGATGCAGAAAGTCTAACAACGTATGGTTGCGTGCTTTGATGCAGTCAGATTGTTTATATTCGTCCTTATTCTTTGAACGCTACAACCGCATTTTACTTTGTGACTGAGTGCTCGGACATTGCAGTGTTTGTTCGTTTGAGGGCGTGTCTTGCCACAACGCATTCGTACTTTANCTGGCTTCGACCACTTTAGGAATTAGCGTCTTACTCTGCAGTAGTGTTGTACCCAAGTGTTACGGGCTAGCGAACAATACTGTTAAGAATGTGTCTGTAACCCTGTGGTTGGGCCTCCAACGCCGCTGCAAAACGTTCTGTAAAGTAAGTGTCTGTAATCGTATCAATCAACCTCCAATGCCGTTTAAAAACGTTCTGTTCTGTACGTTTAAATCGACCTGCGTTGTACAGAAAGAGTGTGTTTGTACTATGGACTTCGTGTCTGCTGGCAAAAATACATGCATTCATTTTCAAATCTAGTAGACATATTTCTATAATCGTGTTACTTCTAACGTTTAGGATTTGCACGTGATTACAAGCTCTTTCTTCTAATTCACGATTCGTATGAATAAACATAGAGTTCGTTCGAAACAAGGTAGATTTTGTTTGATTACCCCAATATTTTTTACTTTGAAGTGTGTTGGTTTATCTGATTAAGCCACTTAACGATTGCATAAAATTGAGAAATCGTTAGAACAGAAGCTTGTAAAAAGTAACAAATCGCATATTTTTATTGCTGGGGGTCACGAATCAAGGCCATGTTTGTATCTTGTATGTCTTTTCCTTTTTTAGAAAAGCAAAATGTTGATTCTAGACTCCGATCTGAGTGAGGTGTCTCCTTAACCAAGTATAAACTTGTTTACGACAAGATGCTTAATTACCAAGACTTCACCAACGGTGGCACTCCGTTTAGCTTTAACAATTATTTTAAGAAACAAAAATTCAAGCTTTTTTATGGAAAACATTAAAAGGCCAACACATTGACCCTGGTTACCTAATTGGCAAGGTTGTGCTACCAAATATTATGATTAACTTAGAATATTCGGGTCCATTTACTAATGAAGCAAAACAGTCAAGCTATGCACAGATGAGAGTCAAAATTTCTCGAAAACGTACTAGGCTGCTTCACTCAATTGAGCAGCGTTTCTTTTTTAACTGTTTATTTCAATTCATTTCCTTACTTATTTTTCGCACCGTAACCTTATGCGAAGTGTTTAGGAAACATGTAGAAGGGGCTGGAACATCACCTGATTTCGCCTCGTCACGATGAGTCGTTCACTTGTTACCTCAGTGTTCTAGCTCTGCCAGTTAGACAGACAAGGTGTAGTAGTGGATACTCAAACAAACAAACGCCGCGTGTGCCTCTGTATAATGGTGAAGGCTGTCGATAACACTCAACGACATGCTGCTCAGTCGTGCCAGAAGATGCAATGTGTCTTCAGGCCATTCATGACGCACCAGTGCAATGTCGTTTGAGTTCAATGCGACACAAGTCTTGAACCGCATATTTCAGTTCGTGGTTCTTGTTGTGGTCACTGATTAATACTGCTGTGAGTAGTCGCGCAGTACAACGCATGTGTTGGTATATTCGCCGCCAGGCCCGATGAGAGGGGGCTGTAAGATTCAGGATAGCACTCGCATGCTTTCTATAAATCTTGCTGTAATATATTCTTCATTTCAACCGTAATCTTTTGCTTGACATTTTCAGGAATAAGGATGGGTAAAATCACACGTGAAATTGATATCCTAGTAAAAGAATTTGCTAGTTCATTCGCTTGTCTCCTTGTGGAGTCTTATTTTTAGAATGTTAATATGTGCAGTTTCCTATATCATCGCAAAGGTATGGAAGCAGTGCATGGCAGGCAAATTCATCGAAACTCGCAGCAAATCTAGTGCCTCCAATCCTCCAATTTCAATAGAAATTCTCTGCTTTGCCCATCTTTAAAGTAGCAACTTCTTTTAATATTAAGGTTCAACCTGATCAAATCGCTGCGAGCGATATTTTCGGGCAGAAACAGGGTCTTGAAAATCAGTATCTTTGCCTTTAGGTAATAGTATCGAAGCTGAATCCAAGGAAACAATCTTGAACAAGAGAATGTTGCCTTTCGACATTTCCCGGGCCTTTTACTCCACTGAGCTGAGAATGTCTATTCACAAAGCGAAATATATACATTCGATATGCTGTAAATGTAAAGTGATTGGTTGTGGCTGTGAAAGTACACCGATCGATATGATAGCGTGACACGAACGGTCACTTTTCTCTTATTTAAACATTACATCAGTTAGGTTTATAAGGGCACTGGCGCACCGAAATCTTCTTTTCAGACCGCATGAAGTGGAATGCTGTTACATCCTTATCAAGTTTGATGAAGTCGACTACAAGAGCCCTAATCAACGTTTTACAACTGTTCAGCGAGATAATCGCCATTGTTTTCGCGTGAAGTGGCAGCCAAGCTTGTGAACAGAAAGTACCATTCATTGGTTGATTTCGATATGATTGTTGTAAGAGCGACTGAAAGAACGCAAGCCCACGGTTTAATTGTAAAAGTTTCCTATACTTAGGAGAAACCCATGAAGAAAAGAGTTTCTTTGAAATGATTATGGATCAAAGAATTCTTTAAGGGTGTGGAACACGCAAAAAGCTAAATTTAGCTTACAGCCATCGTGGAGCCAAAAATAGATAAAGGCTTGTTTTCGATTAACGTTTCCGTTTTGCTTCAAATCCTCTCGCTCCGCCCTCGAATAAGATAAACGCGGGAAAGTATTCCTGTGTTTTTTCGCATTTCTCAGCTATGTTAATTGTGTCAGCAAATTCTCGCCCATTCGTGTGTTACGTGACCGAAAAGACAAGAAAGTCACTGATCAGATCAGCATGTTTTCAGGACGACAATGCGCCAAAATCTCGGATAGTTTTTCTTTGAAACGGTTCAGTGGAGACTTTATTTCGTTGCCTTTTACTTTTTCCAAAACAGGAGATTTCCAAAAACTGCAGTGCGCTTTACAATACTGCTATATACGTTTTTCGACTAGGCTTGTACCAGACCCTAACGCATCTGGACTCACCAGCAATAGAAGTCGGTTGATATCCAGAAATTACCCGTGAAACTGTGTGGGTCATTCAGCAAACTGCTATGCGTGTTTCAACCGGAAAATGCGAAACCTCAACACCCGACTCGCAATCTATTTAAATTTGGCTATATCCATTCATAAACTTTACAGAGGTGACTGACAAACTGTCGAGCTGCCTTCGGCTCGACTGCACAAACAATTTTTTCTGTGTTTCAGCCGCTAGCATTTACTCGTGGCATTACTAATCAAATTAATTAAGACAATATTTTAAAAATCACCCCTAATGCAGTAATGTCACCTAAGGAAACTACATGCTACAACAGTTGCTAGCAAAAACACTTTTGTCTGGCTTGCACTCTTCGAAGCGCAAAGTAGGAAAGAGTTTAATTTTTGCTCCAACTCCTGCATGTCCGGCCAAGAACTCATAAAAGCAGCTGCATTATTGTTTCCCACTATCTCTCTACAAAATGTTTTCCTGCGTTTGCATTAATGTGGTGGCCAACACTGCGTCAAAAGCGTAATTTTTCACTACACGTTGTCTACAGAGGAATCACACGTAAAGCAGAAAGATCTCCATCGACGTCATGCTTGTGCTGTAACTGCATGCACAAAGCGTTAAATCGAAAGTTTTGGTAACGTGTTTGAAAGTTGCGAACCGTACAAATGTATTTCAACACAATACCATTTACTTACTGTATGCTTGTTCATGCTTCATGACATGAAAATTTTAAAGTTTTATAAGGAAGGTGTCGTGTTATAGATTGACTGTTGCCATGGGTTTATTCTGTGGAATTCTTCTTTCTATTTTCGCGACTTTTTTGCAAGTGTTCATCCTGTTTAGAACAAGTGTGAATATCCAAACAGGGTTATAAGGCAATTGTTTAGTTGTTATAACTTGTTGCTGATGGCGGTTCCAAAATACTGTATATGACCCATTTTAGTGCAGCTCCCCAAAGAAAACTCTCTGAATTGTTCGCCAATGCAACTTCTTATTTTACAAGCCATTGTAGGGATTCTACTTGTTTGCCGAGGTCGACATCCAATTAATTCACTAATCTGAAGCGTGTTGTTCTCATTGCGTAATATTCTAATAAGTAGTAACGTAAGCCTTGTAAAAAAATATTTTGACGTTTGGTTGCGTTTTTATTTTTAAAGTTAAACGAATATCAGATTGTACGGCTGTCTTCCTTTAAAATTCGACTGAATTAATCATGTGTAAGCAGTGTGTCTGATTTCGACGTCTTCAAGGATGTATCCTCGGGATATTATTACGTATATTATGTTGATATGAAAAGAAAGGGATTCTGTTATGACAGCTTCATACTATTCACAGTGATTTGGTTAAGTGTAACCTCAAAGTTGCCCCTTTGAAGCAGAAAAATGTGAAGGTGCCAATGTACAGCATTGGCAGTTAGCGAGATATCTCCAGCTTGCTGCGGCTCAGTTACACTAATCGCTAGTAAATTCCACTTCAAGCAGCAGGCGAGATTGTCAATGAATTAATCATTAATGTACGATACGTATATCATAATACACGGCAGGTCACAATGCAAACCGGATTTGTACACATTCGTACTTGATGTATAACCACTTCGCAAACAGCACAACTTTCTTCACCAACAGCCTCAAGAGGGCCATGGCGTTTACCTTAAAGGCAAACTGAAATTCATTAATGTGCAATTTGTGAGGCTGTTTAACGAACTCTAATTATATTTGTTTAAGTGATATATTTACTTTTGCAGTTAGCCTAAAATCAAGCAAATGGTATAGGGAGTTTTTTTCTAGGTTGGGCCAATACAAAAGCGTTGGAAACTAAATAAATGGAACTGAACCCAGGTATATCATCTCACAAGCTTTGTCAGAAGATTTTGGAATATAGTGAGGCATACGTTAATCCTCAGAAGACAGAGATACACAAAAAATCAATACAGAAATGCTGCAATACATTAAAAATGATCTTATGTGCTGAATGAGAAGACATCGTTCGCTTTTTCTTTTTTAACTCAAAACAAGAAATAACTTTGAAAACACTGAAAAAAGATTTGGAAATTTGCAGAAATTGTTTAACTGAAGAAGTATAAATGCATATCTTTCCGCCAGGCAGCATCATTTTCGCATGCCACTACACCATTTAAATTTTATCTGCACCAGCTCTGTTCAATCAAATCAAGCACAATAAACAGAAATGCTATTACAATTTTCCCATTCATTTCTACTATGATATGCCACTGGGTGGAGCCCATTTACTGCTCACGCCGGTGTAACTGAACTATTCACGCCAGTGTAAAAATGCGTTTGACTAACAGAAAGAGGATTTATGAAACGTTTTCGTTGGATCATGCAGGAAGCTATGACACTGCAATCTGCAAATCACCTGTTTCAAATCTATAATGGAAACAAGGAGTTTTAACTTGGGATGAAATTGTTTAAGAAGAATCTTTTGACTTTTATAAAATGTTTGAACGAAGAGACACGAAATCAGAACTTGGTTTCAGTCCTGAAAACACCAAGTTGTTCCGAGCTGATGTCAAGAACTACAAATATTAGACTCATATTTTCAGCAGCACATGAGTCACCGCTCTGCCGCCAGACAATTTTATTCAGACAATATGATTTGGTTTTGCTTACCATTCTGTGGCAGACGCTGTATGCTGTTCGTGACTAAACTTTGATTTCAGATAGTTTATTGAAGTTCCTGATAACTCATTGCTTTCCACCAAACAGTGCTTTAGGCAATCGACCATCATGGAAAGAAAGACTACAACGTTTTTTCAAATATTTTCTCACTTACATGACGTATAAAATCATGTAGCCTTGCCCAAAACAAATTACAGCGCAAATTAACAAAAATACCAAAAGTTTAATGGTAAATCCATTGAGATTTTTCAGTTTTTGAAAGTCTTTTTATCTGACTGTAGTAAGCTGACACCCACAATTAGCATCCTATGCAAAAACTGTGAGGCAGTGCAAAGGTAAGTATCTCCAATCCGTAAGTTAACTCGTACTCAATGATTTCTGGGTCTCGAAAAAGCAAAGTCGTTGACTTTTTTTCCGAAAACTGTTGCGACACGTTCACTTTTCAATAAAACAACCAATGTTTGTAACGATGGTGCACTTACAGAAAACTTACCGTAATTAGACTTTCTTCTTTATGCTTATCTATCCCTTTTGCCACTTATTGGTCGTTTCAGTAGAAAGTCTCATTAGTAAAAACTAGTTGCTTACTGTGAAAATTCATGTACTGTATGTAAAATAAAATTACCATGAAAATGTTAAACTGCACATTAAAGTATGTCTGCGCAGTAGTTTCGAAAAAGATAGATAAATTTAAGTCAGCACACGCACATCGTTTACGAAGAGCACACAAGAAAATGGCGTTATAACTATCAATTGTATATTGATGACGTCAGCATAAAAACACGAAACATAAATTAATGTTGCACAGCTGCGAAACTTTGTTATAAAAGCTGGTGAACACTACAGTGTGAGGCCTGGAGGTTTGGACATTTTATATCATTTGAACAGTCTGTATGAATAAAATAGTGATGAAAATTTACATCCTTGGCTCATCAACATGCGACGCCCAGAAATCGTGTTAGTTGTATCCGCATCTCTTCGTCACTCTCGGGGTCCTATAGGGATATCTTGTAGACAAACCGGCTGAAAGAGACACGAAGCTCCCAAAACTGACAAGAAATGCAAAACTTGCTGTCCTAACTGATCACATTTTTGAACGAGCAACATTTCAAGGCAAACTATATTCATTTCACAAATTTCAATTTCAAGTCAACTTCATCACAAAATCATACGTCGTTAGATCACAAATCGAGCAAGAATTTCAGGTCCTAGCTTGTGCCCCTTGAACTTTACGTTAGTCCAAGTCTGTTGCCCACACGTTTACAACAAAGTATTATAGGAGTACAGCTGAAGAACAAAAACGTTTTGTGAAAATGTACGTGTACAAAACAGCATGGCAACATCCTTGGTGCAGTAAAATATAAACTGGTCCAAAAATCTTTCCATTGCAAAATAACTAATTTGAAATGTTTTGCAATGTTTACATCCGCTTTGATGACATATTCTGCGCTCCCTGATTGGTAAAAGTTTATCTCTTATGTTGTCAAAAGGGAAATTTGGAAAATTTTAGCAGTTTTAAAACGCCCTGTCGCTGGGACAAAGAAGTGGTCATTTTGAGTAATGCATATTTAATCATTTGCAACATTGAAACAGTAGAAAGCGTTATTCCTCCTTTCTGACAAAACGATTAATGATTCTAAATTCTTCCACTAAAACTACTGGTAGGCCTAAATAAAATTACTTTCATATTTGTTCATCAGAAATAGAACTACAAAAATGAGTCAGTGGCTGACGCCATCATTGGCTGCCACTGTATAAATGCATATTTTTTAAATGACTGAGTACAGTTAATGAAATTATTCGATAGGACATCTGTGTATCGTCAATCACTTAACTTCGCTTTCAAACAAAACAGTTCGTGTTTTCTTCCTTTAGGATGCTTTGTGTATGTGCACAGAAAAAGTTAAAAAGTGATAAAAATGTTACTGTTCTCCGTATATCACTCAAGCCATTTGTTCCGTTGGCATTTTTATCGAAAAACACGACCTTTGTCCCGAGATGCAGTTGGTTGTCAGCTGAGAGTGAAACTTGTTAGAATCCGAAAGTAGTTTATGTGGCTCAACGCTGCACAGGCAAAGTGCTGTATATACTGTGTGCACTGCGGTCAAATCAAGTCTTCGCCGGTTGTCGAGAAACTTGATCGCGTGATGCCGCTCAGGAAAGCAGCGCAAACAAGCGCATAATTAAAGTTTCCAGCAGCCCACGCTCCCCACGTGCACAAACATCGGTTTGTCGGCATAGCTGGTGAGGGCCATCAGACACACTTGGTGAGGTGGAGCATCACACATTTTTCGACTTTCAGGTCGCTGGCAAAATAACCTGTCGCGTTTCAGTAAATTGTCGCTGGGATGCAAATGATTTACACAGCAATTTTGATTTAGCTGAGAACGGAGCGCGCTGCTTGGCTATGAGCCACTCGGGAAAGAGAACCATAACTGCTCGTAGGCCGCTTCTGACATGAAACCAGGGTAAGGGACACTGCGAACGTTTGTAAAAATGCGAAGTCGTTAAAGGCTTGAAGACGCTAATGACTCTGTAATGCCCCGTGATTCTGCAATCGAGAACAATTTGCAATCGAACGTATCAATTCATTGAAACGATGAGCACCACTCGTCGGTCAACCGGGTCATCCAGTCACAGTGCTACATTGAAATCTTTATTTAAAAATCTTATTATGCTCTTTGCTGTTATTGCAGCTGGATTGTCAAACTGTTTCTCTGCATGTAAGGTACTGAGTTGAATTCACATTGTTTTTCAACCATATTTGCTTTTGGAAGAAAACATTGCCTATATGCCAGAAAAATTTTTTCTTATTTAGAAAACAAGTAAACAAAACGGAAAACGTACAACAAGCAAGCATTTAAGAACACGTAACCAGACATTACAATAGCTCTTGCGGTTACTTTGCACGGTAACCAGTCTTTAAAATAAAATGCACTAGTAGCATGTAACAATCCACGATAAAGCAAAATACGCACTAGCAATAACATGAACAAACTTTTTGTTTAATTCAACCGTGAAAAGTTGTTTTGCAGTCATAAGATTACAGTTGTAATGCGGTTTTACGATTATATTGAGGGTTTCACAGAAAACAAGACATCAGCTGCGGCATCAAAAAATGAAAAGTTTACGCAGAACATCACACGTTGTCAGGATGTCGTTTCGCTTGCAAGTAACGGATTTTGATGAAGATCTTATTTGGAATGATAAAAAGTCGACTCCGCAGACAGATCTAAGTCTTGCAATTTAAATGTGATAGAGTTTTATTGCATGTATCAAACTTAAAGTGAAGCCTACCCTAACCGGTAACAAAAACTGTAGTGCAAGATTTGAAAGGCCTGTATCCACGGAGGACATTAGGGGGCAGTGCCCCCCCAAATTTTTTTGTGTTGTCCAAGTTTCGTTGTGCCCAAAATTAATTTGTTTCAAACATAGAATAAAGCAAAACCTTGCCATCCTAAAAATGTATTTTTTCCCACAAACCTTAAAACCTGGCTGCGGGACTGGGTTTCGATTGAAGAAAGTCTCGAAAGAATGCTTGTCATCCTGCCACCGTACGTGTTTCACTACAACGATCTTGACTTACGCCAGGAATAAAACAAATCACTAGGCCAAACCCCAACAATTGATTTTCGTTGTTGATACCAGCGCTATGCCGGCATTACTCCAATTAGATTTTGCGAACTCACCAAAAAAACAAAATATACGGAAGAATCCACCTCCAACTTGCTGAAACACACGGTACTGCGCATTGCATTTGTCCTGTCAACATGTCCTTCACGGTTTTTACACAGCGACACACGATACTGAATGCAGATAAACTTGGCGATACGATAGTCTGATACATTTAGAGGTAAGTTGTTAAAAGGAAGTGTTTCTGCAATGTTACTTCTTCGGGCGTGAAGGGCTCTGATTTTAATTGTCCACGATTTTTTCCCGCCTTTTAGGCGATGAACCGACACGTTTATCCCGGCGTGTACAAATTTGATCTCAGAACTACCGTAGCGTAAACCTTATATGATCCGAACAAGAGCTAGAAAAGATCAAGTTCTCAGTTGGAATGTCGGAGGTCAGTTTACCAGGGCGTTTTATGACATTAGCTGATGTTCGGTACTTTCCAGAATTTTGGTTGTTGTAAAGCCTCCGTCAGCCACCGTAAGATGACGTGAAAGAAACCAGATTGAAATGTTGAGTTCCTATCTGCTGCGACGTACAGGTCTTTTGTACCTTTGCTGGTTTAACATTTACGTCGTCAGGGGTTCTTAACCGGGGGAAACGCCTTCCCAGGGGGCGTCAATAAATTTACAGGAGGGAGCGAGCCCTCACATACGTGCTCAGGTATCTCAGTGATGCGTGATCGATAAATTTACCAAGAAATACATTTGCTTTCACACCTTATTCAAAGTCAGGGGACTTGAAATAAAGGACAATTACGGGAGGCGTGGTAGAGAAAAGGTTCAGAACCACTGATCTACGCGGATATAATGGATTAGTTCGGACGATTGGGTCTGTAAATAGAATGGACCATAACGTGTCGGGTAATCCTTGGAAAAGTTTATTGGTTCATGTTTGAAAACATTCTTTCTGATATCAAATGATCTGCAGAATGATAACGTTCATCAGGCTGTTTTTCAGTTTCGTGCACTCTGTAGAGGCAAACTGAAAAAAATCTTGCTTTCACATTCCAGTGGATATGTATTCCTTCATTTATTTAACGTTGTAACTAAGGTGTTTCATCAACCTCTTCTCTTCGGTAATCAGTATCCAAAATTAGTCAAGAGTCTGCTCGGCCTACGTTTGACCAAATTGCCTCATGACTCCACAATTCGTCCGACGAAACAGAGTAAAAAATAAGAATAACACCAAAACCTCGAGAGAAGACCTTTCACAGGCATAAGACACAACTGCCGGACAAACCAAACACAAGCATAGGCGAAACATTAACCATAAAATAAATAAGTAACAATAGCAATGAACAAAGCTCCAAGTTTGGAGCACAAACTTGGGAAGAACTTCTGAAGGATTGTCACCAAGAAGCTCAGCTTGAGCGACAGTGTCGTGCAAACATTCATTTAAATTATAAGTCTGGTGACAAGTGTGTGAAGTCTGGTAGGTTGGAAACATAGGGCTCAGATCTTATAGAAGCCGGACATTTAGAGAGAAAATGAAACTGAACGTTCAGCGCTCATTAACTATATCTGAGAAAACGCACGGCGTCTGTCAGAGGTAGCTGCACGAAACCTGCTTTTGCTCTCAGCGAGTTGCATCTAAAGGTAAAGTGATTCATCTTCAAAGCAGAAGGTTACTAATCGGAATGCTTTTGAGTAAATATAAGTGGTGACCCAACCTCTGTTAGAAACCTGATGAGAAGAAAGAGTTTCGAGGTCGTGAGAATGACACAGTCGGTTGGACCAGTCCCTTCGCCACGACGTATAGGCCTTTTGTGGGTTTAGCTCCCCCAAACAAACCTCCAATCACGCCAAATAAAAATAGGACACAGTATGAATCAGTGGAGTTTTTACCAAATTTTCAGAATGTCAAGTCCCCACGCACAAACGTAAAGCCCCCCCTATTGAAGACTCTCTCGTGACGGTTCTGGGTTGGACACCTCAACCTCAGCGCCTTTCCGTGACTTTATTGAAAACAACTCACTGGAAGTTTCTTCGAAAAGGGAACAAAAACAGCCACATTTCTTTTCATTTTCAATGAAAATAGTAATATGTTCCTTGTTGCTATACGTTCTGAGATCTTAAGGCATCCCGCTTTTATCGGTAATACTTCACAAGTTACGATATATTGTGCGAATGATGAAGGCCGTTTTAAGTTTTGAGATGCCGTACATGTGTGTCTGCTGTGCAGGTGTAAAAGCGTTTTTCCACTGAATACGCCATTGCGTGTTTCGCATATCGTTTCATGAAAAAACACGAAGCCCAAGCTTGCACAAGTAAAGCACGCTTTATACCTCTTGTCCACTATCGTCCTCACACAAACTATACAAAACAACGAAGTTTGATCCAAGAAGCCTTAATGATCATACCTACCTATTTTCAAAATTGGGAATAATTTGATAAGCATCCCCTCGTCCAGTTGTGTATTCACTGCTTCTGTTCAGAGTACTGACCTTTGTTTCAACAGGAGCTGTAATTCCATGCATTTCTTTACCATTGGGGTAACTCTAAACTGCTTACACGGCAGGCCCGCACGTATCCTGATTGTACATAGATATATCACTTAGTTTTGTCTTGCTTGTCATGCAAACTCCTTGTGGCTTTTAGTAGGCATTAAGCATACTGCATCGAAATGACAATCCATACCAGTGGTTCTCAAGATTTTTGTGGCTGCGGACCCTTTTCACTGCATCCAAACCGCTGCGGACTCCTGCGTTGTGTCAACGGTATTTTTCCCGTGAGCACCTCAACCACGAGAAGCGAATATCAGGCTTCGGCCTGCCATAAACTTCCGTCACCAAGATCAAATACAAAAGGTCAGTCGACTTGCAAAACGAATATGCCAAACTACAGTCTTGGTGCATTTAAGCTGAATAATCATCCGAATGGGCGGATAGAAACCATCGGATTTTGCTGGTTGTAATTTAGTTTACGGACCCCCTAACACACATTCATGGACCCATAAGTAGTTTACGGACCCCCTAACACACATTCATGGACCCATAAGTAGTTTACGGACCCCAGGATAAGAACGCCTTATCTGCACCAAAGTGATATTATTTTTGGTTAACTGTTGTTTTGTTTTGATAAAATAAGTGGAAACAAGAAGGTTTGTATATTCTTGTTCAAGCACCTGCGCAGTAAACTGGAAACCGCCCAAGTACGAACGGCACGGTAACGCTCAAAGTCATCGCCATAGGTGATACACAACTAGAAATCGGCGATGGAATTTTTGTTTGTTCCTTCTTTGGCAGCCTCCCGCCAGAGATGAGCATTGGACTGGACTGGATCCGGACTATAACGAATTTTTGGGATTTGGATTGGATCCGGACTGTGAACCGTTTCAAAATTTCAGGATCAAGACCGGAATGTGACTGCATCAATGGAAACGAATTGTGGCTTTTTTGTTGTGAAAAACCTATTCTTTGTTAATTTTGTGTACTTTATTTGGACTTGGACTTAAAATTTTTTTAATTTGTTGGACTAATGTTGGATTTGGGTTGAGTTTTAAAAATTCAGTACGTCATCTGGATCGTACAATATGACAGTCCGCTTATCTCGGCTCCCCGCATACTCTTCGTTTTGTCTCCCCAGCAACGAAAACCTGGTGATCCGTCCGGTAAAGCTGGTATAAAGGTATAAAGGACTAATTGCAGAAAGACATTTCCAACATTATTTACAAGAAGCCGCTTTTAGTGCTTGTGCATCAAAGTTGCAACCTTTACAATCAAAACTTCGACAACTGAGCGATCAAACAATGCACGTTCAATTTGCTGCTCGCGAAAACATTTGCTGAAAATAGCCTCCTAGAGTCGGTAACTGTAGACAAACCTGTTGTCCGAAGCACCTCTCCAAGTGCATTTTATAGAAGTAATAACAGCAGCGTATTTAACACAACACTGCACTTCCGTGCGACGAAGCGCTCATCGATGCTAGAGCCAGGCAGCTCGAACTGCTCGGGCAAGTTTGCCTATTACCGTGGTGACACTCTCAGCGAACAATTGCTGTTGACTTTAGGCGCTCGCGGTGTCGATGGTGGCGTCCGCATCTACTGCGATGGTGTGACTTTTACAAGACAGGCTGAACGCAAACAACCGGAACTGAAACCGCAGCGTTTGCCGACATCGACGACTGCCGCACGAAAAACTTCAGCGAGGATGCCTGGGTGGGGGCTTGAAAACAACGTTTTTTCAACCAAACAGCCTTTCTTTTGACCGAGACTTTGTAGCATTGAAATAAGCAATGGAAGGAATGCACTGTCGCGTGTTGGAAAATCTTGATCACGTGCATTCCGTCTTTCATATTCTTGTTCTTTACAAACGAAGGGTGTTTGAAACCGTACCTCCACTGATGTAGTAGTAAAAGCCTAAAGTTCGGGGCGAAAAGCTGGGGTTCAGGTGATGCTGTGCGGTTTTATTATGATGGTTGGCTTATTCCGGATGATGTTGCTTTGAAAAAACTTTTCTGTGGATAGCGATATTGCAGAAACCTACCCTTTCCGAAAATGAAGAACACAGCATACGATGCATCTACCGTTTTTAACATATCTCGCTCTGTCGCTTGGTATTTTTATGAAGAAAACAACTTATAACATGACGATATGACAAGAATATAAACGATATGTTTCAACAACATCATATAGCGCAGTAATGGGAACTCCAAATTTATGAGATCACACAAAAATTTTTTGAAAAAGTTTTTGTGTAATGCGCCAGCTAATAAAATTTTTCAGCGGGCAGAAAAAGAGGCAAACAAGCTCTTACAGTTACTACATTTTTTTCATAAAGCTGCTTATCCTGTTGAAATTGGCGGTCCAGGCTGTAGCAAATATGCTATTATTACGTCACGGGTGATGTCAATATCAACGCCAAATTAACTCTGCCACTTTCGACTTATTTTTCTCGGATACATCCCTGAAAGCAAACTGAAGCCTTTATGCTTGTGCAGCTGAAAAACACAGATTCATCTGCAGAAAAGTTTAAGCTTGTTGACGCTTTTGTGTGATTCATCTTATAAACGCATGATAAATCATGATTAAAAAACGCAGACTTCAAGTACAGGTAAAAATGCAGTATTACAAATAAGGTTGTGCTTGTGAAACAAATAATTTATTTAAAATTTCTTCATAATCGCTTAGACCTGATTTCGCTCACTGCGTTCATTATACTAAACAATAACGTGTGGCGTTTGTCTGCTCTGAATTGTGGTGACTTCGTTTCCGACAACTGCGTTTGATACAGTGAGATACGCCCTTGAACGCACTCTAACAAGAGATTTGTAGAAAAGAAGCATTTCGGAAGAGGTGCATTTTTGGGGGGGTTGTATTTCTTCAACCTTTCCTGCTGTTGCTTTTTCCAAACTATGAAGCAATTTTTCCATTTGCAAGGCACTCTTTGATGTATGATACAATTTTTTTTTACTTTGTAGGCGGAGGTTCGTCTGAAAAGAGAAAAATAATAAACAACGCTTTTAGATCAATAGAATTGCTCACCAAATCTAACAATTACAAGTCTTTTTTCTGGCGTAGGTGCACATGCTATATAACTGAGGTACAAATCTGTAGGCACAGCAGGTCTCTTGGAAAATCAGTCTTTCCATTAAGAAAATAACTATTGGGTTGTAACACTGTTGGTTTGGAGTGCTCGGCGCCAATGCCAGGGGGCTTTCACATGCTGATAAAAACCTGATTCTCTCTGAATGAGGCGTTGGTGCGTGATGAGCGCGTTGCCTCGCGGTGCCACGGCCGAACTCACAATTTAAGAGAATAATATAGACCTGATGTATACTAACCTGCAACGCTTTTTTCACAGACTAAGTTTGTTTCTTCATTGTTTGCTGACGTTTGTGAGAACCGAGAGGCACACATGCGACAGGCAAAAATATCTTGAAACAGTAAAACTTGGAAATGTTGCAAAGTAGTATTAGAAACAAGAAAGCCAAACCCATTGGGTTTCGTTGTTGTTCCCACCGCTCAGGGAATTGTGAAAGCTTGATGAAACCACATCGTGAAAAATTCCTGTAAAAACGAAAATAGCTGCGAAAGCAAACATTGATGATATGTTAGTCGTGGTGACATTTTCGATGAGACAGTGTGCGTCATACTTTGAATGCTCCGACAGTGACTTTGACATCTTTCACTTAAATCAAATTTTAAGCCATCTGGAAATAAATAATTGTGGGAATGTGTCGTACAATTGGAAAGAGATGATAAGCGAATTTGATAAAGTAAGTGAAAATTTACGCTTCTGGTGCACGTGTCTTAGATCTAAATAAGAATGATGGTGGTTTTCTTTATTGATTTTCACATAAAGTCTATTTTTTCGATGTACCATTCCTTGTCACGTCAAAACGTAAAGCAAGTAAATGATTTACGTTAATTTTGTCGGTATATGTTGTTCTTTTGTTGGTCAGAAGCAGTGTGTCCTAGTTTGATCAAGATGGGCTCTTGTTTGTTTTAAAGCTGATGTTTACCGTAGAAGCTATTATAGAAGTGTACAAAATCAGAATAGTAAGACTGAAATCATGATGGAAAAAACCTGCAATGGCAAATAGGGGAATATCCTACTTTCCGCAGACCATGTTAAGCGGCTGGATTGAATTTCCAGACGACGACGTTTTCTTCTGGTCCAGTGCCCGTAGTGAAAGAGCCTGTTGGATTGTGTCAAGTGGAACAAAACCCTTGTCATTCGAGATTGTTTAAATCGGAAAAGTGTGTCATTGTGTCTCTTGTCTTTTGCTGTTACGTCGGTGTTACATCAACTTCGACACAAACCATTGTGTTTGGTTTCTAGTTGACAAGGCTTAAAACATCGCCTTGATATAACACTGGTCATGTAGTGATTTGAACACGATTTTTTGTTACGCAAGTCAGTTTTAGTTCAGTCTCGTAAGGGCACTTCCGAGCCATTTGTTTCGTGTTACGTCTGGTGGGAATTGCAAGCTGGGCAGTGGCACGCCAGGAAATGCGACACGAGCATCGTAAGCTGAAGGTATTAGTCAAGCATTAGTGCTAAACCCCTGATGTTAAAGTAGATGTTGCAGTCGTAGTCCTTGTGTCCGCTTATGCAGTCAGTTACTGAAAGCAATATCTTTGTGGATAACGGCAGCGAGGTTTTGAGCACAATAATCAGGGTTTGATTCAATGAAATACAAGAGGGTAAGCCTCGCACTTGAGTTTAGCTTCATCTCCGCACGATTCAGTTTTTTGTTTGAGGTAGGTCACTCTGCTTTTTTCTCCACGCACTTCGCAAGGCGCATTTACGGCTGCCAAACATAAAGCTTGCATGGTCTGTACTTCAACTGCTTGCTATGGCAAATCGTGACGTGGCTGGAGGACGCTCTTTCTATCTCTTACAGTGTAGAAGCCCTATACGTCTTCAAAACAAGGTATTTTGATTCTTGTAGGGTATTGCCACTTCCACTTTAAATATCACCGTGAGTTCTCTTTTTTCTGATGTGAATATGTAAAAAAAAGGGTAGAAATTCTCCCAAATTCTCAGTACTTGGAGAGCGTCTCGAGTGTTTTATTGCCAATGCAGTGACCTTTCGTCTCAACCTCTTTCGCCACTGCTCAAAGCGTCAAAGCTCTATATTGATGCAATGCATACTTTAAATCAGTGGTGTTCAACCTGGGTCGCGACCCCTGGGGGCCGTTTGCCTTTTTCTAGGGGTCGCGACAGCTTCTGATAAAAATATTCATAATTTCATATATATTACATATTTCCTATTGTAGGCCAAATACCTGGCAAAAATCATAGCCTACTTTTTAATTCAAAATTTTGTGAATATGACCGTTACAATGTTTTGAGTGTGACCATGACCTTTACAGTACTGTTACGTTTGGCAACGCACGAATAACTTTTGTGACGCAAAAATGTGCTGTGTTTCTTACTTGTAAATTAGATATCTCAATGCGGTAGCTAACTCGGGAGTTATTCTAGTTTTCAATGAGTTGTTGTTGTGGAGTGATCTGCATACGGCACGGGTCTCCCTCACTGATGCTGCCATGTGCATGAATTTAATAAATACCTCTTTGTGATATCGTAAGTTATTTTTTTAATCATTGTGATTTTCGATTGTACAAACACAACTGCATTACATATGCCTGACTGGAAATTTTCGGAAGGGGGTCTTTAAGTTAAATTGGGTTTCAAAATGGGCCGCTGCATGAAAAAGGTCGAAAACCACTGCCTTGAAATGGAAATACGGTAGAATTGCCCACTTCAAGGGACTGGAGAACAAGCGTCGTTATAGGCGAGGTGTCTTCATAACGGGACTGCAATAAATCGTTCCGAAAATGGCTTTTTAATTCAATGCCAAAGCCTGGCAAGGGTTAAAAGTGTTCTTTGATTAGGATTGCCGCTTACTGCATAGTGTTTTCGCGTATGATTTGATGTGAAAAAGTGAGAAGATGTTTTTTTTTCAAAACTGTAGTTAACGTCGTTGGAATATCGAAATGTTTTGCAAGTTTCGCCACGTTTGTACCATTTTCGGTTTTGAATGAAATACTGCTTTTTCCAAAAGGGGATTCTGCTTTTTCCATCCATTTACGCACTGTTCCACCAAGATTATCGATCAGACTGCAATGACTGCTGTCGCAACAGTATCTGATACCACCGCGCAGTAAAATTCATGTAACGATTTGCCTCTATTGCTGCTGATGGCGCAAGGCTTGATGCCATTCTCATGTCAAACCTGTCACCACTCGACGATTGGGCTCTTAACTGCGTTCCTATTCGGTCATGTAAGATTTGTGTGGTGGCTCCACATAGCCGAGCTCACACTTCAATCTGTAAAGGTTTGCAACTGTCGTTAACATAAACGAACAAAATATTCTGCGGGACCGACAAACAGCATCTCTATAGGCGAAGTGACGGTATAGCCAAACTTGTAGCCAAACTTGAAATATAGCCAAATATAGAAACATAGCCAAACTTGAATAAACGTAAAAGATAGGAATTCTGCCGGGACTGACGAAAAAGCGTCGTCATAGCTGAAGTCGTTATAGGCGAATTCTACTGTATTTACTTTTTTTCATTTTTTCATAACGAAAGCATAAACTGTTGTCAAACGGTGCACATTGCAGAACAGTGAACCAGCCGTGATTGTAATATTCAAATGAATCCACGTTCGATCAAGTACATTCTCTTCGAAAGTGAGTGTTAAGCAATGCCGAAAGGACGACGATCTTTTTAACAAGCGCAAATATTTTTTTAATCAGTCAAATTGTTGAAATCAAAGAAAATGGCTCTGGAGAAGCATTCAAAAAAAAAACTTTGAACAAAATTGTTTGTTTCCGTCAGAAACACATCAGGTAAATAAAAAATATTATTTTTACTGCAATTCAATACAAATAATTTATTTAATTTGTGAATCACGCTGAAAGTAGCTGCCTGAATCCCTCCATACGTTTTTCGACTCAGCATATTTTTTTTCAGGAAGCCTGAGAATACGTTCCATGCATTGCAAACCCAGGTGAAACGATGCGGTGTGCTTCATAAAAAGACGCCAGCTGTTTAGTTCGCAAGAAATCACCATCATGCCTTCCCGTACCATGTGTTGCTGGAAATGAAGTGAACCGAGTTAGTAAGACAAGCTTTTTGATGCTTTTATCCACTGTGCACTGCCGCTGCCGCTGCCAGTTCAGCTGAAACGTGCACATCCACCACCGATAGACACTTTTTGTTAGAAGCTGCACGGGTGGTTCTTCGAAACAAATGCAAGTACTCACTGGTGCAGTACCACAACTCAGTCTTCCGTACAGTCGGTAGTTGCATGTTTGTTTTTGATTACTCTTAGCTCTTTTTTATCAAGGATCTTAAACCGCAAGAGTTGACTAAAGGCCAATTCCCCATACCCAAGACGCTTCTTAGCGGCATTCAGGATGCATGTTTAAAACAGCAAAAAAATAATTTTTTGACGAAGGTAAAGGAAATAAATTGAAGAAATTTTTACTTTTTACAGAAGGAATTGGTAAGTTTATTTGTGATTCAGTGTTGTTAGCATCNTCCGACTTCGTCAAAAGTCACTTAGGTTTGTGGGACTGTGCGNATCAATGCACTTTGTGGCAACCGGTGGCCTCCAGGGTGACTGTTTTTCGTTTGTTGGCACAGTCCTTTGTTCTTTCAAAGTGGTCTATTCTGATGATGACTGGAACTGAACAATTCTTGATACAGGGCCCCATGCTGTAAGTAAAACGCTGCCATTTTTTGTTACATTTCATGCTGCTGTTCCCTTTCTAAATGCCTGGAACACACCCTTTAAAAGGATTTGTAAATTGAGAATACTTTACTATCTGCCAAACGTGCGAATCGGAACGAGCTGCTAAGGTCAAACTGCACTGTGGGTTGACAAAAAGGAAACTAAAATTTCATTGCTAATGCAAGCATAGGTATGTATGAGAACACTTCTGGTCGGTTTCAGCGTTTTGACAGATTAAAATATCCTGCTTAACAGATACTTTAGAACAGTCCTTTTTGCAATCAATTTAGAGGGCCTTGCAGCATATTAGTAGAAACAACATGGCAATATACAAGGTTAGTTTCGTTGTTGAAAGCATGGATGCTCATCGAAGGAATGATTGTGGATGTGAATTTAACAACATCTATGCTAACAGCAATTTTCGTTCTGATTTAAGTGCTTCACGCATGAAACGCTGTTTCAAACATATCAGGTTTTGGGTTATCTCAACAAAAGTGACAACGCGAAAAATGAGACTCCAAAGAAATCTTGATGGTATAGAATTCAGGGGTTCCCAACCTTTTTTGCTGCTCGTACCCCTTTGTCAGGTCAGAGCATTCTTAGTACCCCCCAAAATATTTTGAGATATATATTGCTCTATAAGAGATATATAAGCTGCTCTGTGACCCAAGGATCTT
>JGI24158J21664_10003176_pt1 | contig 20453 bp, 14 predicted proteins | sample Ectturendosymbi3_FD_21664 | JGI IMG/M metagenome (IMG submission 21664) | reverse complement strand
TGGCGACTTTCTTTTCGACAACAGTTGCTGCTCTTTCCTCAAAACCCTTTTTAGTGACAGACATTGCCGAATTCTCAACTGAAGCAAAAAGACACATGCACGTGTGTGCACCGAACATCAAGTGGAAATGTTTATAGGTACCAGAGCTCTGCTGGGCATCTTCGCTTATATTTGTAGGCAACGACCCACCATTCACTTCCACCACTGGTGTGGACGCAGCCAAAACTCAACTGGAATTAATTGAATTCCAATAGAAGGTAGCAGTGAAAGTAATATTTTTTGATGGCACACCTGAGAACTTGTCACAGGAAGGTATCTCCAAAATTTTTTCCACTCTTCGCAAATAGTCAGTGCAAATTCTTACGGTGTTTGGGTCTACCTGCTGCTGCTGGAGGAGCGAATTGTCCCCTCCTGCCCGTTACAGTAAATGTAAAACTCGGGCCCCCACTTGGCTTATACTTACGTTTTAGCATTCTTTTGGTTTTCAGTAGTTTTTGTTGCGTTTTTCGGAGTATTTGTTGGTGATTAGTATAGCCATCCACATCCGGATTCACCGTCATTTCTCAGGGTTTTTGTGAGTGTTGCTAGCAAGCCCCTACAGTGGGCAGTGGACCTTTTTCAGCTACGTTTTCCCTCCTGGCCTAAACATTTAGTTATGCCACTGACTGCTGACGGTCCGCACTGTCAAAAAAGAAGCTCATAAAGAACACGTTTCGCATCTCTATCACGAATAAAACCTTGACAATTACATTCTATTCACTGTCACTACATTGGAACAAAAATTTAGGTAACTGCCAAGAAGCACAAAATGCCATTGCTCCCACCAGCAGAACAATAAACAACGTACGCTGACAGCGTTTGTTAATAACTGTATCCATTTACCGGATTTTGTATATCGATATACAGTATAATCGTATTAAATTCTCATATTACGTTTTTCGTTAGAAAAATCCAAGACATGTCTCACCTGAATGATTTTATGGGAGTGACCGGACCTCGAAAAATTTGACATTTGTAACTGGACCCTTTCTTAAAATGATTGAGTAGCCCTGGTGTAGTGTATCGTGCTCGTGTGTCACTCTGCGCATGGGTTGATTTTCACAACCGCGAGATAATTATAATAATTTACTTTTTGAACGGTGGCATTTTTGAACCGGCAAAGATTCAAGCAGATTATTGAATCTTTGCCGATTTAAAAAATACATCCTGAGCTTATTTTAACAGCCACGCGATGCCTCTATGCGTTTTCAACCTGTATCACAGCTTCGCATATCATCCGTGACGTCCCATGCAACGGATTAAGGTTGTATGAGGCCTATTGCGGAAATTTAGAAAGGGCCCTTTTTACATATATTACACCTTTTACCGACTTGATGACTGGGAGCCCCCTAATGGTCTCAGCTCCCCTTAATCCACTACTGCCATGCAGTTGCAACCGATTCGAACCAAGCGAAGTTATGTGTCTGATACCGCTCCGCTATGGAGCGCCATTAGTAAATTTTATATCGGACACATTAATCACAAAAAACTGCTAAATCAGAATAGATGTAGCTAAATCGGAACATATTTAGGTGAATCCAAAGTTTCGATTTACGTGAATCTGTCCGATTTAGCAGTTTTTGTGCTAAATGTGTTGGATATAATTTTTTAACGAACGGCGCCACATACTCCGCGGTTCTATACAGCACCGCCATCACAGCCCTTTTGTGTTTCCATGTTGTATTTTGCAGTGCTACTCTATGGTGGCCCGTTTGCGCCATGTAAAAATTGATCATATTTCCAAAAATCACTCTTAAAAATATTTTTTCGTAAAAAAATCTTTTTGAAAAAAGATGTTAATTGACAAATTCTATAAAACCGAAAAATTTCATTTTTCCCAAGTTTTCTTTGTAAGAAAAGACGTTCATGACGAATGTTTTTCTTTGCTGCCCCAACCTCATCAACAAAATGTGTCCCATTAAAATTTGCGAATAAACTTTGTAAGTTCATATGATGCATGTTCGTTTTTTACGAAATTTTTTATCTAATAAATAATTTCTAACCTTGTTTCTTCCAAGATATGTTGTTTTAAATTTTCTTAACAATGTCTAGTGTCTTTTTCCATAATGTACTAATCTAAGGCTGCCATTCAAAGAACTGGAAAATGGGAAGCAATCCTTGTTTTACTCATGTCAGTGTTATCCAGTGCTACAAATGACACATTTATAGTTTATACGATTCTAAAAACAAACATCATTCTAATGCAGGTTACGAACATTGTAGAACTGGAAAATAAGGTCTGCTACAAGCGTTATTACAAAAATACATGGCGGCATTTCCTAATACTTGCGGTCTACTGTTCCACGTTACATCTATGACATTTATTCACTGTACTTAGGCTATTATCTAACTGCAAGGTGTGTAATGCAGACTTCGTTGAGATAATGCAAATCAACTTACCGAAAAAGAAACAATGTTAGTAATGATTATTACTGTACAAAAAAACTGTCGCAAAAAAACGAGCATTCAATATTTGAAGTTGCAACACGTTTTATTTACAATTTTCAAAGGGAAACATTTCGTTGGCGTTGTTGCGCGCAGTGAAGGAAAGTTTTCGTCGCGAAAATTTTTTTGATGTTTCAAAGCATTTCTCAATTAAAATACTTTTTTTAAAAAGAGAATCTTTTTAAAAAAAAAGTTTTGTGAAAAAAGTTTTTTGAGTGTTTCTTTGAAAATAACAAAATTTTTACATGGCTCAAACGGACCACCATACTACTCTTCATGCTACTTACAGAATCGCGCGACATGTTTGCTGCTGCTCACTCTTCACCTCACTGATGGCCATAATTTTTATAACTGAAAAGTCTGAAATGTGTTTTTAATGTCTACGTCTACGTAATGAGCGTACCATTTTCCAACTTGCGACAGCTTAGCCTTGCTTTTTTTTGGCACTCAAACGTTTAAATGCTGTTTCATACCACATAAAGGAGCTATAGCGGATAATTGTCAAGAGCTTCCTGGTGAAAGCAACTGACAATAGCTGAAACTTTGGCGTGGTAGTATTTTTTTAAACAAAGTGTGGGAATGCCATTTTTAGATTATCAAGTTTCAAACTTTATAGCCGACGATCGCGAAAAGTCACTGAAATTTCTGCCGGTCTGAAATTGTTTCGTGCAGTTTTAATTTCGTACAGCGAGCGCTGTCCACCAAAAAAGAAAACCTTTGCATAAGAGCAGAACCACCGATATTCAGACTGAAGCCCAGCTACGGATGCGGTTGTTCCATCAAAAAGAGTTGCTTTCTAAAATATACCTTTTGTTTTCTACTGAAGCATCTTGATGCTTTTATCGCTTAAAACTGAATGCACTGGCTTGTTGAACAGAATGTTTCCCCTTCTTGCGCAAGAAGGCTGAGTCAGTGACTGGCGAAATGTCAAGCGAGCGATTTAGCGGTAAAAGGCCAAGCCTGTACGTAGGCGCTCTCCGCACAAATTTACCCGCATATTACGATTATACGCTCAGCGGCACGCATCCGTAAATTTCCATAACCGGGGCTTGAAAGAACATATCAATAAAAGCGTTTTGAAAACGCGAGGTCAAGGAGCTTTAAGTGTCAATATTTGAGAGCGAAGCAGCGGTGTTGTCATAGGTGTCTCGACCGCGGGAAGGTTTGCTTTCTGTCTCGGGTAAGTGAATATCGAAATGGTTGAAATGTGCAAAAGATTTACACCGACAATTGACGTACACATTTTATGATTCCAGCAGTTGCAGCATCAATATGCAGCGGTTATTTTTTAGTTTGACAGTTTTGATGTGGAATCGTTTAAGCTGCAGCAGGCCTGAAAAGTTGTTGATGACGCTCTGGCTCAGAAAGTGCATGCAATTTTAAAGTGGATACTTGCAGCAATCTTATTTAAATGTACAAGTGCGAAAAATGTGCAGGTCTTTATCTCTTCCGAATAGATTAGTTTCAGTCGAGTAGCTGGCGTTACATATTATTATGACTGCTGGCCTTTTTCAGTTAAAATTTTTCGTTTTCGTCTGGCAAGGAGACCGACCAAATCAGATCGGGTTGTCTCCTTTCCCTAATCCTTAGAAGTAACTTTTTTGCCCATTATATCCCGAAGTACAAATTGAATCGATTTTTCTGAGGGTAAGTTTCAATTTTCCGTTTTATTCATCTGTTATCCACTTTTGCGCGAATAAATTTATTCTCATGAGTGAAATTGCACGTTTTTAGATGCTTTATAGCCATCTGAAACCTTACATTTCAGAACTGTTTTTCTGTTATGTTTATGAAAAAGTACAATCATTAAACGGCTTAAGAAAACTTTCAGTAGTCAGCCGTGTAACTAAAAGCTCTGTATAAGCTTGGTTTTACGGCCACTGCTAGCCCCCTTAATACCTTTAAGCTGATATGAACTTTTCCCTGTCAACACAGTAAAATCAGGCTTGAGACAAATTGAAGTAGCTGCCGCAATTTTTCTTCGGTAATATGTCGCGGTTTGTCGAGTACTTCGGTGGATTTTCTGACATTATAAGCTTGAAGGATTTGTTGACATGCTTCTAAAACTCCGAAATTTACTGATGTGGTGCACATGCGACAAAATCAAATCTTTAAAACGAATGATACCTGAAAAATGTCGCCAACCACACGTTATCCATATTAGACAATTAATCGAAGTTTTCACAAAAAACTCTTTTTTTATCGAAAGTAAACCTTTCGCAGCTAAGAATCCGACACTAAGATGTTAACAGAGTATATATTTCGCCTACTGCTTAGACATCATCAGCGCTTATCAGAAGAACACAATTGGTTCTGCAGTGAAAGTGGGCAGCTCGCCTCCAAATGTGTTTTATCGCGGTTATTGTTTCCCAGACCGCTGGCGTTGCTTCCCACCGAGTGATGCAGTCAGTGAGAAAATAAGGCAGTGCTGAAGCATTGCTGTTATGGACGACAGTTTCAAAGCAAATTCAAAAAGAAAAAACAGTAGGTAGTTGCCTGTGTTAATCAAGCAAGTATCAATCAGTGGCGTATCCTTACGGTGCTCAAGATGTTAACTGAATGCCATACGTTTTGCGCTGAACGATAGTTCAAATGCTCTATTAAAGAATGAAGATATGTCCTTGGCTTTTCTTGATCATATTTATTTATATTCCAAGAAAACCCTGTCTTTATTTCCAAGAAATCTTGTCTTGATTTAAATGCTTTTGCCATTGTTAAACAACTCTTGGATTACGGGCCTGACATCGCAAAACGTTCAGCTCACCTTGGTTAACACCTTGGCTAAAATGATGAAATATATGAACAGTAGAGATAAAATAGACAGCGCAGTAGCATGTAGTTTTACGATGGCAAGGCGTTCATCAGCCTCTGATGAACCAGTAGTCACTTACCCACTAGTCAGTACAGCGACTTCTCTACAGGCAGCTGGAGGAGAGCAGTGAAATGGCTACTTTATTTGTTGTAAGTAATGCATTAGGAGTTTAGGTACATGGCTTGCGGAACGTGGGATAACTTGAAACATTGCAGCTCCGCACCAAATATTTAACGTGTGGTTACGGGCCACCGCCTACGAAAGACCGTGGATCATTGTAGCCAGAGGTATGGACTCCAAAATGACTGAAGTGTGACTGATTTTCAATAATTTATGTCAATCTATGTTTGAAAAACATCTTGGGAGTTTCAAACTTTTAGAATTTAGATTCACTTTGTGCTGTTCGGTACAACACTAACCGACAAAATGTAATATTGCTTCTAGTTCTGAACTGTTGCATGCATTCCAGCTTGAAATTATTTCCTTCGGCAATTATAGATTAATTTTTTTGTGATAAACAACTGGTTTGCTCCAGAAAATGCTGACAGTTTGTGGTAAACACATGATGCACGGGTATAAAATATGCACCACCTGACGGTGATAGTGTGTGTGGGGTTAAAACGTCATAGTGTGACGTCAGGAAGAGTGCACAGCAATTAAAAGTGACCATTATATGCCACCTATTGAAACATCAGTGAACCCTCACGAAAAAGTTCATCTTGCGCCATTGGTATTAATTAGAACAGCGTGGTCCAACTACAGGCCTGCGGGTCATATGGAGACCGCGGATAGAAATTTTAAAGCCCGCGATCTTTTTCAGTATTGTTTGCTGTGCGTATGTTACAGTAGGTAATTTTATTCAGAACCAGCATAACATCTTTTAATAAAAATGTACAACATTAACGGCGTTAGACTAGACTTTAGAGAGATTCTGGAAATTAGTCAGCAAAGATAGATTCCCAAACTGAAAGATTTCGCATTAAAAATGCGCTCGATATTTTGAGCACAGTTTCTGCCATGAAGTAAGTCAAATCTAAAAACAGAAATCGCATTGCACACGAAACACTGGACAATATTCTCACACTTGCTACAACTAAGATTTTGGGTTTAATGTAGGAACGATGGTGTCAGAGAAGCCTCGGCGACATCATCCCACTGATAGAGGTTTTTAGTAAAATGCCATTTGCTGTTGTGCTCGTATTTCAATGACGCACTCACTTATCTTCCCATTTCAATATTAAATCTTGTGAATCTGCTGATTTGCACATCATTTTGTTAGAAGTGACCCACAAGTTGTCACGTTTTGTTAAAATGGCCCGCAGGTCAAACCTTGTTGGACCACGCGGAATTAAAAATTCAAACGTGTTTTCTGTGCTCTAAACATTGAGGAAAACTGAAAGCCTTCACACTATGCAAATGTTGGAGAACACAAACCTCTGTTCTGCCATTATTTAAACTTCTTGCTGCAACATCAATCTTTACTGCATTCTGCAATTCGCGAAACTCGCAAAATATGAGTTCATTTTTCAGTGGGAGTCTTTAACTGCAGCATCAGCATTACTCGGTAAGCACGATTTCTACATCATTCTTTTGTCACCTTAAAACAATTCGTAATACCACAAGCATAAATGTTGGTATACCACGACTAAATATTTGCCATTTTATTTCGATAACACATATAATTGGCCATTCGTTAAGTTTATACAATCTGTTGTTTAGATTTTCTTCCATGCAACTTTTATGGGATTCGTATCACTTCGCATGCTGCAACCCAGATAAGCTTAAAAAAAATTGTTTTTACTTTTAACTTACTGAGACAGATTGGCGTTCGCGCATTTGCTTTTATCAAAAATTTTGTATGGCTTCGGTGACCTAAACCATGTAAGGTGGTATTCGAATATTTTGGATCCTTGCAATGCCTGTACTCGCCTGGGGCGACTGAAAAAAATCCAAATCTAAGTCATAGCTGAAGTAATTTCACTGTAACCAATAAATATTTTTTCAATGATTAATTCTACTTGAAGTTCTAAAATTAAAAATCAACCCTTTTTTAACTTACGTTTTGCACACGTAAAAGGATAACAAGATGGGGAAAAGAAACTGGAACCAAGGGGTATGCTTGCTTTTATGTCCAGATTTCAAATTAAAAACCAAATTTGCGCAAGCCTGGAATATCTCACGGTACCTCAATTAAATTTTCGCTTAATGTGAAGTGCGATATTAGATTCGACTTGTAAACCTTGCGTTAAGTTAACGTTATTCTCTTTGGTAATTTGCGCAAACCATTTTACTGATATCACATTGTCAAATTATAGGTTGGACAGTTGTACTCATAGATGCTAAATGTTATGAAATAAGCCTCACTTCAGACTAACCCAACCTCACAGTGCTCAGTTCTGAACGCCAGGTGAATGCGGCCAGTTGGAGAATATCTTTACAGTGGCTACGAAGCAGATTACTTTGTTCTTGCGAAAATGTTCGCAACGAAATGATTTTGGAATATAAATGTTTGTTCTTTGCCCGGAAAGCTTGTTGCGTTTATTGCTCACCAATCTCTTGAGAAAATATGTACTTTCAAAAAACATCAAAATTGGTTGTTACCATTTTGTAATAGGAAGCACCTTTGAAACGCTTATATACGGCGAGCATACCACCTATCAATTTTATTTTATGTGTGGGTAGGTTGCTTGTTTTTAGTATAAATGAAATCAACTTTTGTAATTTTTCGAAATTTGTTCTTAAGGATCATATAAAACTTTAAAGGTTTAAAAGGGTCTGTATAAAAGTCAAACAGACAATTCATTATGATTTCCTGAATTTTTTCGAAGATTTTTTAAACAAAAGGAGAGTTTTTTTCTTTCAAAATAAACATCATAAGATTACGTTAAGACATAAGAACATTCTGTTGCAACACGCTCTTTGTTGCTACCTTCTTTCTAGAGAGCTCTATTCTTGTCGCAATTATTTCANTGTATATATTTCGGGAGTATTTTACACGAAACAACGTGGCGCAAGATCTGGCTTTATGTTTAAAAATACAGACATTCTTTAGATTTTCCGTAGCTCGTGTTTTTAATTTATAGTGAAAACTTACCCCTGCTTTTTTGTTTGACCGTGATTCGCAGTAACCTTGCTATTTTTTCTATTCTGAGGCCCACGCACATACACGCAGTAAATATGCCAGCCGTACGAAATCGTTTGATTTACATACTTTTCCAGATATTTGCAGTGTCTGGACATGATTTAACAAAAGTTAATTAAAGTGGTGGCGCTTGACTCTTGTTTGCAGACTAAACTAATTTCACCAAAGCTCTTTTGTACCGACAGTTCCAACAATACTCGTCACAGTGCAGCTCTAGACAACTGAGCGAACATTAAACTTGCTTCGAACGGAAACGGTTGGATACTTGCGAAAGAAACTGATGGTTTTAACTAAGTTTTTAACTGTTGCCTTAAACCGAAGAGCCTGTGGGCAAGGTTGTTTTGGTGTGAGGTGATGATAAACTACAGGATTAGTTTGAAATCACTTTCTCAGTGCGAAAATGATACACAAAAAATATAACCCTTCGGATACCTTCAGAAAATCGAAAAAGCGAAAGGTTTTGAAGTATGATATAGACCAGGTTTCTCAAACTTTTTTGTTCCATCGCCCCCTTTTCACTCTCGACACATCGTTGTCGCCCAAATCTGATAAAGCAAACATAAGGTAGTTTCTTTAAAGAATTTTATTTAAATAAATTGATGCATACCATGGTCTCCAGTTCAGTGTGACGGATATGCTTGGCGTAGATAACCTCACAAAGCTTCGAAATATTGGGAGACATTTTAGTGAGGTACAATCGTAGATAACCTCCCTTATGAATCAACAAGCAGTTTTATTGCTTTGAGAGCATTAAGGTCACAGCCGAAGTTAACTCATTGATCGATTGGTGGTAGCGGTTGAGTGTTTTCGCCCGCTTTGTGTTGTTTTGCTCCCTATCTCCTTCTTTGTTTTGTTCGCCCCCTTACCCCTCAAAATCGCCCCTGAGGGGGCGATTCCGCCCACTTGGAGAACCAATGATATAGACTACAGACCGGGGGTTCCCAACCTTGCTGTTATCATGAACCCCTTCAGCATTGCGACAGATGAACGTGTACCCTAAAATTTCTTATGACAAAATATTTTATCATGATTATTCATAGATATATTTAACAATAGGCATATAAGGATTTTTGAAAATATTATTCACTGATATATGTATAAATACTTGGATATAAATAATATGTAAATATATTTTTCTCTTCTATTGTTAACCTTAAATATGCCCCTTCAGATTGGCAAATGTAACCCTTGGGGTACATGCACCCCAGGTTGGGAACCCTGCTATAGACCAACATTGTTTTGTACTAAAATATTTTTATAACCTGCAGTGACGGTGCTTATATGCTGTTTAGTTTAGAGCAGTGCTTCTCAACCTTTTTGATGTCGCGGCCCACTTTTCGCCAGGACTTCGATTTTGAGCCCACTTCACGAAAGATTTGTTTCAGAACTCATGACTAGGCATACCAATAACTTTTTTCAAAAAATATTTAAGTTATCTCGGAACATTCGCGGCCCACCGGTTGAGAAGCGCTGGTTTAGAGTATTGAGAATTTACAAGTCTGGTAATGAAAGGGTTTCGTACCCACAACATCTGTGGTCAGTGGTCACTGCTGCTTCAGTGTTTTGCCTCGTTTTTCGACACACATTTTACAATTGGTAAGCAATTAAGCCGATAGCTCAGTGACGTAATCCATGGTACCTGTTTTCAAAGACCATTCGTCGGAGTTTTTAATGAACTCGAGCCTAACGTTCAACAATGGTGGGTGTCTACTTTCATCAGTGCGCAACGTGGTGTCAGGCTTCGAATAAGCAAACGCACCTACCGAGGCCGTTAGTCATCGTTGTGTTATGGATCAGATATCGTGTATGCGTACGACTCTCTAAATGAAGATAATCTGTCTCCAGACTCTCGACGCGCACTTGTAGTCGAACAAAACATTCCACAAGCAAGGTGCGGGGTTTCGCTTTGATAAGGAAGTACTGTTTGCAAAATTATTTTGGTGTATTTACATGATATAGCAAGTGAAGTGTTTATTTTTTGATGATCGTTGAACGCTACTCAGAAATCACAATTTAGATATTTTGCTACTTTTGCAGGTAATGGAGCTCTAGCACTAACTTGCTTAATCATCGAATATCCTTGCTATCTGCATTGAATTTTTAGACGTTCATGAGCCGCTTTTCACCATCACGCGTGGTATACTGTTTTATTCAGCGTGCAATTAAAAACGAATTGAATTGAGATTGTGTAGCCCCAGTCATGGAATTCTGTTTGCCCTGTGTCATAGAACTTGTAAAAAGAAAGCCATATGCAATGTTTAAGGTAACAACCATTTCAGTTGAAGAAGGAACTTGTCCATATACGAATGAGTCTTGCACAAGCAGTTGAAGTCACCGTGGTTAATACCAGAAACTGAAAATTAGTGAAATGGTTTGACTGAATCTGCGCGCAGTTATTGTGAATTATTTGATAAGAAGTACTTTTGAAAATGTCCATCAACAGAAACAACGGTGGGGACACTCTAGCAATATACTAGAGTTTGTTTTATAAAAATAATAGTGGTTTGCGCAGCTCTCTAGTTTAGATGTAGCCTAACCACTAATTTTGCTGTGCTTAGTGGAAAATAAAGTGTTTTAATTATGTGATTGATAATAATTATTTTTAGCTTTGCAGTATCACTATAGGAATATTTAGGTTGCTGTTCAATTCCGAAAAATGAAGGATGAGTACGTTTTCAACATGGAGTTAGAAAACAGGAATCCGGTGAATGCTGAAGAAAATGTGGTAAGGAAGTTTTGTTTCTGTTGGCATTTTATCTACTTAAACGTATATCACTACCAAGACATCTGCGTGTACTTATTCATAATTGTGCTTAGTTTACAATTTAGTTAAAGTGCTACATTTAAATATACACGAAAATAGCCCATATGTTGGGCGACCGTGGGGCGTATCGAACATAAATCTTTTGTAGCTTGAATGATGCCTTAGAGTTTTTCAAAAAAATTTGAATTACCATTAGTCAAGGCATTTGGTACACTTTAAAAAATAGGCAAATTCAATGTGAAATATTCCACTACCAACTTTTAAACAAAAAAAATTAGAGAGACATCAATATATGCGTTTGTCTTTAAAAATAACGCATGATATGACACCAAGTACAATGTAAAATACACACCATGCACATCAAACTCAAAGCAAAAATCTACTTTGCAGCTTGGCCAGTCAAGCTCGTGGCAAATTTTTGGTTAGAGGGGAAGCAAAAACCGGGGGTCATAATCAGCGAAAATGGAAATAAAATATTAGTAAGCGGTCATCACCCGTTTTTATCAGGGGGGAACCAATGGGAAATGGGGAGACTGCATCGTGAACCCGCTCCTCTGACGACAATCCTGCGGCCAGTAATAATGAACAGCAATTTACTTCGCAGCATGCTTCATATTGTGTGGGTTGATGCGTCACTGGCTGTAGATATTTTAACACTTGTATGTCTTTCTCAGTTCAATTTCAAAACTGCAGTTGCATGAAAACCTTTACCTTTTGGGTGCTAGTGGTAGTTTTTAACAGCAAAACTTAAGTCAGAGTCCTTTTTATGAACGTTTGTAAAATACGTAGGCTTTTGCAGTGATAGCCTACTTTGTTTGAACTTGTTGTCTACATTTGGCCTCTTGCAATAAAAGATGAAGACGAAATTCGTTACAATTTTTTCTATAATTCAGTTTTGCTTATTTTACTTAACTTCCAAGCAACGAATATGTGTCTTGATCGTGGGCGTCGGAAGGATTTTTTCTGGTGGGGAGGGCACTTGGGGATTTTTCCAAAATTTTTCTAGGAGGGGGCCAAACGTGGCAAAATTTGTTTTTTCCCACTCGAAACTAAGAAAACAACCTTTTTTGCTAAAGATTTCAAAGTCCAGGCCCCCTTCCGACGCCCATGGTCTTGATCATAACCTCGAATTATTCGTTGTGGAGCTCAGGTATTCTAGGGACAAAGTGCAATATAAATCCGAATGTTTCCGCTCACATATTTTTGTTTTTGTCTTTTGGTAATCAACCATCATGTAATGAAATTGATTTCTAAACACGCGCAGGTCTTCCTCGGCGTGCACAAGCCAATAACACCGAGGCTACTTGATGATGGGAGGATACAAACGTGCCCACGCTACAATCCGAAACAAAGTTATCAACGACAAAAAAAACTGTTGATTGTTTCTACTGTTGTGTTTGCCGCAGTTATCATAATAATAGCAAGTGTTCTTTGCTTCTTTGTAATCTCCTATTACCTTACGTCTAAAGAGATCAACCAACAAACCCAATCAGGTGCGTTTTACGAGTGTTACGTGTTTATTGATAATGTAAACCGATTGCTTATTTTTCTTATTCCATGAAATATTAATAAATTGCTATTTTACGAAAAAAGGAACAGGTTTGCACTACGTTGCTCTTCTTTGGTCTCAAACTTTTTGACAGCACACATTGCTAAGTAGTTTCACTTATGTTTAGTTTACGACAATATAAAATAATCTGCGTAGAGATTTTTTAAATTCAAAACTGTGGTTGTCGCAGTTGTTTTAATTTTTAAATCATTTTGGCTTAGAGCCAAAAATACATCCAGTTTTGCTGCGTTATCATAATTTTTGTTTCTGACAGTCTTGGTTATATTTCAAAATAGTTTGTTTGCTTCTGAAATTCGTAAGTTCTTGATTGATGCAACGTTTTATTTGTTTTCACCTTCGCACCACAATTTGATTAAAGCTATTGGATATCGTGAGTGTGTTACTTTGTATACAACAAAGACTTCATTGATCTCTGGGAATAGAACGGTATTTGTTTCTTATTCTAAAAATGTTTTCGCAGGTATCAGCAACTCAACAATACTCCCGGGTGCAAAGGAAAGATCAGACAGCATAACAACCTCACGATATGTAGTTCCATTTGTTGAAAATACTTCTTTTGCCGCAGTAAATGCATCAGTTTTCATCAATATTTTGAAACAAGCACCAGTGGACACATTCACTTCTCAGTCATCCTCCCACTCAAAAACTGCAAAAGCCCTGATTGCATCTTCTTTATCAACAATCACAACCAAAAGCACGGATCAATCCGTTCTCTCAGATGCGTCATCTACGCATTTGTATGAACTAAAACCTACTTCAACCGCAATTACACAAAACGTCATAGTTTCCTCAGCTGAGATTCCTCGTATTTCCACGAAACCATATTCAAGTGCACAGAGCACCACCCAGACATATACTTCGCACTTAATTCCTACAAATACAGTTACAAATTTTTCAACTTTACAACTTAACGAAGCGTCATCAGCCATTGCAAAGAATTCCCAAAGCGGTTATTCGACGCTTGCACCCTTTAGCGGTTCACTTGACAAAACACCGTTTCCAAACACGCAGGCAAATTACGTTGCAGCCACCACTTCAGCCAGCTTGCAAATCAAAAGTGAAGGTAAACTTGTGAACTTCTTGACGATATTTGTTTATATTAATCGCTGATCTCTGAAGTCTCATTGTTGTTGCCCAGTTGGAGGTACAAGCGACAGAGGTACAACAGGCGCAGCGGTAAGTGCAGGCTCTTCTGCTTCTATGGGTTCCTGGAGTACTCCAACAGAGGAGGAAGCGATGTCCACGAGTTCAAAATCAGGCTTGGAGACAACGCCCAGCCAAGATGAACGAAGTACGATAGCTTACGTTCTGCTTATGCTTGAGCACTGGTTGCCATTTTCTTGAACCATAGTTGAGTTTAGTCGACAGGTTTGCTACGTGACGCATGTCGTGAATACAAAAGTGCTTCTTGAAACTTACATCAAAGAAACGTATATCCCCGCGACTTTCTGAGGCCTGTTTTCGTTGTTAAAACTCTTTCACTGTGCAAACATTTCGTGTGGCAAACTGCATTTCCCTGTTCTCTAAACACCTGATTACATGATACATGTTGCGTGCTCTTACCCTTGATGTCGTTACAAGACTGCGCCTCTGAAAATAAAACCAGCAACTGTTTAAAAAAAGTTAAATATTTCCAATTAACGGCAATTAATGTGGCGGGTAGGTTTATTCATGTTTTTGTTACATGCACCACCAAGTAACAGAAATACAAAAAAATCAAAAGAGCAAAATACCAAAGGGCTACAAAGTGAATTGCATGTTAATAAAACTGCAAAAGATAAAAACAATTGAGGACTTGGGAATTTTTCAAATTGGTGTATTTTAGACGCAAAGGATTGGCCACCAAAGACGTGGTTTTACTACTCAGCCAACGCTGTTGTTGACCGAAACCAATACTTAAGTAAAGGCGTTTCAGGCGATGTGGAAAAATAATGTTACAAAATGCAATAAATGCATGACATCAAAGAAAAACAAAACACAGGTGTTGAAAAGCATGCCTATGTGCAGGGAGAGTGGCGTGAGCACCAGGAAGGTTGAAGGGTAAAAAAGTGGAACTAAATACAAACGTATAGAGGAATGGAACGAATGAAGAATAAATTGCCAAGAGAACAAGACATTTTTATATTGTTTTGCAAATGAAAAAGATGAAAGAGATTTCAAGTTTTCATGAATTTTAGACCAAAATTAGGGAGCAATATACTGCCCCTTAAAGAAAGCCGACCAAGTGATGTTTTCATTCTGGGTAATTGGTATTTTTGCGAAGACACAAGTCTTGTTTAATAATTGTGAACTGATGCAGCCTTACAAAATTATTGTTAAGATGTTCAGATAGTCCACTGTTATCAAAAGAGTACATAAATTTGTTAACTCATAATTTAAAAACATGAGGAATTTTTTTAATTCAGTTCTTTGAATAGACAATATCCGTTTTAGTGTTCTTTATATTTAAGGACTCTTACAGCTTTACTCTGCAAACTAATAAGAGGAACTAAGTGGTTTTATTGGCTCTTCCCCAATTAAGTATTGCGTACTGTAAGTTAGATAAGAATGAAAAAGGTCAAAATAAACAGATCCGAGCACTGAATAGTGGCTTGTTGGCTTATTGTTGAACAAATTCCTCATGATTTAGGAATTTATGATAAACATTTATATTTCACCCTTCCAATTAAGTTTATTAACATGTGTAGTGCTAAGATATTTTGATTTACTCAACTGAACAAAAAGCATGTCCGTTTTGTTTGGCTTGTTTTTCTTTTTTTATAAACAAGTTTAAAAGAAATGTTCCAACAAATCTGGTCTTCGTGTAATTGGTGTAGAACATTCATTGCAGTACTTAGTGATATACTCTGCAACAACTTTTGGTAACTTTGAAACAATATGTGGCAGCAACACTCTAAAGATTGTTCTTCATGAAGTGGCTTGGATAGTTAAACTTTCCAGTCATCACTAGCCATGGCTTCAGTGAAGCGCTCACACCATTGTTCGGTGACGAACTTTATTTTTCCAAAAATTGCTCCGTAATGCTAAAAATCACATTAATCACATAACTGAAGTGAAATAAAAGTTTCGCGTAAAGTGAACTTTTGCTGGGGGTGCTTCAGGCAGCGATGAAATGTGAAAAAAACAGCAGCTGAAACACGAAATTGTTTCTTTCTGCTCATTGGCCAAGAATGCGGAAGTAATTTCGTGACATACAGCATTCCATCCCACTGTCTCACAGCGGTTGAGTGTTTATGAAATACGAGGGAATGCTTATTATTTAAATTTGGAAAATAGAAAATACTGTAATAGCGTTTTGTCAAAACGTGAAATTAAAATGCAAGAAAGGTAAACGTCACAAAACTTCTTGCAATGCAACCATTCAAGTGCTATTTGCAGCCAAGTTTAATCCAATTTCATACTCATATCGTGTTATCGAAAAATCCCTAATTAATTACATTATTTTCTGTGGGCGAATATTTCCTCAAAAATGTTGCAAAATGTGGATATTCTAATATAACCGTAATATTACAGAGGTGTAAATTCGCACATTGCATAAAGATTTTCTAGAACTCTTTTTTTAACTTTGTTCGCCGTGTGAAATTTTAAAGCTACGCCTATCATTCATTTGCGAAGAAATTCCCGAGTAAATGTTTAGAAAATCTTTGTCCATGACACAATCGTTTGCTATTCTGAGGATGCGAAACTTGTAAAGATATCGACATGTTGTCATTACCGTAGCAGGCCAAAAATTATCTCTTTTCTTTCGTTTAGCGCTATTACCAAGTGCAAAACCACCGATGACATCGAGTGAAACAGCCATTCTCATAACATCAGCCGTGAATCTCTCGCATCATGGAAGCACTGACGAAGCGACAAGGGAAAATCAGACGCAGAGGCGTGCAACCGCAGGTGCGTCAGAGTCGCAGAACGCGAGATATCGCTCACCAGGCGTTCACCTACGTGACCTTGTGTGTCGCGCCGTACTGTCTGTCGCAATCTTAACATGGTGGTGAACTCGGTGCAAGCATGAGCGATATGTCTGATTCGCTGCCAGCAATAGTGTGCATAAGCAACAACTTTTAATTTCAGTCAATACACTAGGTTTCTTTGTGTAACCCAGTACAATAGCATTTGCCTGCTACTGTAGAGAAACCACACGCACACTGTTAACACTCACATGTATGATTACAAATGCTTTCTTACCGTTTAGAATGTGTATTGATATGGTGATTTAGTGATTGCGTCACGTTTTTTCCTGCGTTTTTTCCTGATAAGGGTGAATTAGAAAACCTCCAAAAAACTTCCAATTTAAAACTTTTTAAATAAATGAATCGGCATTGCGTCTACTCCTCAAATTTACCTTCACAAACATGTTTTGAGACCAACTCAACTTGTTGTTTGACCCTAAAATCTGCAATTGGTAGGAAATGCTATTTTAAATTGCTGGGGCTTTGCATTGTCTTTATAAACAAAACCATGTTTTTGAGTGATTGGAAAACGTTTACACACGAGTTCATCTGTTGACTACATTCATATAGCTCCATATGTTAATCCTATGTTTCGATGAGAACAATGTTCTTATTCATCATCACTCCATGCATTCACTCCTTTTTTGCAGTGAAAGACGGATAGAAAGCTTATTTCACTTTTTTTGAAAAACATGCATTCTTTTTGTATTTGGTGTTAGAGAACTATTTGTGGTTGATTACTGCTTGCTGATGAGTTTTCTAAGAATACATTAGCACTCAATGACAACGCAATTACTAAGTGCATAGCTGTTTGAAACCTTTAGCTTCATAAAGCAATTTTGTAAAAGGTTTTCTGTTCACAAGTGTTCATTCATTCGTTTTCATACCCGCTTTTCCACTGGGGAGGGTCACGGGTCAGCAGCCATAGGAGCTCTTGAAGTACCTCACGGCTTTCAGCAAACTCTGATAGTTCTACTGGCTCCACAACAAAACGGGACCAAATCAGATTGGAGATATAATAACCCATCTTGGTCCTTGGCCGACCTCTGGGCAGCTTTCTCGTGGTTTTAGCCAGCAGGGATCGCTTTGTCCATATTTCCTGGGACATTCAGGTCACGCGGCCGGAACATCGCTGCTAAGATCTCTCTATTCGGAGAAGTGGCTCGCGATTCAAGGCTTTACTGTAGGTATTTCACAGTTAATTGTGCACGTTGTCGCGAATCATAATGCCATGTACTCTTCGCAAAAATCCATCTCTGCCACTTCGCCGAGATTCATGGCCACAGTTGAGGATGGGAAATAAGACTGATTTAGCAACTGAAAGCTATGTGGTGTTTGAAAGCTCCCGTTTTGTGACCACACAGCGATGAAACTCACGCAGAACTACGTTTGCTTGACAAATCCGTAAATCCGTTTTCGCGAGTTAAAGATGAAAGTAAATTTTTCTTGTCTTATGAATGCTACAATTATGATACTCGTATACATTTGGAAAGAGGTCAGCCAAAATAACGCAAAACAATCAGATGTTAAGAATAAATGCAGATAGAAGTAATAGGTGCACAGTCGACCTGTCCACATTGTGTCATTGTTTACCTTTAGCATGCATTTTTATAAATTGCTTTACATTTGCGTTATCCTTTAATTAGAGTATCCTGAATATGCCCTTAGCAGTACAAACGCTGCGAATGTAACTGGTCACTTCGTCGACTGAAGCAGCGACGCTCCGTTCGGTCATACAAAAAATTGTAAGAAGTGATAGGTGGTTCTGAATAGTCGAATGCCGACAAACACGGCACGACGTTAACTTCAAATCACTTGAAGACTCGTGATTGGAGCAAAAAAGGCAAAAATTGGGTTGGTTTATTAAATTAAAAGAATAGCATGCCGAGAACTAATGTAGTGCATCATCATTTTGAAACTTTTAATTTGGCCTCTATAGGGTGGTAATGACAAAAATCAGATAATGTTTTTGCTCCATACAATAATAAAAGTTAATTATAATCAACTTTTTTTGGCTTGTCGCCTAAAAACATAATTATTGATCGGCGGAAATTAGTAATATTCAATACGTGCTTAGTTGCCCGCAAAATGTTGTAAAAAGTTTTTATTCGGTTCTCAGGGAAACATGCGATGGAACAGCCTCTGATGAAAGTTTTTACTGAAGAGTGCAAAGTTTTTACAACTCGAAAAAGGTGTAAGATGTTTTCGTAGAAACACATGAGTAGAAAGTCAATTGAGGAAAAAATTAAAGCTCGGACATAGTACAGTGTGAAAAGAGAAACCAAACTTTTCAAAGACGCATTTCTTCTCCAAATACTAACTGGAAGTTTCGGGTATTCGAAGTAATATCATAAAAGAAGTTATTGCCTGCAGAACCATCAACTTTGTCCCAGAGCGATCTTAGAAAAACGAAAACATTTTCAGCAACTACCAGACCTGCTGACAATTTCACTGCTCATTCCTCATCACTAAGAAAGGAAAACTCCATTTTCAACGTGAACGTGACTAGTGCACTTGATGTGAAAGCAACAACCACTGCAGCGCCATCGCGTAAAATCTTGGAGTCAGCAACGCAAAAGCAAGTCGTTTCCGATACAGGTGAGCATCAGCACAATTTTAAATCGTTTATCAATCACAGGTAACTCCACGTGCAATTGTGCCATAAATTTGTCAATAAGAAAGACTCACGAGCTATACAGCCAGGATAGGCAAGAGACCAACTCCGACTTGTTCGTCTTCACTGATATAGCGCCAGTGCAACTTGAGTCAAACTGTTGTTCGTCGCATGTCTTTTTAAAAGGGTACTGCGTGGAATCGAGCGCCTTGCCACGTATTTTCACTGCGGCGCCTGTGATCAGCTTTATGACTAGCACGTTACCTGGTTGACATGTTCAAATTAAAGTTAAATGTGTTCTTTGTCAAGTCCTCGGAGCAGTAGATAAATGACGTCTCGTTACTTTCTTAAAGGTTTCATCCCGCCTCTGTTTGGCACAATACGTCATAGTTTCCAGAACTCCCTATGAAGAAACGTCACTACTTGTTCCCTCTTCCCAGAATGATTCAAAATATGCTGCCAGAATTTAGACTATTAGCTGGTTTTGTGTTTGATCTATACCTATAAAACGCAGTCCATAAATTAGCCAGTTATGCTTTAATTGAACAAGCGTTTATGTACGTCATTTCCTGGAACGCAGATTAAGCAACAAAAAATTCGGCATTTTAAGATCTTCACATCCTGGAGACCAAATACGCAATTTTGTTGTGAAATGGGGGGAACAGCTTGGTTTGAAACCAATGTAGTCCTCGGCAGTGGCGGCTCGTGGTGAAATTGGCCGGGAGGGCTGCGAGATTTCACCTCTGGTTGAACATATGGGATTGTCGCCCTGCCTGTTTTTATAATTAGTGGCGTTTCCAGTCACTCCAGCAGTCCTAATCTTATCAAACTCGTAATATTCAGTAGTCCTTATTATTACATAGAAAAAATTCACTTTAGTTTAATGAAACCAAACCCTAAAAGCGTAAACACGAACACAAAAGAATTAAACCGGTCCCATCAAAGGTATGACGCATAACCACTGCCATCAAAGCTGCAAAGGCTAGAGTCGAATCCAGCACCACTCGCATACTACACTTTGAACATTCCGCTCGACTACTAAGGCGCTATTGTTAACAAGACAAAGCTTAGCATTTTATTCAAACCGTGTCATGCCAGCAGACCTAGGCTGGAACCA
>JGI24158J21664_10003175_pt1 | contig 20455 bp, 13 predicted proteins | sample Ectturendosymbi3_FD_21664 | JGI IMG/M metagenome (IMG submission 21664) | reverse complement strand
GTCTGGCGCGTTGCGTGTGGGAGTGAAGACCTTACACAATACACACATGTCAACTGGTAGTTTAATACCAATTCTGGTACTGCTTACTTCCAAGATGCAAGTTTGGACATTTTGGTACATGCTACATTTGTGTGAATTACAACAGAACAAACAATATTAAAAACAAAAGTCGGCTTATATCGAGTTACTTAAAACGTTAACTGATAATAGAACCAAACTGCATCAAGCACGTCTTAGTTCTGTTTTTCGTTCAAGTAACTAAAAGCTTGCTCACGCTAAACTCAATGGCTCATTCGATCAACGACTTCAGTAAGTCGTAAGATGTGCTTTCAGTCAAGAATTTTGTGGAGTGCCATTTCATATTCTAAGTGCAGTAGAAAATAAAAACAATTAAGAAGTGTCATGTCTTATGAACAGGGGTGTAGTGGGGCGGGAAGCGTGGGAACGGCTTTCCCATACCTTTTTCATGTTTTTCTTTAAAATGAGTTGGAAGCTGTTTTAAAATGGCTATTTTTGGATGCGTTTCCATACCTTTTTTGTCAGCACTACATCCCTGCTTGTGAATGAACGTAAAACCATACGTAATAAGTCCAAGTGAGTTTCACAAAAGCTACTGATAAGTTAGGGCATGTTCTTGTTCTTACTAATAGTCTTACTGATTTAAACTCAATGGTGAACAGAAAAATGAGGTACTGAATTGCAATGAGTACAGTTATTATTTTTACCATATCAATTTAGGACATATCAAACTGGGCTATTATGGTAGGTAAGGGTTAGGTTATATTTTAAGGTTATGTTAGTGTTATTTTGGTTTGGAAATATGGAAAGATGATTTTTCTGAAATTAATTTTTAAAGAAACTTTTATCTACCTAAAAATGTCATTTAATATACTTACAGTGGAACTCTGCTACCACGACCACCCACTGGACGGCACTCAATTGGTCGTGTTAGCGGGACTGCCGGCTGGGGTGGTCGCGTCACACTTGCATTCCTAAAGGTTTCATGTATCATCGCGATAACTTCATTTCTGCAACTGTTTCCTCGATTTAAAGTTGTTTAGCTTTGTCTTACGTGCTGCCATAGCCTAACGTCACTGTACTATGAGATCACACAACGGAAAAGTCGATGACGACAGAACAAATTCCAGAAGAGTTTACAACATGAGTTTGTTGAGTCACATTGGAGCTTACTGCGCTTGCACTCATGCCTACATGCCTGTATTCACGAACCACGATGCTTCAGAACAACGTGATGCAGCTGAGCAAATTGCTGCTGACAGGTTACCAGTTTTCCAGCGTAAGAATACCGATAGAATATGGTGGTCGTGTTACGTGGTGCTCGATTAGCAGTTTTGTAACAGCTGGACTGTGGCCGCGGCCTGGATACCGGGGTGGTCGCTTTAGTGAAACAAAATTTAATCCATTAGCATAGGGAAGCCTGCGTTAAAGTGGTCATGATAGCAGGGTGGTCGTCGACAGGGTGCCACTGTATATTCAAAACATTCCACCGGTGTTTTGTGAACATTTATCGATATGGTTAAGTCTCCAGCAAGAAATGGAGACTTGAAATCAATGAGTTTCGTTCATATTGTGACGTCCATATTAGTTAACGATTCGTTTTTTTGCTCAAGCTTGTTTTGTTTCAATAAGACAAATACTTCAGATCGTTCATTTATTTTTTTCCCTATTAATGACAGTTTTGTATAAATAGAGAAGGCCGCTTTCGAAGTGTCAGCCAGGAGCCCGACACAACCTTAATTCGCCCCTGCCCTCCTAGCTACGCCTATGGTGTTACCTTTGAGCAAGAGGAACTTGTTTTGCGTTCAATTTCACACTTGACTATGAAGCATACACGAACAATTAGTCTATAGCTGCAACATATAAATATGTGGACTTTCATGCCTGCCGCACCCTATTATGTGTCCATGACCATATCAAGATAAACAAACAAAAAAATTTAGAATTTTTGGCATTTATGCACTATTTGCTGTAAAACAACAACAAAAAAATTGAAAACTCCACAAAATCAACATTTGGGCCTTAATGGTTTAAACAAGTCAAGTCAGCTTTGAATCAATGCGACCAACATCACAACACTTAAAAAACTTTGTCACTGGGATCGTACCTGATAAATGTGACGTTCCTTCGTGGCATCAACAACTTCATTGACCCCTGGCACGGAGATTTGTACTGCGTTTTGGCCGACTTTGCTAAGAAACCTACGCGTCACAAAAATAGTAGAAAACAAGCGTCGAAATCGCCAAGTTTCGCAATATCAGCCGACAAAGTGACGTCATATCGTCGCCGGGTAAATGAGAATGGAATAAAACAGCAAAAAGGAACGACGTTCGAGAATCGCTCAAGTGAGCGAGACAGTTATTTAGATCCAGCGTGTCCTGATCTCGCAATCTAACCTCAATGTAACGACCTGATTTCTGCCAAACCAAATCGTTTTATCATTTTTTTCTTACCATGAAGTTTTTTAATTACAAAAATGACTTCACAGCCACCAACACACCTTCTTAACAACACGACAATCACCAAAGTGGACTCGTAGACACGATACGAAATATTCATCGTTAATCGACGACGTTCGCCCCTCAGGAGTAACCACAGGCCCGTAGCCACGGAGGGGCATTCGGGGGCAGTGCCCCTCCAAATTTGTTCGTTAACCCTAAATTTTGTGCTTAAAAATTGTTTTTAAGTCATGCAATGAAAACGAAAGTCTTGCCCTTAAAAATGTATCCCCCCCACCAACCTTAAAACCTGGCTACGGGTCTGGGTAACCACCCACAAGAGACTGACCGGATTCCGAGAGACCATCAACCATCTTACTTCCGCAACCTATCGATGTATTTCTTTGTGGAGTGAGCGTTCGCCCTCACGAGGACCACCTCCTGGGGCTTGATCTGCTGCACGATCTTCAGCACCGAATCTCCGTCCGACCTGCCCTCGAAGTCGATGAACGTCACGGTACACTTCACTTCCAACGTCACTTTCTCGCTGACGCACTTGGTCGGAATTTCTTCAACCGGTTCCGCTGACAAACGTCACATAAGGCGCTGCTTAAAGGGAGGATCCGAAAAGCACGAAAAACCGCCAACAGTTGCGAAAAAGACGCCAACAGTTGCACCGGACACACCTTGAAGATGCACTCGATCGTGACAAGGTTGCAAGCAATGGTTATGTGTGACCGTTGTTGGGCAACTACATTCAAATCAGGTCTTGGCTTACACATAAATTCTACGTCTTGTCGAGAAAACCGAGAAAGAAATTCGTGCTTTTGATGACGCATTTACATCCTGAACATCAACTCGAAGGAATTTTCAAGATCGCAACAAGATTGTCCAAAACAGAACTTGATTTACAGCCGAAGAAGTAAAAAAAGATATTCTTTAGCGATTTGGTGAACGACTCATCATCAAGTGAAGAGCAAACGACGACGACGCAAAATGTTCTCACGTTCTTTCTCTTGATTTTCTTCTTGGACCGCCTTCTTGGGATCAGCGGCGTGGATCTCCTCCTCAAGCTGAGCGATTTCATTTAAGCGATAATCGTCGGGACTGAAACAAGAACAACAGGTCTGCCAAGCATTTCCACAATCAGCCGGGGTCAAAAAATTTGTTCAGTATTGGTCCTAAATCCGCGCCCCTCGGTCAAAATTGAACGAATCCGTTGGATCTAATCGTACACGGGAAAATATGGAAGAAATACTCTGGAAGATTTTAGAGCGTGATTCTTTGCTGGGAAAGGAATTCATTTCGTTCCCGTTCTTGAACCGAGCGCACAGTCAAAAAAGTTCTTTAAAAAAGACGCTAGAAACAAACATTCGATGCGTTATAAACGATTCCTGTGAGTCCAGCCACGTCACGCAACGGATGAGTAAATGTTCAATCAAGATGCCCATTGCGCACCGGTATTTATCACATGAAACATTTTTAAGAAGCAAAAATCGGACGCATCGGTTGATGTAAAGTAGTCATCGGGAAACTGTGGGCCTCGGCCCACTTGTGGCCTGTTTAACACTTTTTATTGGGCCGCGCAACCACTTCCTGTCGTGGGCAGCGTCGTACGTCAGAGCTAAAGTGCTGCGCCGGTTGCGTGGGCTAAAACATGCAGTAGGCCACTGCAACAACTATGGAACATTGATTGTTTGACGTTCACAAAGCATTGTTTTTGTCATTATACGGTTTATGACATTAACATATCACTGTTATGTGACGGGCAAAGCGTAGGTTTGAAATCAGGCCTTCAAAGATAAGCACGTGCTTTTAATCACAACTGAAAGGGGAGTCTGGGCCACCATAACGAAACTTTGCTGATCGCTATTATAAAGGATCCCGAACCTTCGAAGCTGACTCAAAATTTAAGAAACGATTACGAGGCTTCGCACAGCGCGTGTGTTCTCGCGGAGAGCAAGAATCGTAACAATCAAACCCATTCTTCTGCAACAATGCCAAATTAAGTACTGGGCTGCTTTGTCCGAAGAAGATTCTTTGTCCAACAAAAGCCGGTGAACTTAACGTTACCGAGAAATCAAAAGGCTGAGGTTTGAAGTGCGGAAATTTGTAACAATATTAAAATAATGACGGAAGCCGAGAGGTTTAAGACTTCAAATGCTCACTTTATAAACTCGCCGTACTCGTCCCACTTTACCCGGTGCTCGACAAACGGGAACATCGGGTAAGTTTTCTTGGCTTGTTTGAAGAACCCGCCGCTTTTCACCGAGCTCTGTATAAAATACACAAGAAAGTGATTAGTCACGATGACCTCAGAAAAACCGGAACTGACGACTTGTGAGCCAACCTAACATAGCAAAGCACGAGCTGGTGAAACAATCAAGGTTTCTAAATCTATCAAGCCGCTGTAGTCTCGTAACAAACAAAGAGAAAAGAGGGTTTACAACAACCAAGGTGTTGGAAACGGGGAGCATAGCGCGGGAATGATAGAAAGTACAGCAGATCACCTCATTCGTGACGATGATGTCATGTTGCGCTTGACCGGTTTTCTTTATTCCCTCGTCGTCGCTTTCGTCGCTGGACTCTTCCTCGAGACTGTAAATCGAAAATAGTTTTTTCTTCCCTATAACCTTGTTTAGCAAAAAACGTCAAAATCCACGAAATGATGACCAAAGGCAGGGCTGTGGAGTCGGTTCTCAAATTTCAGGCTCCAGCTCCAGGCAAGTAAATTTTTTGGCTCCGGCTCCAACATCTGGACGTTTTTGGCTCCAGCTCCAAAACAATTTGGTCCATTGATACCTAAAAAATATTGTATTATTTGCACAACTCGCTTACCCCACAAACTATGTCTGTGGAACCGGAACCCAACTTTCATGCTCCGGCTCCACCATCTAAAAGTTTCTGGCCCCGGCTCCAGCTCCACAGCCCTGGCAAAAAGACATCAAAACCGGCGAAGGCCACCGTTCTATCCAGCACTGTTCGCAAGCCACACACACGTTATTGCCAGCAACGTTACGATGGACGGACGCAGGCAAAGAAAGCAAGACTGTTGCAAGAAACGGGGGATCACAACAAACCATCGCAACATACATTTTCACTTCCTGTGCTTTCCGTGCAGCGCGCTGCCGCTCGTACTGGTCGAGCTCCTCCCCGACCAGAGGAACTCTTTTCCGCATCTGGTTGCAAAAAAAAACAAAGTTTTTAGCAGGAAACACTGCTGCTTGGAATAATCCATCGCTGAGATGTGAACATGTGAAAGAGAGACGTGTTTCGGAGGGAATCGGCAAGATTTCCGAAATTAATCGATTATTGATCGTGAAGACCACGATGTTGAGGTTAGTCGCCTGTTTAAAGACGACGTCTGACAATACGACGTTCCGCGGATTTCTGCCTTTTCTATTCCAAAGTCCTTCTCAAGGACTTTTAATCGCCATTCTAACTACGTCAAAGCCATCCGTGAAAAGCCAGTTCTTTCTTGCTTGATAAACAATCAAATGTAGCGTCACGCACGCGCTGATTATCAAATCCTGCGGTTAGTGAATGTGACGCAGAGGAACAGACCGTCGACCATGTTGTCCTTAAATGTCCAATCCATCAACCTCCCCACGGACTGCACGGCCTGAAGGTTCTGGTTGATGACACAATCGAATGGCTGCTCAACACCTGCCCTGAGATCTCGTGCGGCCAAGCAATGGATTGAAAGAACACGCTCATACGATGAAGGGGACAATCCGACACCAAGTCGAGAAATCAAAAGAACGTAAAGCAGCAGAAAAAACTCTTAACTTACGTTTAAGGTCAAAGAGGGGATGGTCGGGTTGTCAATCAGGGTCCGGGCCAGGGTACCTCTGGCGGTTCTGTTGGTCAAAATGACGGAGTTGCGGGGGTCAGAACACCACCGCGCGAATAACTGGCGCGAGAAACCGCTTTCCATGTCCGTGCTGCTCGCCAAAACACACTGCGGAGGAGAGACAACAGAAAATTTTAGCTTGTTCAGCGCAAAAAGCTGGTTTTGTGAGACTGGGGATGACGTCGCGCAACACCAGATATCAGTATTAGTTAGTTGTCTAACTGGTCGGGTTTAATAAACTAATAAAATGACATTGCAAAGTACACTGTCAAAACGCCAAACTGCATTCGGATCACTCGTATGTCGCAGTTTTTTCGTGAGCGGTTGTATATTGAACACACGGCGACATACTCTGCATATAAGGAAGTACGGTGCTTTAAATAAAATTGCACATCCCCATAGGACCACGTATGTGTTCGAAAAGTAAATGTGCAGACTTTAAGTACGGCATTCGATGGAAAAAAATCGTCTTGCTTACGTTACAAGTTCTCTAGCGCGAAATACGTCAAGAATTTATTTATATCCAGTGGCCGCACGATGGCAGCATAAGTTGTACTTACCTTGGGCGAGGGAACTTGCGCCAAATCGCCAAGGTTATGGCAAAGCTTGAGGTGTTTGAACTGGAACGGATTGTTACGTTGGTCAGTGAAGGATTGGATGATCTTATCGCTCATCCACTCAACCTGTGACAGAGTAACAAGCAAACGTTTAGATATCAACGTCTAATGCCATCATGACAACAAGCCTCAGTTCATTTGCCAACTTACTGCGGATGCATGCATGCCAGTCGGGCATCAGACACAGCTTAACCGAAACAACAACGATTTTTCTGTTTCACTGACTGCCCAAAGAGTCATTCTCTCTATGCAAGCCAAGCAGAGCACAGCGGCAATCAATAGAAGACTTCCTGATCGCACTTGAGCACGACATGAAGTATATCAGCCCATATGCTGGTCCGTAGCCACGCCTGTAAACCATATGGCTGCACGTCGTTCGTGGGATGCAAACGTGGGAGGTGCCGACCGGCGAGAACGAGCTCGAATCAGGGGCGAGGTAAAAACACATCACAACATTTCACTGGAAAGTCTCAGATTTGCCCCCCCCCTCCACTGACAAGCACATAGCTTCGCAAACGACAAATGCACGGCTTGAAACACTTGTACTTTCAAGTATTCCTGCGACCCATTCATCGCAGATGCGATTTCAAACTCAAAAGCTCTTACTGTTCTTGGAAAAAAAACAACTTCTTTGGCAGCGCAGTTTGTAAGCGAACAGCCGTCCAGCACCACGTTTCACTTGCCATCCGACGTCCAGAGTTCGCGTAGCACTGGAAGTGGAACGTTTAACAGACACTACGACGCCACTGAATGTGGCGGCAAGCACCAACACACGCGTTTGTTGTAATTGCAATTGCGCAAGCAAGCGATTGTGAAGTGAGCTGCTGCTGCACGAATGGGGGAATCCTTTCTCCCGTCATTAGCCCAGCTGCACAGTTATTAACAAGATGGCTGTGCCTGCTTCAAAAGAGTTAAAAAGCTTAACTTGGTGGCATGCTGACTTGCCTGCCACGCGAGTTGCATCCACGTCTGCCACTGAACAAAACACTACAATTTTTGGAAGTGTACATTAAACCCAGAAAATATATTGAGTGTCACCGTTATCCTATTCTTAAATAAAAATATCTGATGAAGTAATCGGCACAATTTTCAAGGTAAACATCCATGGAAAATTATTGATTTCAACTACATCAACAAAATGGGTATCCGTTAAACGCATACGTTAAATTGAAACGAACATTCTAAGATACGTCGTTGTTGAATAACAAGCCGCGCATTTGCTGCAGTGGGTAACAGAAGAAGGGCAGAGTGTTCAAGAATGCAGCCAAAGTTATATGCACGCTACGTGCTACACGTATCTAGAACAAAACGTGATCTCCTTTTTGCATCGCGATCCGAGCAAGAATTTCATGCGTAAGCTTAAACAACGTTTGCTTTCCTACAGTTGCGTTGCCCCCACTCTACGTAGACCTATATTGTTTGAAAATTGCGATGGTTCCCGTTCAATAAAAAGCCGAATATCAAAGGAAACAAACTAATCGCACAAAATCTAACGTTTGTCAAAAATCGCCTCAAAACCGAATGTACTTTGCCAACAACGCACTTTGCTAACAGCGGAACAGTCCGCTGACTGTTTGGGATGTGCAATTATCACAGGAAAGATAAAACGCTGGGTACACAACACAAAATCCCCGCACAGGCGAAGACGTTGCTCGACATCCGACCACTATACACTCGCTTGCAATCGTTCTTAGAAAATTTTGCTGCCAACGCACCAAACCCATCACCGTTATTTTCACTCTCTTGAGTTCTGCGGCTTTCAAGCAAATCACGCACGTTGTTCAATGGCTTCTAAAAAGTATCGGAGCACTTGTAATCAAACAAAATGTTCGTCGTCGGCCGCAACACGTTGAAGCAAACTGCTGTTGTTTCGTCACAAACGCCGGCCAACTTTTCGAACAATGCTCAATCGATTGATGTGAAAGTCCTTGAGATACGCCGGTCACGTGCACAGGTCAAAACACTTGTGCGGCTCACACGAGTTAGTGAAAACATCTGGCACATCAAAATGTCAACGCTTCTACCGATGGTCATCTTTTCTGAACTTGCAACGTCTTGCGGCATTCAGGAAAACGGATCGGCTCCGTGGCTGGCAACGTGATAGACTTGTGTCGCAAAAGGAACCAGTACATGTGGTCGAAACTCGCCAAAAAATTATCAAAAAACACACAAAGTTTCTTCCAAAAAGTTTGCTTGCATGAGATTTCTGAAAATCTAGAATTTCTTTTGAAGTTAAGCAAAGACACGTTGAGTGCGCTGAAAACTGTGAAGTTAGCGGCGGAAAGTTGCTGACTGCACAGATTCAACCCTTGAGCTGAAACTCAGGGATTTTGGGCAAACATGGATGTTGATTAGGGGCCAAAGGTTGTTTTAGATATGAGCAACATTTGATACATATCTGTGCTTTGCTGGTCATCAGCAACATTCAAAAAAACGTACCAGGGTAGGATTGCTTCTTTCAAGGCTATAACGACAGTATGAAGAAAAGCCTCAATCGTCTTGATGTCCAATTGAAACCACCTAACTCTATTTGAATAAGATTTAAGCACTGGGGATGCGTAAAGTTACGCGAAATCGATTTCCAAATTAAAAAGCTTTACTGATGGATTCAAACCGGTCGCCTTTGTGAAGACCAGTTACTTGAACGCAGGTAGGTGCAAGTTTGAATCATCGCCAAGTCATGAAAGCAAAGGCTAGTCGGTTGATCTCTCAAAAGCTTGTAGCAAAACTAGAGCTTTTAATTGAAACCAATCAATGCTAATTTCCGGGATAACTTCCTTCTTTTTCTCACCAAAAACTTAAGTTAAGGATGGACGATGGATGTGCATAAAAACACTGCGATTGCCACCTATCGTTGTCGCATCCCCAACAACAATCAGATATTCTTTGGTCGACTGACGAACAGTCATCCGCTACTTCCGTTTAGTAACGAATGAAGCAAACTAACTTCGTTCGTAGATGCAAAAGCGTAATTGGCGGCGATACAATCAAAGCATTTTTTTCTTAACGTCGCTGTGTATTCCCCGGGTGACGAGCGACACCCCGCGGAAAGCGATACAGGAAAACACATCAGCGCAGAGATAATTAACTCTGACGTCAGCGCTTGAGCATGTCTTCAGCAGAACAAAAGCTCTACAAACACTTGAAATAAGACTTTTTTTCAAACNACGCCAATATTCAAAAGGCAAAAATTACCCCGTCAATGTAACGCGATCGCAAAGGCAATTTCTGCCCCGTGTAACTTCAGCAACGTGCAGACAATCGCAGAACACCGTGCCCTATTTTTCAAAGCGACCGCTCATTATTTACCAAATTGTCAAGTCCGTATCAGGTTTCAATCAAGAGGCCAACGTCACTGAAACTGAGTGCATAATAAACAAGCGTGGTGCGATTGTGCGCCGCGCGGCAGGAGCTGGCGGCGGTGAGAGGCTGGGCCGAGGAAGTCACAAGGCATCAACCGCTGGAGCTGGAAAGCGATTCCGGTTCGAAACATCTTCAGGACGTCAGGGAATTTGTTTTGACAACACGAGCGCAACGCGTGTCTGGGCGCCGCGCGTCAGCGGCACCGGAGCTCGCAGCGCGCCCGTTGTGTGTTTCGCGCGCACGGCGGAGTTTAAACCGCGATCGGCGAAAAAGTTTGCGGTCAGTTCAAAGGCGATTTGTTTTTTTTCAAATAAGATATTGGGTCAGAAAAGGCTTTTGCGGTTCTGGCAAGAAGTGGAAAGATTAATTCAATTATTTACGTTCCCTCTCCTAAGCTGTCAGAAGCCGCTTTCGCAAAACGAGAAGCCGCAGCGATTCTCGGACCTTAGTTACACTCCCGTTTTTCAAAAAATGCGTCTGCATCAGCCCGAGATCAGCCACAGACAATTAGGCATGGATCAACAAGGTAAGAGTGAAAACAGATGATTCACAGCTCGGCTGATGCGCATGCAGTGTGAGTCGTTTCGACCAGTGCAGTGGCAAGACGCAGCGATTTTATTCACAGCGTTACGTGTTTTCCTTTCAACGAGGCTCTTACCGGAGCTACCCGAGGTCACCGAGATAGACGCAGTGCCTCGAGCTACCGCAATAATCACAACAAAGACGTGTGAACGAAGGCAACCCTCTATGTTAGAACAAAATGGCCAGCTGCACTTCTGTGCACAAAGCATTGGAGAAACAGCAGAGTTTGGTAAAACATGAAAGCTGAAGTGAAAACTTCAACAGGTATTTTAGGATGTTCCGCGTTTCTTCCTTTATCATTCAATTCTTTCATCACTTAATTCTCCAGGACAGGGTGACCAAACAGTTTTCTCCGAGGGCCACACAACCTACTACACAACAGTTCGAGGGCCGGACATCTTGTGTAACGTGGTTGTTTAGGGATGTTACATTCTACAAAATCAATAAGTGTTTCATAAATATATTGTCTTTTCATTATTGGCGAATACTCCTTTCGGTCGGATGAAATAGCTTCGTGGGCCGGATTTGGCCCGCGGACCGTAGTTTGGAGACCCCTGCTCTAAGCTGTACTATAACTGAAGATGGATGGAAAACGTCTGAAGACGTTCTAGATGTCTGTTTGATGTTTTCTAAGTAGATCATTTCGTTAAATCGACCGGCAGTCGTAAAACGGATTTACAGTGCGGACCGAAGCCGGTACCCAACAAATTTGGGGGAGCAAATCTATTTCGGGTATCTCTTGAATTTGACATCAATTAACATCCAAAACCATTGAAACAAACTTCACGAAGGGGTAATAGCCATTCAGCTTCGTGTTAGTTTACGCCCCTGTTAACTCCATTTTGCCCGATTCCACAATAACCGCACCGAACTTTTGCGAAGGTGCTCCTCCCCACCAATTCACATCATGTCCTCAACGTTGAATGATACACATCATTTCTGTTAGCAGCGATTGGATGAAATGGCGACTAAATGCCCGGAGATGCTGTTGCGATCGAAAAGGGCAGCAATTGTTTGACTACTGTCGGGAGCAGGAGCAGATGTGAATGACCTGCCAGTCCTCAGTGGCCGGTGACCGAACAGCCACTCAAAGCGCGCAACATGTGAGCTATTAAATTTAACCACAATTTGTTATGGTGTCGTGGCCGAAAACACAGATGGAGCAGTTGACGCTCGAGCATGACAAAAGTTTTTCGAAAACGAAACGTGGCGGCGCAGCGTCACGCAGTACGCCACGTTCAGCATTTTTTAACTTGCGAAGCGGAAGTTAAAGCGACGTGCTGTCGCCGAGTGAAGACATACGTCTCGAACGCAAGTCGATGGCTCTTGAAACTCGCAATTCGCACCCTCCTTCAAAATGCTACCGAAGCGGGAGCAGCGCAAAATACTCGCGCGAGGTCGGCGTCGTTTGAATTCGCAAAGGACGCGGAAAATGTTCGCTTTCCATGCGGCTCAAACATCGAAGTGGAAGCAACTGGCAGGAGGGGCACGAGTCCGTAGCCAGGTTTCAAAGGTTTGGGGGACAACATATTACATTTTTTTCATTTTAGGGGGGAAATACTTTGTCTTTATTGTATGTTTGAAACTATTTTCTGGGCACAACAAAAGTTGGGGCGAACAAAAAAAATTGAAGGGCACTGTCCTCGAATGCCCCTCGTGGCTACGGGCCTGGTGGGGCATCTACTATTCGCTCGTGATCTCTTCGCTAATCCAAGCGCAGCGAACGTTTGCACATCAAGTTGTCGACGTTTTTCGAAGTACCCCAAGCGCTGAGCACATCAACCGACAGCAGGCGGGTTCTTCAGCAAGGGGCTCGCACTCGCACCAGCGCACAGCTCAAGCCGCGCGAGTGCACTGCAGAGGGAGTGTGGTTTGAAGGCGGCAGTTGAGGAAATGAAGTTAATAAGGTAAGCTAGATGTCACTGGGAAGCTAAAGATGTTACATGTCAGGGTGAAACAGCCTCCGCATCAGTGGATCACTTTGAACTCTTGTTGCGCCGAAAGGCGTACCCACACTGCGTGTTACGGTGTCAAGACTGTTTGGCAACGCGCATTCAAATCAAAACACATTGCCTTGCAATCAGCCTACTGTAAATAATGCTACAAATTGGTTTGCCGTAGCACCACATCGTTTGGAATTACCAGAATGTGCCAACAAATAAATGCGGCGGAATAATGTAAAACGACAGTTTTCTTCAAATAATCCTGCGCCCAGAAAGTTGTGATCAACACTTATCACTTTTGTTAACAATTACAAAAATCTTGAAACAACCCAACTTTGTCAAAATTATGACTGCTCCATCGACATGTCAGACATGCGAAACCAAGGGCGGATCCAGCCAGTAAGGTTAGGGGGGGGGGCGATTTCAGTAATATTTGGAAGCCACGTCTCATAACGGCTTCGCTGCTGTAAGAGGGATCAAGTGTACTTCACAACACTGCTGTGACAAAGCAACGGACAACAAAATGGCCTCATATTGTGAATGCTGTTTACCGACTTGTAAAAAATCATTGCAGATAAAATTATTTTTGTAGATTTTAAGGGGGCGATTGCCCCAATCGCCCCCCTGGATCCGCCCCTGTACGAAACTGCCCAACTAAATTCAGCAGACTTGGCACCGTTACGCAAGTGAGTCCCAACGCTGCTACTTCTCGATCTGTATACTGAGCAAGTTCAACAGGTGTCAAGAGATACACTGCGGTTTTGTGTTTATTATACTGCTGAAGTTTCCGCACTTTATATCTGACCGTGTAGAGCCAACCGTGACCACGTGATACGGCACACCGCAATTCACCGAGAAAAATAGAAATTTCAGCAACATTCCACTGACGAAAAGTCAATATTTTGTCTGTGTCTAACACTGTGACGTCGCGATCTAGCAGGATTTGGTCAGTGGCAGCAGAAACGGGAGCGCGATTTTCTCAACATAGCGAAATCCTGCGGGAAGCATATCTCCAAAAGCTTAATGAGAAGAACCACTTCACTCAGGAAGAAAATCAATAAGTTGGACGGAGAAGTTCGTGAACCTTCTTTCGATGGCACTGCAGTTAAATGAGTTGATCAGTACGCGCAAACAAGAAGTTATTTTTTTACGTTTGTTGCTATTCACATTTTTTGTTATTTTTAAATGTTTTTGCTAACGAAATGCGATGGGTCCGGGGCCGCAACAAATGCTCTTTGTTCAAGAAAAAAACACCAACAAAACTTGTTTTTTCGAGCTAGTGTAAAGTCTCGGCTCACTCCGTTCCTTTCGGCAAGACAGGAAAGCATGCGCGTGTTTGCGAGCACAAGATCGCGGGCACGCTTCGAAAATAAATTTAAATTAATAAAAAGCCAACAACGGCCTCACAAGACCGCACCTCCTCTCGAGCGGCCAACGCGATGTTCTGAAAAAAGTCCGAGCCGAGGGGGCAAAAGCGATGAAAGGAACCGGGCGACTACCACGAGCAGTCCTTGTAGCGACTTAGTGACGCAGACTTTTAACGACCTTTAAATAATATTCTCACTGCCGGGGAAGTCCGACATGTGAGTTGGCTAAACAAGGTCTGCGACTTCGAGTGCACCTGCCTTAACGTTAAGTGGCGTGAGGATAGGGACCTTTAGTTTCATAGCTTGATAACAAGAACGGCCCCATACTGCTTCTTTGTTATGTTTAATAAATACAAAGTGGCGTTGTTACACACAGGTAACCAGCAACTTTACATGAGCATGTATAGTGGGAAAGTGGTTAGCAGCGTTTCCTCTAAGATTTTACACTGAGCAAATGTTTGTTTTAGTGAGCATGAATATTACAAGGCTGCGTTAGCAGAGATGTAAATGAATTACAAACTTTGTGAATTACAGTATTGGAAAAAGTATAAAATCTTATCAAAAGACAAAGTATAGATTTAATTCAAATACCTTCTCCCTGTTTTCGTATTTTTCCAATGCTTTCAAATGTTGCAAGTGCGCGAGAATGAGATTTCACTGGACAAATAGTCTGGTGGAAACGCGCAGTTGCGCACCTAAGATGGAACGTTGGTGCTCAGCCAGAACGAGAACGCGCTAAGCGTCGTACCCCCCATCCACGCGAAGTGACCATCAGGAGTGATGACGTAATTCTCACCAAGAGGCTGGGAGTTTGTGAGATCACACTCAAAACTGTTTCACAAAAAACTTGAACTATAAACATGATTTTGTTTGCTTCATTGCGCAGTTCCTACTCGTCCATAAAATAGAAAAGTCGCGATCAATTCGTGCATTTGCTTGGACGTCCTCCGACGTGGATAACAGAAAATTCGAGGGTCCTTGCTAATTAGACATTTTTGTATTCAATTCTATAAAGCGAATTTGAAATCAAACAGCACCTGCAGGATTGAGAATAACAATGGAAAACTCCAGCTGTTTTCAAAAACATGGTGCACTGTAGGTTGTTACGCAAACTGTGAGGAAACGAGCAACAATTCTGACCGCAGAGATTGACCAGAGGTGCGAAGTAAAGTTTACAGGCGACTGCAGCAGTTCAGCGTCGCAACTGCATATTAGAAACAAAACCCCATTAAGTCTTTCTTCCCAAAACCATCAGCACAGATACATTCATATTCACAAAAACAACAAATATATCGGTCGAACGCAGCGAATCTTCAAAAGTCTGAGAAACATAGTTCGTCGGTATGTAGTGCGAAAAATACTAAACATGGGTAGTCGCGAAGCTCTGGTGCATCGGTTGGACATTGAAAGGACGTCACAAGCTTATATCCCGGTTTGATCCATTTCTCATCTGAAGAAGCTGTCCGGACTTTAATTCCATTAGCTGCTGCGTGCTTGTGCGAAGCTGGCTTTTCCGCTATTGCGGTAATGAAACAAAGTATCGCTCGAAGATAAGCGTCGAAAGAGAAATGCGCTCAGCCGCTTCAAACACAACACCGCATTTTGTGTCACAACAAGCAAGCTAATGAATCGCATTAAACAAAAATCCGCAAACATTTTTTGTGCAGTGCGTGCTATGATTTTATACATGGGATTAGCGCGTCAAGAGTTCGTGTAAGTTGGGAACCACTGACGTACAAGAATGAGTAAGAATGAGTATTATTGTGGTGTAGCCGCTGCTTGCAAGCGTCCCACCACAGTTGGCCAACGAAGTTTTCTTCTGAAGGGAGGTTATTCAACAGCAAGAACAAGGCTGCTGTTCAGTCTGGCCGTCATTTCACCATCGTGGGTTTGCTTTTTGCGCAAAAGGCTGGTCAGGCTGGCACCGAACGGAAGGACAGGGTTCAACCGTTCAACGAAGCATAAAAAACGCACTGTCCCTGCAGAATAAACACGCTGCCATCCGGTATGTCGAAAGAGATTGCATTTGGAAAGTTTATGGCAAAGAAATAAGCTGGCAACTGGCTGAGTCAGTGATGGACATTAGACGATGTGGACCATCGGCTTACTGTCCTCGCGGGTCATTGCTGTTCTTGGTTCATTTGATTTTTTCACCATATAAGGTGTTTTTCGGCGTACAAGGGTCACTGCTTTCGGTTCTGTACCAATGGATTCATTTATCGAAGGAAAAGAACAGCAAAGCGGCTCTTTCGATCATTACCGCAGCTTGCGTCAGTGTTAGCTTTTATGTTTAACGACCTGCTTGACGACCTCTTTCTTAATCCCAAAGCACAGAAAAAGCAGGCAGAGCTTCAGAAACTTTGTGCAGTATTGGAAACGTTGGTGAAAATGCAACAAAAGTTTGAAGTTAGGAAAATTTCAAAATCTCGAAAATGCGAAGCGCGTGACGTAAAAACTTTCTATCGAGAACTTCCTGCGTTATTGCTTGAAGCTGAAGTCTCTTGGCTACAGGCCATCACCGGACTAACAACAGCCGAACCAGACTGTTTTTGAGATCATACAGAAGCTATTAAGCCACCACAACAGGTAATGGAACCCAGTTTGATAAGAAAAAAGTATAAGGTAAGGGAGGGTCGATGGAGCAATGCTTAACAGCAATGCGCAATCATCACCAAGCGCTCAAAGAACGATCGACGTCGAAGTGCTAGTTGAGGAGACCATTCGAATCAGATCAAATGAAACTCTGTCCAGGTGGGCGATCGGACTATGGGCAGCTTGTATATGAGTTAGAACACCCTTTACCGAAAAGAGCATGCCCATTGAAAAAATTAACTGATTGAAAACACACGCGTCATTGTTGGAAACATTACACCAGACACAAAGCAATACGTGCCATACTGTGCACGGTGAGAACTGCAGTTCCGTCCTGCGACGACGAACACGTGTGACATATCACGCCGCGGCTGTCAAAGGCACAAAAATTGCAAATAGCCTTACGTGAACATGCCTTTTTCGACCGCAAACACGCTAAAATTGGCGCATCTGATCCGTTTTGAGCCAATCGCACGTCGTTGCGGGCGTGAACGCAGCGCCAACCGAGACCCTAGCAAGCTGTGCGGTACGCCAACCCGCTTGTGTGATTCGAAGTGAACGCGACATTCCGCTGCAGAAAGAAAGTCACCTGGTTCGAGATCAGCCAGTGTGAACGCGCAAGACGTCGAATCAGAGAAACTAGCTGCGAGAGGCGAATGGTGGCTTGGTTTGGTGGGGGGGAGCGTCGATATAATCTGCGACTGCAAAGTCGAAACAACTTGAACAACGGCAGCTGTGGTTGCATGGTACGTAGCGTTATGGTGGTAGGCTGTGCTGGTTTTTGGGTTCTGTGCCCGCACCAGCTTGATGGCCAAGCTCTAATGTTGAAGACTGTCATCGAGAAAAACAGCCCGAGAACGCCGTTTTCACTTGTATACTGTATCACGAAAAACGTAAAGTACAATTCAAACATAAGCTTCCGTTTTTAAGAACCAGATTACCGCGAAAGCGTTTTTTTGCGGTCAAGTGCAAACTTCAAACTTCGCAGTGTTTTTGGCGGAAATGGATAAAAAGTACCTTTGTTTCATTGAAGTTAAAAGGACAGGTGCATTGCGCGTGATCTTGAGACAGGTTTTGCTTATGAAAACGTTTTGCTGGTAAATACTCTCAGCAAACACTTCAGTCAGGCAAGACAGAAAGTACTCACGCGAAACTTTACCAAGCTGCACTGTTGTCTGGCTGCCGGGGCCGAACCAAAAGGTTAGGTCGCAACTNATTTTNAAGGCGTTGACAGGAAATGAGCGGTTTGATATCGTAGCCACGAAGACATCTTACGGTTCTGACAGTAGACGCTGGGCGCGCAAATACGTGTGCAAGTCCGGATGACTTGCATGAATGGCAACAAGCTGCGTTTCTCGAACATTCGAGCAAGTTCTTTTTCGGTGACACAGATTGTGACCGGCGTGGAAATGACCGCTGCGTTTCAGGCAGCGCTTGTTTGATACGGTAAAATGGTATTAATTGACGCTATCGTTTCATCCTAATTGTCATCATGTAGTTTGAATTGTCTGCGCCATTTCTTCGAAGCCAGGACATTGTGATGTTGAACGCCGCTGTCAAAAGTAGTGAAATCAATTACCGTAACTCCAGTATCTCAAGGCCGATAGAACGAACGATGCACCAAACAAAAGCCCTTCGCAGAAAAGAAAACAATCGTACGTCAAACCTCGGTAAACAGCTTTTGAATGAACAAGAAAAGATTTTCACACTACAGTGAGCAACGCAAGATTGGCGGCCGACGCACTGCATTTCACAGCAAGGCCAGTGAGGCTCGAAGCGCGAACACAAATCTTGACAGTTGGTGCAGTTAATTAGTGGATCGTGTCAATTCGCCCGCTTGCAATGCCAAATGAACGTGTCATCGCGCTGCTTCATCCGCACACTCTCGCTAATTTTATCTCGTGTGCGCTGGGTTTTTTAAAAGAAGCTTTGCTATCAAATCATCCGATTACTTGCTCAGTTCGTCAGAAAGCGGACACGCCGGCAAGCAGTGAAAAATCAACGCGGTGAGGAATTTCAACGCGAGCTAAATGATGCAGGCGGGATGAGCGTTGGCCCATTGCATCGCTTAGTTCGCAATAAAATTCCTGAGTCACACGAGTTGAGAGCATAAGTTTGCAGTACTCATGCATTGCTCAAGCATGGCGAAAGCCTTTTACAGCAACGTCTGTCGTTAACGATGTACTGTAACAGTCTATGCCAGGGGTCACCAACACGATGTCTGCGGGCACCAGGTCGCCCATAAGGACCACGTTGGTCGCCAGCGCGCCTGTTTTGAAAATAGCATTGAGATGATGAGTATCATCACATAGATTAACATCATTAATGATAACATACTAGGTAAATGGAACTAAACTTTTATTTCAGAAGTGTGTATCAAACTAGTAGCCCTTAACGTTAACTGGTACCTAAGAAGTAGCTCTCAGTCACATAAAGGTTGTTGGCCCCTGGTCTAGCCTATCGTCTACAACAGGGGTGTCAAAAGTGCGGCCCGCGGGCAAATTTCGCATGGTCCGCGGCTTTGGTTTCAGGTTGTGTTGTAAACGGCCGGTCAAATCCTGGATTACGCTTGTGTGTAAGAGCGACGGCGGCTTCTTGTTATTTAAGACGTTACCCGTTGTGTTTTGATGTGCTAAGAGGGAATACGAGCATGAAAGCCGATGCAATGGAATTATTGTGCTTCAAACTCCACGCGAAATACCTCGACCATGCTGACCTGCCACTTACAGTAAGAATGTAGCTGGCCCGCCTTCACCTTCATATGAACAAATTTGGCCCCTCTTTCAAAGAAGTTTGATCAGACGTTTCGCCAACAGGTTGAGCTCTGTCAGTGAAGTGAAGATAGCGACTTGTCTGTACAAGTACGTATTCTGTGCCCTGCCCAATCTCGTGGTACGCTGCACAGGATTTTCTTCTACAAAATCGTGCGATCTGAAGGAGTTAGTCGTCAGGCTGAATGCGGTTCTTCAGTAACAACGCTAGCTGAAAAATTTGCCGTTTTCCGCTTTAAAGCCGCATGGTAAAGGGCAGTTAGTGTTGTGAGTGCAGTTGTGACAGAGCGTATGAAACAATACACCCAAAAACCAAAGGCTTAAACGAAACATTAGGCAAATCATGGGTTTCTGCGTTGTTAACCAATACGTTGCTTTCGTATTCGTCTTTACAAGGCTGTCAATGACTTGACATCAATGCAGCATTCACAACGAAGGTGACGTGTACAACACTGGCGACAACCGAGGATGCAAAGCAAGCATAACAAAAATTCCTTTAGCCTTTTTGCCCCCCCCCCAACATAAAACACGGGTTACTTTAACGCTCTACTGTAGCAACATGCTTCAATGGTTTGATGTGGATCGCGATGACCTTAAACATGATGCTAAACATCGTCTAATGTTACGTTGTTTCAATGCAAGTAACGCGATAGAAAATATGAAAGCAGGCACTGTTATAAACGAGAAGCAGTCATTAGCAGGTGCAGCACTAGCCACAGACAAAACCTTTTGCTCCAAGTTCGAAGTTTTCATGAAATTTTTCGATCAAATTCAAAACTTCTTCCCTCAAAACCTTTTGCTCCAAGTTCGAAGTTTTCATGAAATTTTTCGATCAAATTCAAAACTTCTTCCCTCACAGATGTTCAACTTGTATCTTCCCCTGCTTCTGTTAACGAGCGGCCTGTTCCTGT
>JGI24158J21664_10003174_pt1 | contig 20460 bp, 11 predicted proteins | sample Ectturendosymbi3_FD_21664 | JGI IMG/M metagenome (IMG submission 21664) | reverse complement strand
CCAATATCATCAGCTATCAAATGAAATCGTTTTCATCCAGTACACTTTTCCTTAAAGTTATCAAAATCATTCATAAACATGACAGACTTTAGCGCTGGGTGCACATTGCTTTATTTTGCAAGCAAAACGAGAACACTGTCGTACTCCTCTTTGCGATAGTCACGTAAAAACGACAAAGGAAAACGCGCTGAGTATATTGGATAAGTTGTATTTATCGCCATCAAAATGCAACAAATCAATAGCATGGCAAAACTTGACTTTTTTGCCCAGCAACACTTCTCAGCGTCTCTAAGAAACAATGGCTGCAAATGTCTGAGATCTCGTCCAAAGCAATCAATCACCCTTTTAATAAAACCTTATTTGTCTTTGCTGTTTTTTTCACGGCAAACGCTCATCACACATAAACCAAGCAAGTGTTTATTTGACAATGTTAATCAGAGCGAGGAGGTCCTGAGTACCTCAAGGAAACATTATTCAAGGTCAAGGAAGTACTATCATCAGTTAGCTGCAAATATGTTATAAGTAAAGTTGCACAGTTCTTAATAAAATGATTGTACAGTTTGATGAATGCAAGATTCTGGAAAAAGTTAAACACATATTTGTTCAATCTTAACAGGATTAACATTCTATCAAAAGTATCATACTGTACATGACTAAGTAAACAAAACAACTTTCAAATGATCCAAAAAATATTTGTTTCCTAATAGCCTACTGCTGTTATCACCTGTTTTTATGATTATTCACATGAAATAGCCTACGTTAAACCAGCCTTGTTTGAATGTCAAGCCGGCAAATAAACTCATTGCAAGAATAAAAAACACTAGTCAGAATTAACATGCTGCTGATTAAGGTTTTTCAAAAAATTATAGTTCTTAGCCCCAACAATAGGACGTGCAAGCTAAATGCCGGTGGTAGAAACATTGGCTTTACAAATCAACTCCCTACGCTGTAGGTACAAACAGTTGCTTCCAAAATCAACCCTTCGCTGGAGGTAAAAACAGTTGCTTTCTAAAGCCACCCCTACGCTGCTGGTACAAACAGTGTTCAAAGAGTTGCTCTCCAAATCAACCCCTATGCTGGAGGTACAAACAGTTGCTTTCTGAAGCCACGCCTACGCTGGAGATACATTAAGTTTCTTTTCAAATCAACCCCTATGCTGGAGGTACAAACAGTTGCTTTCTAAAGCCACCCCTACGCTGGAGGTACAAACAGTTACTTTCTAAATCAACCACTACGCTGGAGGTACAAACAGTTGCTTTCTAAAAGCACCCTTACGCTGGAGGTACAAACAGTTTCTTTCTAAACCAACTCGTATGCTGGAGGTAAAAACAGTCACTTTTAAAATCAACCCCTACACTGGAGGTACAAACAGTTGCTTTCTAAAGTCATCCCTATGCTGAGGGTACAAACAGTGTACAAAGAGTTGCTTTCTAAATCAACTCCCTATGCTGGAGGCACAAACAGTAGCTTTCCGAACATCCTTATGCTAGAGGTACAAACATTAGCTTTCTAAACCACCCATATGCTGGAGGTACAAACAGTACCTTACTAAATCAGCCCTTACGCTGAAGGTACAAACAGTTTCTTTTTTAATCAACTCCCTACGCTGGAGGTACAAACAGTTGCTTTCTAAAGCCATCCCTATGCTGGAGGTACAAACAGTTGCTTTATAAATCAACTCCCTATGCTGGTGATACAAACAGTTGCTTTCTACAGGCATCCCTACGCTGGAGGTACAAACAGTTGCTTTCTAAATCAACCCCTACGCTGAAGGTACAAACAGTTAGTTTGTAAATCAACTCCCTACGCTGGAGGTACAAACGGTTGCATTTTTAAGCAACCCTCACTGCAGGTACAAACAGTTGCTTTATAAAACAACTCACTACACTGGAGGTACAAACAGTAGCTTTCTAAAGCGACCCCTACGCTGGTGGTACATCCCTACGCTGGAGGTACAACCCTACGCTGGTGGTATTGACGCCGCCGACCAGTCCTCTGAGGATGCGGTGGATAAGATCATAAGGTGGTTGACTGATCTTAGGGATTGAATATAAGTGCCAAAGGAAGTGGGGTCAATCATGGGGGTGCTCATAGTTGGGGGCTTTGGGGATGTGGTGTGTTGAGGATGGGGTTGCAGGTGTTGCAGTACCAACCAGGAACTGAGGAAGTGCTTCAGCATGTTTTGAAATTTTCACACAAGAGAGGTAAAAGGGGAGGGTCGATTACACTGTGACCATTGGATTGTCTTCTTCCTCGAGCCTGTTTCTGGCTATGTAGTTACATTGGGTTGGGTCTTGAGAGCTACGAGCCTGTTGCCTGTCTGTTGACAAGCATTGGCTACAGTATTAAAAAAGTACAGATTCAAACTCAACGACATCATCACTGGCAGACACCTCAGTACAACAGTATGGGAGCCATTGCTCACAGGAACTGCATTTAATTACTGCTGTTTCTTTGGGTTTATCACATGAGCTGCATTTGCTATTTTTTGTCCAGGCATTGCAAAGTATGAAGCAGATCATCCATAATTTCACGAGATTAGTAGGGTCCACTACTGGTGTTGTTGCATCCATAATGGTGACACCGGTGTTTAAACAAGTAGCTTATTTATACTACACACCAATTAGAAAACCTTATTCAACTAGAAAGTCTACGGTGGCTCTTATTCAAATAGAATTTGATTCATTGCAGGGAAATTTTAGCTAAACATTGAAGTGAAATTGGTAGTTCAGCTTTTATTAAAATATGAGTAACCTTTTGGACAATCTGAATGACGTGCTAAACTTTGCTGAATCTCTTGCTCGAATGGTTGGAACTGTAAGTAATATGCAATATTTTTACTATAATTTAATAAGTTAGTTTCGTTGGTAAGTCCTGAATGTATTCTTGGCTGTTAATTTGCTATCTTTATAATAGTAAATGTACAGTATACATCTCAGTTGTGGAACTTCATGAATCTGAATGTAATGTATTTCAGATATCCAGTACAGTAGTATCTGATCTTGCTAGTGGATACATGATGCAACTTGAACTAGAGTTGCAAAAACAGATATTGTACTGTGATGAGGAGTAGCTATTCAGCAATAGTAAAATTACGGCACTATGAAATGTTGTTTTAATTATATCATGAAACAGTGTGGTTGAACTACAGGCCCATGGGCCGCATGTGGCCTGCCACAACGTTTTCAGTGAAGCATTCAGGAAATTTTTCTGGCACAATGAACTCAGTACCACCAACTAAATCTGTCTATCTATTTGCTAAAAGTGGCCTCAAAGTAGTCCCTGAGCCAAATTAATTGCCCATCCCTAGAAACTGTGTCTGTAGAGAGCTTCTGGAAATTAGTCAGCAATGATAGATTTCCCAAACTGAAAGATTTCATGCTAAAAATGCCCATATGTTTAGAAGCACATACGTGCATGAGAGTCAGTAGCCTGGATTTTCTATACTATGAAGCAAGTAAAATCCATAAAGCAGAAATCAAATGTCAGACAAAACACTAATAGTCTCCGACCTGCTAATTGCTACCATTAAAACTGTTATTGATAAAGGAACGATAGACTCAGAGAAGCCTCGGCCACAGGAATCCCACTAATAGATATTTGTAATAAGAAACTGCTGTTATTTTTCTGACGCACTCACTATATCTTCCTTTTTTAGATTAAATGTTGTGAATATGTTGTTTTATACATCATTTTATTGGAAGTAGCGTGTAAGTTCTCACATTTTTGTAAAATGACCCTTAGGTCAAAAGTAGTTGGACCACGCTGTTGTAAAAGATAGGCAGTGTCTATTTGCTGTCAGGGGAAAAAGTACTGCCCAACCGATTGGTTGAATTAGTCATGTGACATGGACGATACACTTTGGATTACCATATTGTCCTTTGTCACCTGACCTAAAACCCTAAACCTGAACCCTAACTGTAAACCCTAACCCAAATCAAAAATCCCAACGCAGTTATAAAGCTATGTGTGGCTTTAGAAACTTTTCAAAGAAATGCATACAAATTGCTCCCATCAGGAGTGTCATCTCTACTAGCAAAGCCAAAGCAACAGTGGTGAGAGTTGAACCAATGACCTCTCACATAGCAGTCTGAATAGGGTCACCGTACTGCTAATGTCACAAACTCAGCGTTATATGTGGACAAGTTGGATGCAGTTCGAATGGCAAAATAGTCCAGCAGAGCTTTTGCAGCTGGCAGCAAAACAGACACTATCTGAAAGGTAAACTGAAACTATTGTGTATATATGCTCGGGAGAAAGTAATATATAATTTCAATGAAAAGATATTTTTATCATTACATTTTCAGCATTATTTATGATGTAATGCTATCACAAACCAGTTTATGATGTCTGCCTATACGGATATGTGTGTTGTATTGTTCCTAGTCAGACCAAGATGCACTGTGGGAGATTGTTTGCAGATCATCACTGTTTGCTGGTAACACATGGGTATTTGGTTCTAGCCTCAGTGGTCTTCAATGCTTGGTAGTGGTTATGTTGTTGAATATGAAATTTATTTTGATTGTAAGAAGATAGTCAGTGTAGTTTTTCTCTAAAAAGTATAAGCAGCCTGCAACACCAATGTTTCCTTGAGAATGGTGCATATGTAAAGTTTCCTAACCAAGTTTAATATTTTGGTACGTTATTTCCAGCAAAATCATTTTATTGTGTAGTAAACAAGGTTAGAGGCACCTTTGCTCAATGCTTTACGGCAGTTAAAAACATTTCTTAAAATTCCTCATGGGAAAGTAAATGATGCAACTGACACTTGGTCCACACACAATGATTCATCAACACTACAAAAGGAAGTACAACCAGTCTGGGATGACCTTGCCTGCAGAGTTTCACTCATTGTCCTGTTCAATAGTCAATACCCTTAGTCCTCGAGAAAAATGTCAGCTACTCACTGCACAAAAGAGCCACACTGCTGCTTGGTCAGAAGCCTTCCCAATTGCTAATGAATGATGGAAACTTGCTGAGACCTAATGAGCTTCGTATTCTAATTGCCCTCCAAACTGGTGCCAAAAATTTTGCTGCTGTGGTAAACTGTTTGATAAGCTGGGGCTCCGTGGACTCTCCTGCATTAAAAATGCAGGTTCTACTTCCCCAGCCATCAACTCCATTCTCAAACAAGCATTAACCACATTAATCTCTCCTCTACCTTGGAGCCTGTCGACTTTACTTTACAAGGAATGGTAGGAGGCCTGATGGATTGAATTTGGTCCCCTTGTACAAAGGTCAATCTAAGCCTAGTGTGGTATGTTACAGTTGTGGACACCTTTGCTCAGTGCCACTATAAAAAAGGCCATTGAGGCAGGCTCTGTAGCAACAGAGGTGGAGGCTGCAGTAAGCTGAAAATGCAATGACCATGACAATTACTGCTTTCAACCAGTCTCAATTGAAACTGCTGGTGTGTATGGCAAGCTCAATGCCCTTTTTTTGAGCTGCCTTGCAAAGAAATTTGTTGATATGTCTGGTGATCCCAGGGAGTGACAGTGGTGCCACCAGCGCTTATCCATGGCTGTGGTCAGAGGAACTCTGCCAGCATTTTGGCCTGTGTGCAAGTTTGATTTGATTTTAGCTACTCCCAATGTACCAACCAATACTACTACCAATCACTTGCTTTTGTTTAATTGAATAGCTATTGCTTTCCGAATGTTCATCCTTTGTGTAAGTTTTGTTGTGCCCTTGTGCAGTGCTATTTCTGATTTTTTAGCTTTCTTGACTAATGCATAGTCTATGATGAAGCTACAGCATTGTGATATGTTCCACTTCGCTTGAAATTCTGAGGTTAGTTTTAACTTCTGGTTTGTGCTTATTTCATGCCAATGTATGCATGCCTGCCAGTTGAGGTGCAAGTGCACAACAATAATGTTGCTGATTAGATTTTTGCATGTGGTGAAAAATAATATTTTTTATTTCAGAAAGTAGCTGAAGCATTTAACCAAGCGAAAGTTGTCAACTTAAAGTCTTGCAGTACTGATTTGGTGACTGAAACTGATCAAGAAGTTGAAGCCATTATTATCAAAGAAATCAAGAAAACTTATCCAGAACACAGGTACTACCTGATGCTAGGCTGATAAGAGGATGTATTGCCCTGATACTAAGTGAAATCTGTTTCCAGCCCAAAGCTACAAATAGCCCTCCAGAATTAATTGTGTTCAGTATAAATCAAATTTTGTTTGACCCTAATTATAATTACCTTGGTTCCGTCACCATTTTGCAAATGCCTTATTCTCGGTGATATGTCATCTGTTGAGATAAGCATGATCTGAAAATTTAGATTTTGAATGAATGCTATTTACTGTTGTCATCTAGTTCCATTTATTTGTAGACTAAGTTGTTTTCAACATGAGCATGGTTTCTCATGCAAATTCTTACATACTCTGTTATCATGTGAAATCTGTTTTTATACAATGTTTTCTAAAATGATAACATGTAATTTAATGATAGTCACAGGTTGTCCATCGTTTTCTATTGAAATTAAAGCATGAAAGGTAACCCAATTACTTTTATTTGAGCATCATGTTAGCAATTAAGAAATAACCAAGTACTTCTATTATTTCATACAAAAACGTTGTTGCCATAGTTCACGTTTTTGCCAAGATTCCCTCTAATGCTTTTCCAGTGCTGAGGTCTTTGGCACAAGCTTGTGTTTTTGTTGCCAGCTATAGACTGAATATAACATAAAATTTATCTATGTTCAATTTAAACAAAAAACTTTTAAATTTAAGTTTTTCCTTGTGCTCATAAGCACTTCACATTGTGCTTTTCATATTTGTCGTATACAATAAAATTAACAGTTATTCTTCATTGTGCAAGCATCTATCTTGAGTCATTTTATTGAATGACAAATGCTTTGAAATTAACTGATATGAAGCATAATTTTATTCCAACTTCAGGCGATTAGTGTTAACAATTTCACCTACATCAAGAACTTGTATGCTTTATTGCAAAACAGCAAATATAATTGTTTCCAGGTGAAAAAAGTGACCATTAATCATGAAAAACTTAACAGGTGATGCAAAGATTTTGCATGCTGTCATTGAGGCTAAATTATTTTCTATCATCACATAAATTTTTTTGATATAAAACTTCTTTGCTAGGCTGAATGGCTGAAATGAACTTTCAAAAACTGTACACATCTTTTAATAATTCAGATAAATATAGCTGATGCAAATGTTTATTACTGATGTGTCACAGTACAACAATTGATGTGTTGTACTAGGTACATAGGTGAAGAATCTGTGGCTGGAGGGCAAAAATGTGAACTTACTGCTGATCCCACATGGATTATTGATCCAATTGATGGAACAACAAATTTTGTTCACAGGTGATATTTTTTGGCTTAATGGATTGCCTGACTGAAACTTATTTCCATACATGTATTGTATGTCACTTTGTACATACCCAGTAAGTAGTATCTCCCACTTTCTGCAGCATTGTTTCCAGTAAACTTAGGTTTTGTACATTTATTATTTAATTTTTCATTTGCCTAGGCAATTTTGCAAATTATCTCAACAATATTACAGACCAGTTTACACTTGTTACCACAATTTAACCAAATTTTTGTAAGACTGTTGCATGATAGATTATATTGTTATCTGAAAGAACATCGATAGAGAGTCGACGTCGTAAGTGGAGTAGTTTTGGGGTCATTTTGGCTCATGTTGCCTGGCCTAGGACCAACCGCTAGGCCAAAGTGTTTCGCTGAAGTTTTCATTGGAAACTAGGCTCGAGTCGGAGTCTTTTGAGCCTTTGATCGACTTTCTAGCGTTTCTGTTTCAAAAGTTATGATCTAAAATAAACAAATTAATTAATTAGCTAATTAGTCAAATATTTTTACTAACTTACATCATAATTTTTGTACCCGAAACCCCAGCAGGTCATCCACAGTATCAAAAGACTCAGATTGTAGCCTAGTTTCCAGTAAAAACGTCAGCGAAATACTACCACCTAACGGTTAGCACCCAGGGCCAGGCAAAGTGTACCAAGGTGGCCTAAAAGTCCTCCACTTATGACGTCACTCACAAAAAACCCGCACCCCCAAGCAAAAAATTTTTTTCGAGTGTAGATTAGAAGACTTGCCGCGTCTTTTGACGCTTCAACCAGGTCCGTAACGCGAACAGGAGCGGAGATGTTCCCGTGCAAAGCCACGTGCGTTTAGGCGTTTTTTTTCCGAAAATCCCCGAAAGCAGCCGGACGCCAAAGAGTTAAGACTCTGACCATACTCGGCGGGCACAGTACGGTGTCTGAAGTGAATCGAACTTATCAAAGCATATATATGTAGCTATAGGAATCAATTCGATACAACTTCACTTGAGTGTCAAATCACAAGGGGTAACATGAATAATCACCATGTGAGTCAAGGGCTGCCGACTCCTGTTAGACTATAGTTGACGTTCTGGTTGTTGTTTTCTGATTACCTACTTCATGATTTGTAATGCAGGTATCCATATGTTGCAGTTTGCCTTGGATTTTGTATTAACAAAGTGCGCCAGGTTGGTGTGGTGTATAACCCTGTCACAGATGAAATGTTCTCTGCTGTGCGAGGTCATGGGTCTTACTGCAATGGCAAGCCCTTGCATGTTTCAAATCAAAATGGTGAGTTTTTTTGTTCAAAAGATTTGTGTTAAATTTTGATACAAATGTAGTTATCATTTCAGATTTGAAGCACTCTCTTATTATGGCGGAGTTTGGTTCCTCTCGAGATACTGAACACTTAGACGTCGTTTTTAAAAACCTCCGTTCTATCATTGAGACACCTGTGCATTCGTAAGTTGATACGCAAATTACCAACTGAGTGGTTCAAATGTCTGTGAATTTTTATAAGAAAGTTTCTTTCCTATATGCGTTACATTTTGATCTACATTTTTCAGTTGCATTTGCATCTTGGTCCAATTTTCCTACTGGAAAAAGTAAAAGCGATAAATTCAAAAAAAGTGTTTAGCTTTGCAAAATTTCTACCACAGAAAAGTGAAATGCTATAAGTTTGTGCTTACTGTTTTTAAATTTGCAAGAATAGTCAAATACAACATTACACGACTAAGTATTCACAAGTATTTCTTTAATGAAAATAAAATAATTTTAAGGTAAAAGTTTTGTTACTTAGAACTGTTGGTGTAGTTATTGACATTTTTTTGTGACGTGCACATTCGTTTGGCAGTGGCGGGATCAAGAGTTTTGCAGAGTGTCACGCGCTTTTCGCTGCAGGATGCACGTTGATTGTTTTACTCATTACTTGTGTTCCGTGTTTCGCGTCCCAGTTAGTCTGTGTGCGTCTTTGAGTTGCTGCATCAGTTTCCAATGTTGCTGAGTCGACGAACGGGAAGGTGCTCTCGTTTCTTTTTTGTACGTTTGCATTTCCCTGAAAAACTACTTTGCCTGAAACTACTTTGACTGCGGTGCGAGCTGAAATCTTAGGATGGGATTTATACAATAGGATTTATCCTAACCTTAGGATTGCAGGTTGATAGACTAGATGACCTCATGGTTCTTCACCAATCGTTTGTGACAAAGGAACCAGTAAATGTTCATTGCATGTGTAGAACTTTGCTTTTAAAATATGCTTTAGCTTCTGCATTATCCTCTATTCGACGCAATGCCGTATGATCTATTCACCGTGTGAACCATTATTTTGTCGGAAAAATACGATACACTTACCAGACGTCCGTAAACGCCAATCACTCATCACTGCTATCTTCAGTCCTATGTCACTTGAAATGGGACGATGTCCGCCCGGGGGAGATCGTTCCATTTCAAGTGACATAGGACTAGAAATAGCAAGCAAGGGTTCTAAAGATGCGGATTTTTGCCTAGTTTAATTTAAAAAAGAAACAAAGAATTGCCCCTTGGGGTTGGGGCCCTGGGTCAAGTAACCTGAGCAAAAAAGCCAAACCTACCCCTATTTATGACGTCACCCACAAAAAATTCAAATCCAAAACTTCTAATTATTTTTTATCGAAAGTACAACATGTCTTTCGGGTTCTTTAGAGGTTTTGAAAAGCTATCTAGCTCAATTGGCTGGCGAGTTATGACTGAATGTTTTGCTGCGATTTTGTGCCAAATTTGGCGCACGCGGGACTTAACAGTTGCCATTTCAAGCATTTTTAGACTCGAATGCTGGAGCCCTCCTGCATTAATTACTTCATTGCATATAGTTGTTTGCCTAGCTTGCAATGTGGTCGATCTTTTGTAAATTCCAGCGTGATAAGAAGCGTTAAGCCTGATGCACACGGGCTGCGTCTCATGCGTTTTTCAGCGTCATGCGTCTGATTTCGTGACGTCATGTCCGCTACTTCAGCGTCTGGCGTGGAATGAGTTCGACTAGAAATTGTTTTTACTTTTACGCAGTGGACGCACGCCGGCAGGTGGTGTCCAGGTAATTATCTTACCAAAACTTGGTGTGCACATTGGTGATATGACAATTCTGATTGTGCGCAAATTTGATCGATATTTTTGGGCGCAAATTTGATCGAGTAGTTTGCAGTATAAAAGAGGTTGTTTCAATGTATGAAGTAGGCTAGGCCTGTAAAGTGTATAAAGTAGGCTAGGGCGTAGGCTATATAATTGAAGCTTGAAGTCACTTGGAACAAATTACAGCAGCAAAGCCGGATACTGTTGTGTTGGCACAATCAATGACATTCTGATTGATTTAATTTAAACTTTGTATTGAGTCGGCTGGCAAATACAAAGCTTCAGATGTAGGTTACTGACAGTAATACAAACAAATAAACAAGACTACAGTTCTTACAGTATGTCCTTGGTCGAGTTAAGAAGTTAGGTGGGCTGCAGTTGCTGTAAATTCAAGCATAAAAAACTTTCCTTGGTGTTGGGTAAAAAGCATTTATTCCCAATACAGGGTTCCCGTACGGTATTGAAAGTATTGAAAAAGTATTGAATTTCAAAATTGGTTTTCAAGACCTTGAAAAAGTTTTCAATTTGGTCAAAATGTACATTAGATATTGAAAAAGTATAGAAATTCTGCATGAAGAGGAAGAGGTGCGTTTGTTGCAACTTCTCCGGTGGTGTTGCGTTGATTTTATGATTCACCACAAACGGGATATGCGCGAAGAACAAAAATACATGTATATGGCGCGAACAAGCAATAATAGAGTGATCCCGGTGGAGTGATCTTGGTGAGTGACCTCTAATAATGCTTGTGAACCTGGTGAACAGTTGATTGTGCTTGCTAACGGTGAGGACGAGAGTGATCTCGTCGGGTGAACTCTATTGTTGCTTGCTGCCACGGTGCGAAGCTTTGCGCACATGCCGCTCGGGATTTCCGATCGCAACACGTTCATTGAGCATGGCCTGGGCTGAACGTATGATTGAGACACCCGAAAGTCAGCGATGACGTTGGTGTCCTGCCGTGCAAGACTGTTTTACTTAAGTTCTGACGTCACGTGTGACATATTGTTAAGGTGCTATTTTGTACACCATACTGTTGTACCAAGCTACAGAAGACCTGCTGCAGTACACTGGACAAAACCTTGAAATGATTGGCTACATGCATTCAAAACAAACGTAAATTGCGAAATTAAACTTTGTGCAATGCCTCACAAATTGTTAAAAAAGTAGTGCTGTTCACATTTCAGCAGAACAAAGTGTTACATTGCACAAAATGTGCATGATTTGTTGCTACAATGGATTGAATAAGATTTGTGTAGGTCTACCTCCATTATCATGAATGCATTGCTTCAAATCATTTGTTTTATTTCTAGAGGGGACAAGTATCAAAAAAATAAGGCAGCATGGACAATAGGTACAATTATTGCCACACATAATCCCATAACAAAAACGTCAGCAGTGTAATAAACAACAATATTTTTGAATTAGCCTTTGTAAGACAGTAGAGCATCACCACATTACAAAATTTGATGCTTGCGAAATGTTATCCTTTATTTTATCATTCTTGTGCTCCACAAGTGATAATTTAAGTGACAAAGGTTTTGCCTGAATAAGACTCATCAACTGTTCATTGAAAGTTACACAACTTTTCAATTACAGTTTCAAGTAGGCTAGCCTACTGCAAAAAATACATTAATTTAGCATGATCTTGCTCAACAGCTAGAATGGCGTACAGTAGGCCAATAAATGACAGAATATATTGCACAAACCACGGCTTGCTTGCGACAAACACTTCAACCAACATAGCCGATCGGGAAGGCTGGATCATGTAGGCCTATACAGTGTTGCAGTACAGCAGTTTGTTTAGTAGCCTGCCGCACTAGGCCTACTGAGGACCAGATGATAAATTGATCTTTCGCAAATACAGCGTGTTTCAGCCATTCACAAATTATTAGCAATTGTTCTGTGGACGTTCTGTATCCTTTCCTTTACCTGAATACAAAATAGTGTCTACAAGTACATCCCATCACCGCTCTTTCCCGAACCCAAAGCAGTGAGTCTGATGCGTCAATATAGAAACAGATTCTACTCGAGCGCAGACCATACCAGACGCATCAGAAAAGGACGTGACGTTACAAAATCAGACGCATGCGACCGCACAGGACGCATGCCGTGTGCATATAGCTTAAGGCAGGCGGCAGTTTTGGCGACAGCATGTCTTCTAATCGCTTGCGTGGTAGCTGATATACGAGTGCGTTTGTGACAACATAATACCTTTGGCGTATGACAAGTGATCATATTCCGCTAGCAGTAGTATTTTGTGTGCTGTGAAGCTGTCGCTTCACTGGTCCCGAACTTGGAAAGATTTGGGCCATTAACGAAGAAAAGAACAAATGCGAACTTGCACCGCGCTTTCCAACTCGGGCAAAGGAACGCTCCAAGCAACGCTACGTATAGGCAGCTAGCTGCGCTACTCCAAATGTTACTGACAGCGAACAGTCGAATGTGTCTTTATTCTGATTTTATGATGTGCTGCCTGAAGTCGAATTTACTGCATTTTCGTTCGTTTTATTTCTACAGGATTCATAGCATGGGCTCAGCTGCTCTCAACATTTGTGCAGTTGCGTCTGGACAAGCCGAAGCATATTACGAGTTCGGTATACACTGCTGGGACTATTGCGCAGCTTCGCTTATTCTTGAAGAGGCAGGTGGCGTTGCAGTTGATACTACAGGTACAGCAAACTCATATTTATATTTCAAATTAGCCTACTTGCATAAATTTCATTTCCGTATGGTGACGAATTTTCCTTCAAACGGAGGGTTTCATTTTGATGGTCACTTTGATTTGTAAATGCTCTCAAGAACTGAATATATGTAAATACAAAATAATGTACGAAGATCAGACAGGACCGTAGCCAAACATTTTGAAGCGGGAAGCACTTTGTTGCGAGCGTGGTTTCAAATGCGTTCAACACTAGAAGGGTTCAAGATGCAGATCAGGTGGAGTAGCGTAAGCTCACCATTCCTATCCTAGCTAACAGCCGTGGTTAATTGTGGTACAATCCTGAAATGAAACATTCTGTTGGTTCTTCGACATTAGCCCAATACTTGCAACCCGATCTTGGTTTCTTTTTTGACCACCAATCAACATTTTAATGTTAATTCACTTCCAAATGGATTGAAATTAAAACTACCTTAACGCCAATTTTCACTCATTCCATACAATGGAGATTTTGCCCCAGATACTACAATAAAATCCCATATCGGCACACACTACTATAACGTGCGATGTTCTGAAACCGGCAATCAACCCCCAAGCAATTGAACCCTGATGCGCGTTTCTCAGCATCTCGCAATCAGTAGTTCACGGCGATGCTGCGTGGTTGTACCAGCCTAAGTCAAGCGTTTTTAAGCAGGTACAAACTTCATCCACCAATGAGTAATTCTGAATCATGATATAGCAGAAATGTGTGTATTTTTCAAAACTTCGGTTACGTGTGAACTCATAACAATAATGCTTATGCCCCTACTTCATTCTTCTTGCTTCGTTGATTCATTGTTAGAACCGAAAACTTCAATTGGTACCTGGCGTACAGGCAGGTTCGTTATTGTCCTTGAAACAAACCGGTTTTTGACGTAGCACACTCTTGGTAAGTTTTTCGCGCGGTAAGCAGATGACTGACAGCGAACCAATAACGGCTTGTGCTGTGGTACTTGACTGTTTTAGTCACACACGTATGCGGGGAATGCGGCTTTGTGCGGTTTTTCACCGTAAATTATATTGTTGAATTTTGATTATTACATCATTATTTTGCAAAAATGCGGTTTTCAGGCGCAAGCTATTTCATTTTCTTCTGCGTTGGTTTAATATGCTTTGCGTTTGCAATGTCTTCAAGCAACTGTGGTTCATGGGCGTCCGCAGGATGGGGAAAAACGAGCCAAACCAATTTTTTCTACAAACATGAAGTCAGCAGCGTCATTCCGATCAATTGATTTATCTCCTTCAATGGCAGGTTATTTGCCGATATGACACTCACACTGCACAAGAGCCAGGTTCACTGTTCTGGTGTTACACAACACAATAGTGAGGTTGCAGTTCATTCATGTCCGCTACTTTGCGTGGCCAAACTTGGGAGCGGATTCTTATTCTGCTGGTCTTTATTGCGTAACAATAATATGGCCGCAAATCTTCAAAGGTTCACTTCAAGCTACGATAGTAGGTGTTTTGCGCATGTGGCTGTTGAATGCAGACGTCTTGGCAAATAATTCAGCATAACAGTGACTGCTGATAGTAGCAAGCCATTTATTTTATACTGTGTGAAAAGAAACATCAGTGAATCTGTAACAATGCACAGTGGTATAAGAGGCGGGGGTGCAAGCGCACTCTCAAAAGTTTTGATTTGGTGAAAATCCGGGCAAAATCCGTGGAAAACTGGGCAAAATCTGTGAAAACCTTCGCAAAATCCCTGAAAATACAGCAAAAATGGCGCCCAACATGCTTTGATTTGAAAAAATTGTGCCCAACGTGCTTTGATTTGAAAAAATAGCACTCAAAATCACATGAAGTCCTTTTTTTGTTTTTTGGAGGTCATCCGAAATACGGTCTGCATGCACAAAAAGTGGCCCAAAAATTTTTCGGGCAAGTTTGAGGAAATTTGGGCAAATACCCTTCCACCCCCAAAAATTGGCCTGCTCCTACACCAGCTATGTCCATCCCAAATAGTTTACTGAGCCTAAAAGTATGTCGCTATCTTGACGAGGGCCGCACATTGAAAGACATATTAATGAGGGCCGCAGATTGAATGGCATACTTTGATCTTATGAGTGCATTAGGTTTAGCTTAACCTAATGTACTGAAAGTGTTCGAATGCAACTGCAATGGCAACAGACGTGATAAGGTGACTCTGATGACCACCTGCATCAAAAATGTCAAATTCAAAATTATCAAAATACACAGGTTGTGAGTATGTAGGCTACTTAGTATTACGCTTACGCAGGCTTCTTTTCACACATTACATGGCTTGTAACCTCTGCAGGCTTGTGGAAATTCGTCTCCATCGGTGAGGTTTAGTTCTCACTTCTAAGTGCGCAAGTGCAAAGCTATTTGCTGTGGCGAGTTTTCGTAACTCATCTGCTCAATTTTATAAGCCGGCGTGGTGTTCTAACTTTAGTACCTTGTCCGACAGTCGTTGTAAACCTAAAGGTCTGCTTCTCATTGCTTGAAGCAGTTTTGCGCGAGTGTGTAACTTTACTGTTTTTCACCGCTAATGTTCTTCTAGCCGTTGATTATTCTTCAATTATGACTTATTTATAGAAACTGCTCAAAATGAACATTAGGCAGTTTTCAGAAATGCTGTGAAGAAAACATTTCAGACCAAAGATTGAGATCTGAAGTTCAACTTGCACAGGCCAATGAGAACACCACAGACGTAGTCAGTGGTTCCCTTTCAAAACAGACATGCTCATAGCAGGCCACGTTTCATAACAGACATGTTCATCACAGGCCATGTTCGTACGTAGGTGTAGGAGCAGGCAAAAGCTTTGGGTTGGATAGGATTTTTGCCTGTATTTACTCAAATTTGCCCGAAAAAAATTTGTGCGGCGAAGTTTCCCTCCAGAAATTTTCTTTCACAAAAAAATACATGAAGACTTTAAATATTATTAGTCAATCTCTTTGATCACACAAAGAGAACGAAGGTCTTAAAGCATCTGTGCTCAAATTTTCAGGGAGACAAATCACAACTTTTGGGGATGCGCTTGCACCCCCAGTCTGTTTTATTTCGGTCATTTTTCGGTCATAGACCGAAATGATTTTGAAATGACCGAAAAATATTAAGTCCTTTCGGTCAGAATGTCTGAAAATATAGGCTAAAAACACTGTTATGGCAAGTTTTTATACAACTGTGAGACAAATGGCCGAAATGTCTCAACGAAAAAAAACAGCCCCCAGCTCCTCCACCACTGCATTCATTACAGACCACGTTCATAACAAACCAATTCTTAAACAGACCACGTGCAGAGCAGATAACATTCATAACAGACAATGTTCATAGCGGGTCTGTTATGAACAGGTCTGTTTTGAACGGAAACCGTTGTGGATAGTTCAAGTCCAATTCAGATTTAGTTGTCTGCAGTTTACAATAGTACCGATATTAGATTATACTAGCGTGACTCAAAAAAAACAGAACCCATACAAGTTTATTAAATCCTACAAAGATCCAGTAAGCTTCAAGCGCTTTGCGGGTTTTAAACTCCAGTCTGTGTACAATCATTCCCCAAAGTTTCTGTCGTTGAACTCCCTTCGCATAAGTTATGTTCTTTCCAAAATATGCTCCAAATGCCCTCCACAGCGTTGGAGGCAAACTGACATACGTCGTGCAAAATTGTCAATGTTTGCGTGTTTCTTTGCGTCCTAGCACTCACCCACCGACCAGAATTAAGTATCGCTCAGACCTTTCGAATTAAGATTTTGCATAGTCCCATACTCTCTAAACTTCTGAATGCAGTCAAAAATTCTGCATATCGGTGGAGCATGATGACACTAACTTATCCGACAACTTGCTTGCACTACTTTATGAATTGTTGACGAAATAGGCCTCCACGCAAAGTGCCTGGTTGACCAAGACATGGTGGTAAAAACTATTGTTGCAATATTTCATGCACTAAGTCTACTACTACAACCTGAAAAAGAAAAGATGAATAATTAAAATTAAAAATTATACTCAAAGATTTGTGGGATTCTGTTTTGTTTGGGTCACCCTGTTCGACAATTCAGTAAAATATGTAAAGGATGCAGAAAGTACAGTTTTGGCAAACTCGTATAAACCTCCACATGAATACGATTTCAAAAAGCATGCGAATGGAGCGCGTGCTTGCATGGGAAATTTGCTTTGCGGTGTAGAAAAGGTAAAGCATTTTGTGAACGTCCATTTGTATTACATCGTCAGGAAACTGAAAATAATACGCAAAATGTCGACTGTCGACGTTTCCCCCTGCAAAAATTTCTGCGGACGCCCATGCTGTGTTTTGAGTAATACATACATATCGGTAGTAGGCAATTAAATATTAAAAGCATTGGTCTCGACTCAAAAAAATTTTATCTGTCGAACTCTACCCAACACATGTTCTTATGTTAGCGTACTCAAAACGTATTGCATCCAAAGCAAAAGTTAAAATATAAGAAAACACCTTCAGCTTATGTCTATGCTACAAGTAGATCATTTCGAACTTGTTGAAGGTATGGAACCTGATACTTGTGTACTGCCTGTGGATAAATATAACAGTAGCTTGCTTCTCACGTGAGTTACTGTCAGGATCGATTTCAAAACCAAATCCTAAACAAAAACAACTTACAAAGAGAGCCAACTAAATCAATCTATGGCCCATTTAGTAGTTTTGTGAGCCTGTGCATCGCTATCAAGTTCTTCAACATCTGCTCTTCCAATATGTATGCACGAACAAGTTAAACTTATGAAAATACAGTATAAATATACACTTCCTTTGATTCTTGATTGAAAAAAATACCAAAAGATTTAACAACCAGCACTCATTTAGTGCATTCTTGCTCAGATGGCTTTATACATTAAGCGGGCGCCACAACCCCGCTAGCATAAGAAATTTAATTCCGCTTATTTAACCCGGCTTCAATGGCTAAAACCGTTTTCTCATCAAACCCGCCGGCTGGTCTTTTCAAAAAACTCAGCCTTAGATTTTTTATGAAACCTGGCTAATTTGCAAATCCTGGTCGTCGCAAGAAATATATTTTTAAAATCAGCAAATTTACAGATTATCTCTTCAGTCACCGAAGATTTTGTTGAAATTGGACCTTGACGTCTATGACAAGTGTTGAAGTTATTTACAGCAAGGCAATAGATGGTATTAGTACTATTTACTTCTGAACACGATGATACACGCTTGTACGTTCGTATGTTGCAGCTTCTCAGCTTATTGAGAAATACTTAGCATCAATAAGGCAATTACTGTTTTTTAACGTGTATGTTCTTGTCGTAAAAGTGATCGAAAGTGAGCTGATGCGTTAAACTGTGAATGTGTTGCCAGGTTCGAATTTGGATCTCATGGCTAGACGCCTCATTGCCGCATGCAACATGGACATCGCGTCGTGCCTTTCGTCCAAGCTTATTCAGGTTGATTTGCCCCGTGACTGACGTTTATGCGGATATCAACGAAGGACGAGCATTTCTTTTTGACGAATTTGATTCATCACGCGTTAGTATATTGCGCAACTGATGCGCTTCAGAAAGGAAGACCAACGGATGGAACTTTGTCATAATTCCGTTTATTGTGCAACTGCACATAAATCTGCTCATTAATTAAATTGTGTCGCGTGTAACTTGCAGTGCAAGTGCTTTGGTTCTGTCGAGGTTTGTTTCTATTTATATATTAAGTTTATAATTAAATTTCTTTATGACCATTTTGTGCGAGAATTAAACAGCTGTGCTGTTCCGTTGCAGAACAAACGAAATCTTCAGTAGCTCACCTTGTTTTTACTTCTGTCGTGTTTCTCACTTAATGGTATAAGTGTGCATCGTATTTATCTGTTCAGAAACAGATGCAACAATCGGGCAGCATCTTAATACAGTACCTAGAAATCTTTTGTAGTTCGAAAAAATGTTGACAGCGCTTAATTTACTGTTCCGAGTTCTGAATTATTGAACGTTAACATGCGTTTGTTTGCAACGTCACATGTGTGGTCGTCTGGTCGACCAATCAACGTAGTTGTTTGTGTTGAAATTGGCTTTGGACGGAAGTTTCAATCATACAGCAAAGTACGTTTCTAGAAACATCCGTGGCAGTCCTTTCAATTTACTGCAGCATCTTGCTCTGTTGAAGAAAATGCAGCAAGCAGGCGGATGGTCTTTTACTCAGGGACGCCGGAGATCGGGGAAATGGCGGGAGCATTGCCCGCTGACCTTTCAAAAGAGGGGCAACGGGGCCGGAGGTGCCTTTTCATAACAATATCATAGGTAATTTGATGGTTGAGGAACATGATCGAACGAACCCAACAATAGAAATCAACAGTGCCACAAGCACGAAAGCTTGGTTGAACCTGTTCTGTTCTGACAAGGCCGCAACCAGGGGGCAAAATGATTCTATATTCTTGCACTTCACTGCAAAACTACTTTTCTTTTGGCATATCGCACAGGTTTTGCCAAATGCAAGGCAAAAGGATTTGTACTTTTCGTTGCAGCTTGCCATAAAACAGACAATTATAGGGATAGAAAATGATCGCACATTTTTCTCCGTATATTTGCTGTGCAAGGGCGTGCAGACCAGGGCTATGAAATCTTGTATGTTCACTTTTTGATGCAAACTGGATCAACGAAAGACTAATTTTGTTAACTCTGATGATATGTTACATAAACGAGCACACGTGTTTCGCTGGTCATAGTCAACGCCATTGTTCCCTCTAAGAAAATTCTAAGCTGAGCAAATGTTACTTTTGTTGCGCACTGAGGCAGTTTTTTTAAGGAAAATATTAGGTACCCAGCATGGACCTGTAGGGACCCGATTTTCAATCCTAGGAACCCAATTGGGTCCATAAAACACCTTAAAAAACCTGCACTAAGGGCATGCAGCCCTTGCAGATACTATGCAGAAACCATGCGTAATCATTTTTTTGGTTTGTTGGAACTGCACGAGAACGAGATTTCACTGCGCAAATTGTGTGCTGTCACTGCGCAGTTGCGCATCTTAGAGGGAACACTGGTCAACACTTAACTTTTTGACAAACACTACATTCGCGACGGATTTGAGAAACTCCACTGAAACAAACTTTTCAATATAGTGAGTAGGCTAATCTGCCGTCCCAAAAATTGAACCGAAAGTTGCGAAGAAGTTAAACAATATTATCCAAAAATCTGGTTAAGTAGAAATGATAAAATCCATCAAAATACTAGAATGCAGTAAGATTTAAATCCAAGTCCATGTTCATCTCTGGTGATTTTTTGGTCATGTGAAAGAGAAGCAAGTATAGGGTGTTTCACAATTGTGAAACAAAGCGATTGGGCACAAATCCAGGATTTTAAATGATACCACAATGATAATTACATTTATTGAAAGGTGAAAAGATAACATTTTATAATCTGCAAC
>JGI24158J21664_10003171_pt1 | contig 20472 bp, 14 predicted proteins | sample Ectturendosymbi3_FD_21664 | JGI IMG/M metagenome (IMG submission 21664) | reverse complement strand
AATTTTTTCGTGCATTTCACTATAAAACTTAATTTAGTAAAACGCTAAGTTTTTGTTTACAAATTACATGCATACATGTTTGTTGATCATGCTGTTCTTTTATGACATTTGGTCACTCAAAGTTAGCAAGACAACAGAAATGTTATTATTAACTGGGTATCCTATCGCCCCCCAACTGCCCATTTCTGCTTCAACGCCCCCCCTAGAGTTTGGGAACCACTGCTCTAATTCATCAAATTACAAAACTAGAATTATTTAGTTGTCCAAGTCTGCCTTGAATAAGACTGTTTGATCTATAGCTGGACCCCTGTCAAGTGCCACGACTCCGGACCTCATAGTATATGGAAATAATTGCTAAAGGGTGTCGCAGCTTCCCCAAAACAACATAACTCGCGAACCATAGCCCATCGGTTGCGGTTTAACGTCAGTGCCCTTGATGTAAGATGGCACGGTTGGCTAATGGTGCGGCTTTTGGGCAGGCTGGTGAGATTGAACGAGCGGGCCGCTGACGATATTTTTGACGGTTGGATTTCAACGAGCCGCCCCGCTAATGTTGAAAAAAACTTTCAAATTTTTTAAGTTGAAGGAACCACTCGGTAGTAATAAATGTGAGTGAAACCACTTGGCATCTGCTTCGCATGGCTTTGCCGATGCTGCATGTTGAAGTAAATTGGTAATAGTTTATTGTTTCATATGACACAGCCAATTTGCTTTTCCCATATGTGAGCACTCCGTTAGGCGTGACAGGCATGTACACTAAGAAATTTTTCGTGTATGGTGATAACGTCTTGCCTGAGCGTGGCGGTCAGCGATTTTGGTGCTGAGTGGCTTCTTGGAGGGAACGTGTTATACAACGTTTTGAAAACGTGCTATGGTGTTTTTTATGTATGAACCAAACCACAATCGCTTTTTAAGTAAGGTTGACGGTTTTAGGTTTAGGGTTTTGAGGGTTTTAAGGTGAAGGTTTTGGTTTAGGCTTGTAGATTGAGAGTTTTAGGTTGCGAGCAGAACCGTCGCCAGAAAGCCTTTAATAGGGGCTTTACGTTTGTGCGGGGATCTTGTCCTTCTAAAATTGACAAAAAACGCCATTGATTTATACTGTAGTGTTTCATATTTCAGTNTGGGGGGGCTTGGAGCTTTGTTTGGGGTGATAAGCCCAACAAAACTACACGTGGCGACGGGACTGGTTGAAGGTTTTATTTTNAGGTTGAGGTTTCAGGTTAAGAGTTTTAAGTTTTTGACTTGGGGTTTTAGGCTTACACATTAATACTAGCATGTAACTTTGCACATTGGGCTTGTTACATGACATGGCCACTTCAACCAATCATGTTCTACAAAACGCAAAATAGTCCCAGCAGATATTTTTCCTTGGAAAGAAAAATAGCCCCGGCACATATTTAGCTTCAGGAGGCAAAATAGACAAGTCTGCCAATTGTTAAGCGGGCCATGGACGGGCCAGTTTGAAAAAGAATAAATGTCCTTGGACCAATGGGCTGGATATTGCGGGCTATGGGCGGTCCGGGCCTGAAAAATCTTGGACCGTGCCATCTGTACCCTGGACAGCCAAGATTTTCTGCTAAGGTGTATTACATTTAAACAGCTCTCCTTGCTCGTAGAGTGTTTCAATTACATTTCTTCTCGTTATTATTAAAGGTTTAAGTTTCCTAGTTTTCTTTTGTTTGGCTTGTTTTTTGAAAAGACATCTGAAATGACATTCGAGACAAAACTTGGCAATATATTGCACATGGCTGCACAACGCAAGTTATAAAAAACATTTTCGTATCGAAATACAACGGAAGCTGCTGATTCCTTTTGGCATGATTTTGAGGTGAACATGTTCAGAGTTTTTCAGGTTAATTTCCGTTATGGGAAGTTGTATTACCGTGTAGTCAAGCCACGCTATTGTTTCTCACATAGTAGCTTACTTAAGTGCGAGTGCATCAAGCTGAAAATGTAAGTAGGTAAAATATTTTGCTAAAATACTCTTTTCTTTGTAACGCCAGACAAGCGGATTTTGGCGCGAACAGAGCAAATAACAAATGCAAAGAGAAGTTGTTATGATTATTTCACCCTTATTTGTCTGTTTTTTTCAAAGTAATGCTTTTGTTCATAATATAGAAGGCTTGGCATGAATAACCACAAACAACTTCGTACGAAAAACCTATTGTTGAATAGAATGCAAAGTTACGATGCTATGTTCAACTTGGAGGAAAAGTATATGATATTTAGTTGATCCCAAGGCTGATTTTGATCTCTCAGTTTTCAAAGAATTGCAGAGATCCTTGACCAGTGTTTTGCAGAAAATCTGCATTCGTTGTGGGCCAGCGAAACCCGAAGCATCGAATGCTGTTTTCCTACAAAGCCTCGGGGTCAAGATGCCGCAACGTTTTCCATTTTTTATTTACACCGAGCCTAAAAGTCTCCTAGGTTCCCTTTAAAGGATCCGGGAACTTTTGGGCTTGAACATTTTCGGTGTGATGCCACGACTGGGGGAGGTCAGGGTATTTTGGATGATGTCATCAGCGTCTGAGAAAAAAGTTGAAATGGCAATTTACCAGGTTTTTCTTTCAAAATCAACTAAGCGAAAATCCTCATTTTTAAGAGGCCTTGATTGGCTATCTAGCGTTAGTGGTTGGCAAGTTATGGCCGATAAACAACAAATAATTAATTAATCCCCTGATTGGAATAATTAAAAAAATTATCGTTCGTTGTTCATGAGCTCTTTATTCTTCGTGTAGTTACTCTGCTTTGCAATTTGGGATTTTCCAAAATCCTTGGACCTTTAGAATCTCGGAAGGCACGTTTTGACCAAATACAGGAAGTCATTATGCGCGTAATTGCTCGGTGACGCATCTACGTCACGATAAATTGTCATCCCATAGGACGCTGACTTTGGCAGACCCCACCACTTTGTAGCGATACCTGCACCGCATTTCCACCTTTTGTGTAGTAGTCAGGTTATTTGCCAGAGCGAATGCGGGGTTTTGAACGAAGGAGTTACATTCAAGATAGTTACGTACGAATCACCGCGCGAACTACTGAAGCCATGGGTGCACAACCAGCAGTCTTCAATAACCTGCAACCTCCGATAACCTGCACCCTTCGCTCTGGCTAACGTTGGAAAATTTATGAGGCCGCGCACATGTAATTTAAGATATAAGTGGCCGTGCAAACTCTTTGTTTGCTGTAGTGGATACTTAGTAGAAAGACGGTCAAACAAACGTGTGGAAGTAAACTAAGCTCAGTGTGAGGAAGCTTAACAGAAACAATGCAAAAAATAAATACAGCTAAAAGTCCCAGGCGGCCGGAATTCATAAAAATAAACGTAATGCCGCCGGCAATAGGCAAATGGTTGTACACCCCTGACTCAAGCTACAGGAACGCTCTCCCAGCTTAAGCGCTAGCAGTGTTTTTATCTCTACGCTTTGTGGTTTCGCCTCTCTTCGCACTTGCTCGTATTGTGGTGTTTTCCGAACTCTAGCGATATGTGACGACTGTAACACTTAAAATCAAATATCCAGTGATAGCATGTTCAAATAATTGCAAAATGACGTCAAATCAGACAGCAACACTACAGTAGCTATTAATCACTTGGCTGCTAGTTTCTGACAGCAATTTACCTCTGGTGAATACACTTGCTGTTTTAAATAATTACGACTTAAATGCGAATTATTGTGATTTGCGCCGAATAGGAAAATTGCCTTTTGCATCAAGCTTATCGCTCGCGTGTCATTTGCAAAGCCATGGTGTTCCATTCTCGGCACGCGTGTCCTGATTTGTGCACACATCGTTTAAGGGGTAACAGCACTAGTGAGAGATGGTAGCACTACACGACAAACGCAAGAGGAAATGCTTACAAAGCTATTTTTCCTTCCCTGCTCCGGTCTTCTCTGCCGATCCAATCCCTCTCTCCACTAATACTATTATTTTTCGTTTGTGCCCAGGTCCCTGTCAATTAAACCATCATCTGTCCTGCATTGGTCTTCCCCCTGACGGGCTCTGTGACCAGTGTGAACTACCAGAAACCGTGGAACATTTTATAGAAGTCTGTCCCACTCCCAAAAATTCGGAGGCGCGACAACGTCTGCAATACGCACTCAATCAATTCGGCGTTACTTTACACACCTCGGAAATCGTTCGAGGCACGGCTGCTACAAAAGTTTGTGCGTGAGTCAGGCATCCATATGTAGACTCCTTTTGTCTGGCCCTGGCACTACAGGACCTCGCAGTCAGAACGTGCCATCACCATCCCTCATAATAATCATAAAGAGGTGGTAGTCAGCTGCATAAACCTGAAGTTTGGAGGTGGCCGTGCCCGAAAAATTGACTTGCTGTGCGATGATGTTTTGTGAGTGGCATTCCGAAAAAGAAAGGGAGTAGGTATCAGGGTTGACAGATGGAAATAAAAAACTTTCGCCAAACTCACTTAAAAAAATAGTCAAACTCAGCAAAAATTCGGCAAACTTCTAGAAATGGTTGCATCTTTGCCAAAACATTAATTTTTGCACTGGAAATCAGTCGTTTAAAGTTTTTTTACCTTTTGCCTTGTATTTTACCAGAAAGCGTAAAGGTTTTCAACATTTTGCAAATATTTCTAAGTAATCAGTTTCAATATTTTGCAAAAATATTTGACAAGAAGTGTTCAATACTATGCTTCTACTTTCAAAACTTTCACGCTTTCATTTGATGTNATGAATTTTCAAACCACCAGCAAACTTAAAAATAGTAATCTACATATGAATATGTCAGCAAATTGCAGGAAACATGCAAGTCGTACATTTCGCTAAACCAAAAAAATTGGAGCCAAATTCTTCTAAAAAATCGCCAGAAATTCGCCAAATCGCCAAACCAAAATATTTGTAGCCAAACGCTTTCAAAAATCGCCAGATTTCCAGAATCTGGCGATAAATTTGCCAATATGGCAACCCTGGTAGGTATTACGTGTCCAAAAACACTGAAAGGAGATGGAAGGATAAGATTTGAAAGGAAGATTAATAATGATAAGAGACAAGCAACTTAAGACGGGGAACACTTTGAAGGAAAGTAGTGACAAATAGCACTAGACATATAGGCGCCAAAACATCAGAAATTTATCTGAGAACATCACATCTGATGTGATGTAACGTTAAAATACCAGAAGTGGCAACACTGGTATCAATGTCCCGAACTTCTGGTGCAGTCCTGAGGTCGCCGCAACCGAACTGCACCTTTGTTTCGTCATGAAGAGTAACGTGTGGTGGAAACGCACTTTTCTTCCGATTGTTACTATCGTTGTGTTACATCATAAACACATGAAGCTATTCAAGCCATTTACACCACATGTTATTGCGTAGTTCGTCAGAAAATGTTTTAATCAGTCGATTCGTAGAACGAAAGAGCAGAAAACGAGATTGCAGTGTTTAGCTAGCGCGATGTCGAAACCTGCAATGACAGCAGAAGCTATGAAAAGGGCAAAGCTTCTAAGACAAAGCGCAAGGATCTGGCAGTGTTAGCTAAAACGCCGCGACTGAATCATTTTTTTCTAGCAAAACTTTCAAGCAGCAACAAGCAGTGGCGTTAACCAGAGCACCTGAAAATTAGATGAAAATCAAGACATTAGCTTGGAAACAAGTCTCACACTCAGCCGGGCTGTCCATGTTGATATGTTCTTTTTCTGGTGTTTTTGTTGGTAATCTCTGGTTTCTGCTTATTGTTCGGGTGAATGTTGTTTCTTTCCGAGTCACTCTCTAGTCTGTCAAATATTTTTTCTTAGTAAAAATACACCCTAGTAATCATATCATAAATTCTCTTCTCGCAGCTAACTGTATGTGAATTTGAGGAAGCTTAAGCACATTCTCGACTACCGGAAAAAACAAACGGGAACCTTGCTAATCAGCAAAAACATAACTTTTACAAACGATGACGTCATGAATACGTTATAGGGGCCCTCCAGTAAAAATTGCCCCGGGTCCCCCTACCCTTTAATCCGGCTCTTGGTACGCGCATATAGACGGAGCCAAGGGGGCAATTCCCCAAAATTTCTAGCGTTTCTTGCTTTTTTGTGCTTTGATAGGCGTTGTCCAAAACAAATACTGTTGCCCGCTTAAAGTCAAAAGATTTTCCCGCCCCAAATTTGTGAGCTGGCTACGCCACTAGGTACACGTAGAGACAAACATCCCAAAAAACTCGAAGCAATAAATCAGCTATGTCCAATCCGCGGGCCGCATGCGGCCCAGACAAAGATTTTTTGCGGCCCAGTTTAGGGTTTCGCTGTAGTAAACGTAGCCTACATACCGACAAACTGTTCTTATTTTGATAATCTTGAATTTGACATTTTTGTTACAGGTAGTTCTCACTGCCACTTTATCATGTCTGTTACCATTGCAGTTAGGATTCGAACGCTTTCGGTACATTAATTAAACTAAATTTGGTTTGCTGAGATCAAAGTAAGCCATTCAATGTGCGACCTTCAATAATATGTCATTCAGTGTGCGGCACTTGTTAATATGTTGACATAATTTTTGGCTCAGTAAGCCATTTGGGTTTGACATAGCTGCAATAAATGCTGGCACTTGGCCCTGGAAGGTGTTTATTGCATCACAGGGGCATTGAAAATGATCAGGCAATTGTTTATCCAGCACTTCACAGCGGGAAATGTGAAGTTTGTAGTTTGCACAGGGTTCCCATCGCTGGGTTTTTCCACCCAGATCTGTTTTTTTAGCCCATCTGGGTGTCTAGGTTTAATTTTGAAAAATCCTATCAAATCTGTTTTTTTTTAAAGATAAAATTTGGCAACGAGCCATAGTAAATACGATAGTAAAATAAACAAAAAAATAAACATATTTTCTGGTCATTGCATTGTTCACATACTACAATCATCAGGTGAAAAAAGTACTTAAATAGGTGAAACAAAACGTCTTCTGTCGGTTTTGTGCCCGTATCAATATCATTATCAAATACTGTAGGTTGCTTGCCATCCAGTAGAGACAGCCATGCAGTTGCGTGTACAGCACAAGTAACATCAATGAATAACATACGCTTGTATAAACAAGTGAAAGATTTGCATTTGGGAGAATGGTTGTTATCACAGACGCCAGTTGAAGAATTAGATGAAACAAAGTTTACAACAGAATCGAATGTTCAATTCTTTGGGTGCCCCATTCATGCAAATTATAAAACAATTTTTCATTGGAGTATTTGAAGCTTAGGAATTTTAGATTCCTTTGCAGCTCAAGATCTCACAAAAGATCCAAGTTCAACGGCAAATGTGGCCCTACATTTTGCCCATCTTGTGCCTGAAGATAAGCTTGAAGCTAGGTTATTTTCAGTCGTTTTCCTGTCGTAGACCAAAGTTTTTTTAAATGACAAAAAAAATTAAGTTAATTCGGTCATAATGTTCGAAAATATAAACTAGTGAATGCTGCTATGGCTAATTTTAATATTAATATGAGACAAATGACCAAAACGTCTCAGCAAAAAAACAAGCTGGAGGCCACATCAATAGTTTAAACGTGTGTCCTTGTCCAGTACATATCCTTGATTTCTGGTGGTAGCGGCGTAACATCAAAATGGCTTAGATAACTCTGTTTGCAAAACTTCATGATTTAATGGCCATATTTGCAGTTTGTCACAATTACGGCATCACTATAAAAAATATTTTTACTTGTTAATTGTGTTAAAACAAAAACAAACTTGCTAAAACCAAGACTGTTAAGAAAAATGCAAAACAAGCATTGTCAAGAAGCCAGCAAAACAGCTACTTTATACCTAAGCCTGAAAAATGAGACATGTTGATTGTCAATAACAGAGTATGTTACTAGCTTATTACTTAATATCAAATGTCTTGAGTCACAGAAAAGTGATCCAAATGTTGATTTTAACGCTGAAGACACACAGTTTAAAAAAGGAACTAAAGTAAATCAGTATTTTAACTAGCGTTTTATCTCATATATTTGCATTCATATGTCTTTTTGCATTTCTGTTTTTTTTTGGTAGATAAATGTTTTTTTTTCTTGAGCAATCTGGGTTTATTAGAAATTACAGAATGGGAGCCCTGAGTTTGCAGCGACTCAATAATGACCAACTTCTACTGCTCATCTATTCAATTTTTTTGTACGAAACGCGACTATATCACGGTAACGCAACTTTAGAAAATCCTGTACAGTAAATTGATACAATTTTTTAGAGATAGCAGAATATGGGTCGATAAAATAGCATCTGATTTCGTGCTGAGCTGAACTTTTGTCTAAAAATTGTTGCTGGCAGGTCTGATGCTAATCAGTACTCACCTTCAGCATAGCCAACAGGTGATCTAGCGCGCTTCATTTTTAGCCTACCTGACATGTACGCTACATTTTACGGTTAAGTTTGCTGTTATGGTATTTATGCTGTCACTGAGCGCTCTAACCTAGCCTGTAGTTAATTGCATTGTAAATTTGTTGTAGCGTAATTTTGATGTCTTCGCTTAANTCAGGGTGGTTCAAGACTGCGAGCATGAAGGGCCACATTACGGTTTGAGGAAAACTTTGCGGGCCGCAAAAGAAGAATTCCTCTGCAATAAAAAAATCGTCTGCTGTTCAAATAGACCTAATTTTTGCTGCTCGCCTAACGCAAGTTTTGATTCTAGGGCAATTTTTGAATTTTCTGTTTGTTTGTTTGCGACTCAAAGTAGAGATTTTCTGCTAGAAAAAAGATGCACAACACACCAACAAAATAGCAAAAGAATTTTTTTTCTTGGTTTTGGCTATGAAGTTGATGTCCGCTGTAATTTCCGTATGCGGCCCGCGTGGCAGTGTTTGGACCACGCTGGTTTAACTAATAAAATGAGCTGCACTCATTCACAGTCCCGTTGCCACGGGGGGACTTTGGTGGGCTTAGCCCTTCCAAACAAACCTCCAAGCCCCCCAAATTAAAATATGTAACATTATAAATCAATGGAATTTTTGTTAATTTTGAATGGCAAGCCCCCCTATAGAAACGTCAATCCTCCCGCAACGTAAAGCCTTCCCTATTGACGACTTTCTCGCGACGGTTCTGCTCATTCAGGAACGTTTGTAGGAAAAAATATTATAGTCTACTGCTTATTCAACCTTTGTCCTCAAGAAGCCCGATCTTACCCAAATGAAATAAGAGTTTACTTACGTGCAGTTTATGTGACATTGGGACCATATTTTTTGTATAAAAACTTATTACAAGTTTCATTTTTTGTGAAATACAGTAAACGCATTTGGACTGTCCAAATTCAGCAAAATACGCTTTGCATTTAATATTTTCGTCCCTATCTCTGTGGAAAAAATGGTTTATTTGAAAGCTATCCAAAAAATAACCCAATGGACGTTTCTGTGTCTGGAACAATTGATCAAAAAACGTATCTGATAAAACTTAGGGGGGCTTCAGCCCCCTAGATCCGCATATGCTAGAGAAATAGGCAAATGGTTGGGAATGGTGTTAAAGGTAAAGTGCTTATTCTCTAGGCGAGAAACTGGGTGTCGCTCGAAGGTTTGACGCGCCGTTGGAGAATAAAAAGGTAAAGGTATCGAAAGACATTTGACTGTTGAAAGCCGCACGAACAAACCAGTCGTCAGGAAAGAAAGCGTATACGTGGGCGCAGACCAAGGTATGAAGGGAATACTGATTGAACATGAAATTCAGTCTGTGTGCTGTGCATCGAGCACATGGCATGAGCGACGGAAAAATTATGGCCTGTAAACGTAACAAGCCTGTCGTGGAACAGAAGAAAGCCAACCCATCAGCGAGTTGGAACCGGAAGCTACTTTTTCAAAGTTTGTTTTTCTCTTCCGGGCAGAATAGGATGCCGTGCTTCTTTCTAGGCAGGCAGACTGCAGAAAAGCGTCTATCGCTGCGACTGACCCGAGAAAAAAGGCCATATAGGATGCACCAATGACAAGATGCGGATAGACAAAAAGTAACAAGATGTAAAAACGTGACGAAATGCAGATAGCTTTCGATTGCAAAAAGACAATAGAACGATGCGACGTCGTAAAGTATACAGTCCGGTAGTGCCTACAGCGCTTTATTAAAAAAATGCGTAAGTTACCACGTGGCGAACGTCAGCATCGTCTGCACCAAGTGTGGTTTGCTAGAGCTAGAGGATATGGAAGGGACTTTACGTTATTGGTACACGAGATAAAGAAATCGTCTAAGGAAAATATTGACCGAAAAGCGACAGCTCAAGAGAAGACATAAGGACATATGAAATGTACAAAGTCGGCAGATGTCCAGGTGCGTCATGCCAACAAATATTTTCGGGGGCCCAAGTGCATTTTTCAAAGTGCAGAGTAGACAGGGTCATCGGCTTTTTGCGCAGTGTAACTACCAAATAGTCGTCCACCACGGACTTCCCGTCTCGTCCGGCCATGAATGTGAACATTGAAATAATTTGAAGAAGTTTATTGCTTGTGAAAATATTCAATGCACTTAAACATATTAGGGGCAGGCTCCTTGGGCAACATTGGCACAGCGCCTCTACGTAACCCGATTAAGCTAGCTGCAATTGTTCAAAAAACTGTTGCTTCTCATCAGAAAAGTGTTTGTTAGGAGAGGTGTAGGAAATATTATAAAAACAGTAAAAATCGCGAAACTGCAACACGCCAAATGGCAGGAATTTCATATAGCAGCACTGCAAATGTGCAATGTGGGTCAAACTCGACGATAAACCGGTCGTTTTACGCATTTGGCATACGTACAAGTTGAAACAAATGTTGGTTGCTGCCCTTGGATAGGTAAAATATATCCTTGGTGCAAGTGAAATTGTTTCTGCAAGAGGTTAATTTTGCAAATGCAAGCTCAAAAATAAGAACAATTTTCCTCGTTTAAATGTTCAAGCCCTAGCACCTGAGGTCTGCAACCTAAATAGGGTCGCAGGACAAAGAAAGATGGGATAACTAAATAGCCGACTCCAACACCGACCCTACCAAAATTTCCAACTCCGACTGGCGACTCCGAGTCCGACTTTCCAAAATTTCCGGCTCCGACCTTTCCAAAATTTCCGACTCCCGACTCCGACTTCTTGACATTAAGGATATGAAATTTGGCTGAAAATAAATGGAAATCGTGGTGCACAGCAAAAAAACATATGCTTCTAAAAAAGGTTCAAAAGAAATTGTACCATTTCAACAGGAATTCCCAATTTAGGAGTGTGATGTAAAAAATGATCCATTGGACTTCCAGAGTCGGACAAAAAATCCGACTCCGTCTCCCAGTATTGTTAGGAATCCGACTCCACCCAAAAACCTCCGAATCCGCAACCCTGGCTACCATGAAACAGCAATTCATCCACTTCAGTTGTACCCAGGGCTGTAGTGGGCCGGGAACGAGTGGGAACGGCGTTCCCACACTTTTTTCACGTTTTGGCTTAAAATGGCTTTGACGCTGTTTCAAAATGGCTATTTTTTAGATGCGTTCCCACACTTTTGTGTTAGCACTACATCCCTGGTTGTACAGATGTCATGTTGGAAAATGTTAATAGCAAAGCAACACAATGCCATCGAGTATGGGGTTCCCACGATTGGACCTCGGCAGATAAAACTGCCTGCGCCTATGGTGAAGTGAATGTTTGATTTTTTTATTCTGATAAAGAAGGGACCGCAGGCCAGTCCCTTCACTGCATATTTGCAAAAATACTAGACCTAGACTAGGCATTTTCCCTTAGTGCCCCGAGTCAATGTGGAAAATGTAGAGATACGCTTGATGCAAACTGCACATGTTCGTGTGGCGTGGTCGGCATCGACAAGCTGTCACGACAAGTTGGTTAGATGATCACACTGCTTTAGCAGATGAGTAGTTACACTGTTTTGAAGTTTCTGTGAGCCTTTTCAACTAAATTTGCCCCACTTTGTCGTACATTCCTGCATTGGCATTTGCTTACTCCCGTCGAGAGAGCTACTTGGCACACCTCGTTCCGTTAAGCGGAAACGCTGTGTTTCGAAAGCGTGAAAGAGGTCTTTGTTTACCGATTATCGACTTGGCGGTAGTTTTAAGTTGCTGAGCGAGTAACATTCCACGCGTCAACTGAAGTGCAACCTTGGGGATCAAAACAGTTCAATTTGTGCAAAACTCCGACCGCAACAACTGATTATGTTCTTGTCGAGAAACAGTTGAGAAACACCAGTGGGTACCTGCAATGGTAAAGGTTACGTTACTCGCAACATGGAAATTATCGCATATGGAAACTTGCGTTTTTAATTCAACGGTGCTCTGCATATAGCTTTTTACTATGCACAAACTTTGCTTTAACACACAGTACATTTTTTCGCCGGATTTGTGACCGCTTTTTTGTCAGTGCCTACAAAAAACAAGTGGTAATGAAAACAGACAACGCTATTGATGATTGTAGTTAAAAATATTGTAATCAACAGTTTTTAAACACGATGGTTTTAATCGTTCAGTTTCGTTTGACTAAAATCGTTTGATTGAAAAAAAGGAAAATGTTTTATTTGTTTTCAATCGTTGATGTGAACCGAGCCACGAAGATGAACGTGTGAGGTCACGATTGCGCTTACAAAGAGAAAGTTTCCATTAACTAACAGCGTATGTGGAAGACGCGCTGTGCAACGCCTAAAAAACGAACGAACGATGCAGAAAAAAAGCAACATTTGATTGTCAAGATATGTGATACAAGAAGTTTTTCCTATTGGTTTCAACAAATTATGTTGATGTGAGATAGCAGTTTTGTCCAACATGATAGCGACAGACCTAAAAACCCTTCGCAACGATCCTAGAACGCAGAATCGCTCCTGTTGAAAAGACGTTCGCAGGCACATTTCCGACTTGGTTCTGCAAAAACAGTCGCTGAGTTTGTGCATGTGTATGCCTCGAAAGAGATATTAGTTGAACCAGGGTTGGACTGACGACAAATTGCACGACTGATGACAAATTTGCACTTTACGACCGATGCACGTAAAGTGCATAATTCAAGATCACTATTCAGCCCAGCGCTGGATTTAGGGGGGGGGCAAAGGGGCCCGGGATCAGGGCCCCCCATCAAAAAGGGACCCCCGCCATGTTCATGTGTTTAGCCATATGTACGACATGTGCTTGCCACTTAGTCATTTTTATTAGCGAGGAAAGTTTATTTGTAGACGCTATGAAATTATCGGTCGTCCAGACAGTATTTCACTTGTACATTACTTGATATTGTGAAGAAACAACTACTGCATTTATTGTTTTCCTGAAAGTCGGTCAGGTATCTGAATCTAGTGTTTCCAAGGTCAAGCCACGTAGAACGTATGGGTTTACGACTCTACTCGTTACTGGTAGATTTTGCCTCTGCTTTACTCAGATTTGCACAGGTCGCATATGGGTAACATTGCTAGGTATGGCTCCCATACGCCCTCTCTTTGAAGTACATGTCCACTTTTTTCATGAGAAATGAAATATTCTCCGAGGACATTCAAACATGTCAAAATATCCTCCCTTTTACATTTTTTATTTACATAACTATATAATCAGTGGCGCAACTGAGGGTTTGAGCCAGGGTGGTAAACTTAGATAAAAGGGGCCCACTGGCCACAGTAAAGGGACCACTAGCCCACACACAGAAAAAACACTTGATAAGCGATAGTGAATGCGAATGTGGATGGCTAAACTAAAACCCTACATCACCAGAAAATAATCCGAAAAACACACAAAAACAACAACCTACTGAAAACCAAAACAATACTAAAACCGAAATATAAGTTAAATGGGAGACCGGTTTTTACATTTAGCTTGCCAGGGGGGCAATTCGCTCCTCTGACACCTGTCAGCTACGCCACTGTCTACGATATATTGTATATACATAGAGTAAGCTGCCCCTACTCATCTACAACAAGATACAAGCTGGTGGCGTATAGCTTAGTTCATGGGAGGGTCTGCAACGTTTTGGTTGAGTTAATTCTCGGCTGGAAAGGCGGGAATGTTTTCACATTAATCGTTACATAACAGTAGTAAATTTTTTGTCAATATCTTAATGACTTTGGCATTAGAGCGCAGACTTCTGACACCATTATAGATACTGTACTAGCTTTGGTAATGGACCGTGATACGATGTTCGATGTGTATTGTACATACGATGTGTACTGTACATAGCTTACTTAGTGTATTACTTTGTAGTAATTAAAACTAATCAATAATGCTAAAAATGAAGAAATTCGTCAGAGGTATCCCTTTTTCAGAAAATGACTAATTGATTTTGAAGCTGAGTTAATTAGGCCTACGTGTGGTTGCATTTACAAAGTTTCCAAAAGTGAGTGAAAAAACTATTGTGACTTTGTGGATAATGAATACCACAAACGTATTTCTCACACTGTAACCAGGTAGCTATCACTATATCCTAGCTTGCCAAAGATGCTTCAAATGCACCCAGCTTCACATTCATACTTCATGTCCAGCGACAAGCCAACTGTTGTTCTCTAAACGTTTTTTTTTTTTTGAAATTCTTTCACCGAACTCTGTTTAAGACGTTTACCATCATTTCTGATTGCTTTAAAATATGCAGGTTCAGAATATTGAGAAGTACAAAACATCATTTCTTGANGTTGTATCGTGTTTCNTCACTGTGAAGGCAAGTATTCAACAGAGACAATCAGATGTATATATCTAGTCAAGTTAAATCAGCACTAAGAAAAACTCAGAGACCGAGAGAAGGCAAGGATCGTGACTGCGTATTATTCATGTCAGATGGATATGTACTGTACAAGTCTTATGTTGCACATCTCGCTAAATGGACCACTTTATTTGCTGAATTTAAATGCTTTGACTAGATTCCGCCGCTTGCAAACAACTGAATGGGAAAATGTTGAACCATGTGAGTAGTACCTGCTTGAGAGAAACGTTTCTATTGATGAAGCTAAACTGTTTGACCAATACCAAAACTTGTTTGAGTTCGTGCAAAAGCAGCATCAACCAATAGCAATTTGTTGTAAAATGATGAACATGAAAGCTGGGCAAAATATTAGGCAACTTGCAAAACAGCAAACTGATAAAGATTGCACAGTTTTACTTCAGCGTTATGACTCATTACGCTAATATGGAACGATTTTTTTCCTTGATGCAGCCACAAACCTAAAAGAAAGAGAAATGTTTCTAACTGAACCAGTTTCTACTCTATTAAAGCTGGTGTGCAATTTAAAACATCTTTCATGCAATTAGTTTCATAATATTGCAACTAGTTTCATAGGCGCAATTAAAAAAAATTAAGGAAACTTCAAAATATTAATGAGCTAAATAGAACAAGTAAATAGGGATTTTGTTTTGTGTGTTTTGACTGAAACATCGTCTACACTGGACGTCTCAATTCAATGCTTCAAANTTATCAATAGGCCTAATTGTTATTTGACTTGTTAAGTGTAGGTAATACACTCAAGTAAGTGACAGTCGTAAATTGTCCTCCCTTTTTGCGAAGAAAATGTGGTAGCTTTACTGAACTTTTTAGTAAATTTACATGGACATAAGGGGGATCGTCATCGTAACACGTGTAGAGTTTATGCAAGTGGTTGTAAAAGACGTAAAAAAGCAAAAGAGGCAAAAATGAGAGAGGAATAAGTTGCAGCCAAGACAAGAAACATTCAAGTGAGTATTTTACAGTGGCAGTGAAGTCAAGCGGAAACATTTCTGTGGAACCTGTAAGAGGACAGAAAATTGAAGAACATATTGTGACAGACCAAGATCTACGTTAAGATGAAATAGACCTAGTTTAACCAGCAGTGTAGTAGTAGAAGAACATCAAGATGTATCATTGAAAAACACAATAGATGAGATGGCAGACGCTACCACTGGAGGCAAGGTTATCTGTCTCTGCGCCCTCTGGCCAGCCAATATACCGGAACAAAATGTGGGAATATTGGTTGCAATATGAAACAGGTTCTTTTTGAGATTGTGATGAAAGTCATTTTTAAAACATGATGTTCCACAACACAGAAAAAACAGAAACTTTTCACGGAAATGTACCACAAGTCTTATTCGTCGCCAGAACCACTATTAACGGCGAAGTAGTTGCTGGCGTTGTTTTTCTCCACAAAATTGTAAAATGTTTCACATGTAGACTGATGTGCGCGGATACGACTAAATGTGCGCATTTCCTTATTAGAAAAGGAATCTTCGACTGGAAGCACACTCTTGAGCGCCTGAGGATCCACGAGCATCGAATGGAACGGTACAGATGTCACGATTACATTTAGTTGCAGAATCACTATGAAGAATTGATACAGAACTAGCCAGTCAGGTCAGTCAATGTGAACAATAACGGAAATCGCCTCTGCCTGCAACGTTTGGTTTCTGTCGTAAAACTTATTGCTGAGCGAGGACTGGTGTTTAGAAATGATGAAAACGTTGAATCGCCCAGAAACTTTTTCCAAAAATTTTTTACCAACTTTTTTCAAGCAAATATTAAAAAACAAGAAGATGCGATGCTTCTAGCGGCTGGTTTTGCAACAGTTTCACAAATCGCTAATCATTGTCAAATGCCATGTTCTATCATAAAGTTTTGTTACAGCTGAGGTAGCAAATGTGACGTGACAAGATTACGTCGTAAATATTAATGATGTGTAGAAATACTATTGACTGCATCGATCATCCCCTACCTAAACATTTTGTATCCGCACATAGGGCCTCCCACCACGCTTGGGCCCCAGGCACCCCACCATCTAAATCCGGTGCTGATTCGCGCATGTAAATATATGTGGGACGCAAAAACACTTTGAAAATATTGTCAAATGCTTTCGGTGGCAAAGAACGTTTTGTTAGCATGTGTAGAATTGCATTCCAAATCATAACGAGTTGTCGTGCGACAGTTTGTGAAGCAGTTCATATTTTACAAAAAACACAGGAAAAGATTGCAAAGGTGGTGGATTCAGTGCCATGCACCAGGCTAAGTTGCGCTGTGTATCGATTTGGCGCGCAATACAAATATCAACTGCGGGACACTGAAATAGCATTCACTGCGTTATTTCAACTTCATGTTAAGAAAACAGGAAAATGGCAAATTGATTTGTTTTAATGTGTGAGAGATTTTTGTTTGTCACGAGAGAATGTGTTGTCTCGATAAGGTAGGAGCACAACGATGTTTGCAAAGGTATTGGAAACTTTTTTAGTAAATGTTTTGTCACAAATAAAATAGCGCGGTGATTTTTAGAATTGTGCCGATCGTCAATTATATTATTTCCTAACTGGGTCGTTATTCCAGTGAACAAAACGTCAAATTTTCAAGCAATGTGGCGATTAGTCTGCGAAAGATGTCGTCGTGAAGTATGTCGAACATGCTGGCCATGTTGACATGAACATGCGGTATTAGCGTGTCTAATACCACAAGTTCATGACGACATAGCTAGCTTTCATAGGCCTTCATTACGTCTAAATTCATATTCTTTTACCAGGACATAAAATTTCACTCCATACCTTTCATGAACTAACTTCTTTTAAACCGAGAATGCGTCAGAATTAATTCATTAGGGTAGTTGTTCTCAAAATAGAGTCTGAGTACCCTTAGAGATCCGCTGAGGTGAACTAGGGGGTGTGGGGATTAAAGTCTTCTTTTTCGTGATAATCGCAGGTAGCATTTACACTCTAATATTCAGTTTGCTCATTCCCAGTCCAAAATCAGACTTTCCCTCTCGTGTCAAATTTTCAAGATATTGAAGTTTATTTAAACTAAAAAATTTAGGGTTGGGAAGCCGCAAAAAGGAATTTCTACATTCGTGCCCTTGTGCTCAGCGGCACAAAAGTAGCAGTAAACGTGGGGAACAACAGCACGTGATGATCATGAAACGGCGTTTTTTATTGTTTCTGCGCTGCTGCTTGGCACTTATGTAGACAACAACGAGCGTCTTATACACCGTGAAGTGTTTAATATTTCTGCTTCACGTTGTCAAGCGCGAGTTCATANCTGTAGCCACGAAATGAGTAGCGTTGGTCGAATAGAGAAACNAATATCTTCCGCAACATCATTTGCGCAAGCATATNGCGCAGTGTATTTTTACAAAACACAGTGCATTTTTACAAACTAAACATTCATNGTTAGTGTCACGTATATCCNGAGGTTATTCTTCGCTATTGCTAGTGATACATTTCTAGCCTAAAATCTCAAAAAGATCGATTTTAAAATACAAAAAAATAACTGCATCGACCTAAGGAATAGTTGGTCAAAGGTTGTAATGTTTCCTGAATTTTTTGCTAAAACGAACGTTGTCTCAACAAATAGACAAAAATCCACGTGAAACATTCCCATAATGCCATGAGTACGACACACAACAGCGCATATATTTTTTCCTGGGCAGTGGGTTGGGGATAGCTGCTTCAAACCTTGAGCAAAGCGTTTCTTCACAGCACGCGACCCGTTGATACAACTTCAGGGTTAGTGTAGTGGTTTCCACCCGGGGTACCGGATACCTGGGCACCCTGGGGTGCTATTTGCATAACGCCGGGTCGCTGCAAATTTTTCCGTTATGTATCTTCCGTTTCCTTTTACGAGTTGCCGTGCGATAACGAGTTGTCATACTCATGGCATTATGGGAATGTTTCACGTGGATTTTTGTCTATTTGTTGAGCCAAACGTTCGTTTTAGCAAAAAATTCAGGAAACATTACAAGGCTGAGAGAAAAGCTATATTTCTTCCATTTCCTTTTACGTCATAAAATGCAAATCTCTTTGCAGAAAAGTCCAGTTTAAAAAGGCATGACTGTGGTTGTTGTATAGCCTACTGTATATCTTCATGCAGATTTACCTTTGTTACGTATCTTTGCAGTGAAGCCTGTGTTTGCTGCAGTACTTGTCTACTTACGCATCTATTTTATTTGCAGTTTGCAGTATAGTAAAACCGACATCATATTCAAGATGGACAAGTTTAGAACGAAGAAAAGAAAGCATGCAAGCAGTGTAGAAGATATTGTTGAAACTAGAGACGAAAGTCATAAGAACAGAACAGGTATCAAGAAACAGTCCTTAATACGACAGTTATATGGATTGGACATAGGGATGTGCGGTGACAAAGAACGTAAACTCCAATGTCTTGTTTGTAATGTATTGTTGTCTAAAACGAAACAACGACACAATTTAACTAAACAGGCCCCTTACAAACAGGTGGGTTCACCTCTCTTACAAACCTCACGATAATTTTACATGTTGGAATTTCTGTGAATTTTAATGGAAGATTTCACACCGAAGAAGCGGGTCGCATTGTTACACTTTCGGAACACTGAAACTACACCCAAGTCATTGCAATTTGCAAAATGTATGCAAGGAAGACGAGTTTTGATTTACAGAAGGAATTGATGCATGTTGGAGTTCACAAAAGCTCAAGTAAAAATGCGACGCCGCCTGCTAAAGCTGGCAGAAAGGCCAAGAAACCGCTAAAAAGCATATTCTTACTCAAAAATGAAGAAATGATCATAACGGGTAAAAAACATAAATATTCGATTGTGGAAGACTAAGTACCGTTTTCCAATGAAAACCATTTTTGGATCAAGGGAAGCACAGCAGATTTGTCAGGATCACGAAGGGTGAGCAGTGAAGTGCTGCCCATTTAAATGAAGTAGTAAAACACCCCCAAATAAAAACGTTCTGGGGCAGTTTGTCAATCTCCGTGCATAATTATGTGAGAGCTGGCTATTGAATAGGCCCTTGCAAAAGAGAATTTACAAAATTTTCTTTCATATAACCGAGGAACAAAACTGGTCCAGTTGCTAATTGCTATACATCCCTGGACAGCGCCGGGTTTAGTTGGTGGGGGGCTGGGTCCCAGGCGTGGCGGGAGACCCCATATGCGGATGCAAAATGTTCGGGTAGGGGATGATCGATGAAGTCACTAGTATTTCCACATATCATTAATTTTTATGACGTAATCTTGTGACGTCACATTTGTTAACTCAACTGTAACAAAACTTTATGATGCAACATGTTATTTGGAAATGATTAAAGATTTGTGAAACTCTTGGAAAAGCAGTCACTAGAAGCATCGCATCTTCCTTTTTTAAATATTTGCTTGAAGAAAGCTGGGAAAAATTTTTTGACAAAACCTTCTGGCCGATCCAACGTTTCCATCATTTCTAAACGCCAGTCCTCGCTCAGCAATGAATTTTACAACAGAAACCAAACATTGCAGAAGCGATTTCCAATATCGTTGGCATTTATTGACCTGACTGGCTAGTTCTGTATCAATTCGTCATAGTGATTAATTACATCTGCGACTAACTCTAATCGTGGCATCTGTATGTTCCACTGAATGCTCGTGGCTCCTCAGGCTTTTAAGAGTGTGCTTCCAGTCGAAGGTGCCTTTTCCAATAAGGAAATGCGCACATTTCGTCTTTTAGTCGTATCCGCGCACATCAGTCTACAAATGAAATATTTACCACAAGTTTGTGAAGGATAAAAACAAAGCCAGCTTCTGTCAAGTACTTCGCCATTGTGGTTCTGGCGACGAATAAGACTTGTGGCAGGGGTGCATACAGCCAGTAAGTTTAGGGGGGTGATTTCAGTAATATTTGGTCGTCAAGCCTTATA